>Ga0208262_1000171_pt1 | contig 28081 bp, 25 predicted proteins | sample LakWasMet15_LOW5_2_FD_183863 | JGI IMG/M metagenome (GOLD analysis project Ga0208262, IMG submission 183863) | Freshwater sediment methanotrophic microbial communities from Lake Washington under simulated oxygen tension - Sediment Metagenome... | ecosystem: Environmental > Aquatic > Freshwater >... | reverse complement strand
AAAATAAATTCTTGGCTGGCAAAACCAGTTTTTGAGGATCTCCCCAAGTAACCATAATCAAAAAGATAATCTGTGGGACGGTCCAATGCAAAACTAAAAAAATCAGAATTAGTGTGGTTGTATAAAAAGCTGCCAGCATACATTCGTAAATCTATTTGATGATTGTTTTCAAAAAGTTTCCTGAAATGTATTTCTGAAGATATTTTGCCAAATTCATTCGAAAATTGAGTATCACCTATAAAACTTATATGATTGGTAACTTCAGTTCTCGTGTTGATATATTTTGCGTCAAAAATTGAATAATCTTCCAAGGAGTTATCAATAACGAAGGCGCTTTTCTGTCTATTAACGATTACTTGACGAAAATATACTAATTGTTTTCTATTGTCTCTAAGGTTTTCTTGGCGGATTTGTAATACAACAGCCGGATTTATTTTCAGATAGGTGGCATCTTGGGCATAATGAAAATAGCTGGTGCTAACGGCATATTTTACATTAAACAGATTGCTGTTTCTGTAATCGTGACTAATTGCAAAAGCTGCTGAACCGGTCATTATCTTTGATTTCAAGGAATACGATGGGTTTAAATCAAAAATAAAAGGTTTGTTCAAAACTGTTTTATTGTGGAATCTCATACCTGGCGAAAGGCCATCATAAACATTAAAAGGTAGTATTGGAGCGTATAAAACTTGATTATAATAAGGGTCTTCTAAATCCTTCATAAAAACAAACTTTATGGGGCGATTAGTTGGAAAAAAACCTTCTAATTTCTTCCAGTTATTTCTCAAATTGAACTCTGGAACATCATTTTTATAGTTTAAAATAATTTTCTTGGCATTTTTTCTGTCTAATGTATAAATGCTGTCCCTTGTTGAATTGGCAATCCATTTTTTAAAAACGATTGTGTCATTTTTAATTCCAAACACTGGAATTGGAACTGAAACTCCTGTTTTACTTTTTAATGAAAAGGAGACACTATTCTTCGTTTTTGAAACGTTCGAAAACTTGTAATCAATGATTTCTCGGGAGTTTATTATGGTATTAAAAAACCAGTTAATATCCTTATTTGTTTTTGATTTTAACACATCTTCAAAATCATTTCCGTTTGTTTGACTTTCCTTGTTTTTGTCGTAAAATTGTCTGATACCATTGGTAACTGAGCTGTTTCCAAGATAATCATCCAAGTATATTAAACTTAATCCAGCACGATATTTACTAGCAATTTGTTCGTTAAATTTTATCAAGGAATTTTTTGATGCTCCTAGGGGCTGATCTAAATTTTTTCGAGCCATTAGCATATAAAAATAACTGTATTGCTTGTTAAAATCTAAATTTACAAAATTGTAGCTTTTTAATAACTTGATATTGGAAACACTGCCCAGCATTTTGCTCTCGGGGTGGAATTCTTCAATGTATTTCATCATGGCATATATTTGAACACCATCATAAATCCAGTTGTCCTTCCTGGGATTTAATCGCAAACTAGTATTCAGATAATTGTTTAAATAGGTTTTCATGAATTTTATTTCAAAAAGAAATTCATCAGAAAAAGGACTTATAAATGAAGGTAGTTGATTCAATCCATAAAAAGGATTTCGCTCATAATCAGCTTGTGAAACAGTAATTTTTTCGTGTGGATATTTACCAATTATATCTTTGGTAAAACTAGCAATTCTATCTACAATAATTGCCTTTTGAATATCGTTTAGTTTTTCGCTTTTTAGGTTAGTCACAACTTCAATAGAACTGTTTTTATAACTCCGAAAGCTAGATTTTGGTTCTAAAAAAAGGCTAAAATCAGTTCTGTTATTTCCGGTTAATTTATAGATTGAAAAACTCTCGGTTTTTGAAATTAAACTGCTATTCAAGTCGGAAGTTAGTTCTAAATTTTTAGGGATTTTTAGCTCGATGTCAAAGTCAGAAACTGCATTGGCAATATCGTCTAAATTATTATTGCTATAATTAATAAAAATATGTTTTTCCTGGCGAGCTGGAGTAAGAAACCAGTTTTTTAGGTTCATTTCTCCATCGCTCGAATAGCCATATTTTGTGAACTTATCGCTCGGAATTTTTTCAATATAAGAAAGATATAAAGTGATTTTTTGGTTTGGAGCTAAACCTTCTTTTAATTTGACATCGATATAATCTGGATTTTTTTCGGTTCTTTCCCAAGAAAGCGTCGTTTTATTTGAATCTTTGATTTTGAGGTCGTTTGTACTTCCACGTTCCTCTTCATTCGCCAAATGGAAACCCCTGTAAAACTCATCCGAAAATCGTTTGGCTAAAGGAGATGACTTTGAAGAGTAGGCATTGTTCCAATCATTCAAAACGATTAAAGTCAGTGTGTCTTCCGTTTGATTGAAAAACACGATTTTCTGCTCAACAGTCAATGTTTTTTTTTCAGAATTTACTTCGACAATCATATGAGAATTATGTTGTCCATAATGTCTCAATGAAGCAAATAAAACAATCAGAAAAATGATATTTTTATGAAATGATTTCAATTATATTTTTTAAAAATTAAATAAAACAGCAGGACACATTCCTAGAAATTGGGTGTCAAATCATATTTTTTGTAGAATTTATCCAATACTTCAACCACTTCATCTTCACTATCCACAATTTTGAATAAATTCAAATCCACTGCATTTACTGTTTTTTCTTGCTCTACCAAAACGTTTTTCATCCATTCTATCAGTCCTGACCAAAATGCCGTTCCGACTAAAATAATAGGAAATTTTCCAATTTTTTTCGTCTGTATCAAAGTCAAAGCTTCAAACATTTCATCCAAAGTTCCAAAACCTCCAGGCATAACTACAAAACCTTGTGAATATTTCACAAACATCACTTTTCTCACGAAGAAATAATCGAAATTCAGGTTCTTGTCGTGGTCAATATAGGGATTAAAATGCTGCTCAAAAGGCAATTCGATGTTCAATCCCACCGAAGTTCCTCCACCCAAATGCGCGCCTTTATTTCCGGCTTCCATAATTCCAGGACCGCCGCCGGTGATTATGCCATAACCTGCTTTGCTTATTTTGTAGGCAATTTTCTCGGCCAATAAATAGTATTTGTCCTCTGGTTTTGTTCTGGCTGAACCAAAAATGGTTACGCAAGGACCAATTCGTCCCATATTTTCATATCCGTTTACAAACTCGGACATAATCTTGAAAATTGCCCAACTGTCATTGGTTCGTATTTCATTCCAGGTTTTTCTTTTAAATTTATCCTGGATTACTTTTTCTTCGTCGTTATCAAAATCTTGTAATCTCATTTTTGTATTTTTATTTGGAGCTAATTCCAGCTATTCGTTTCAATCTCCCGAAGAAAAATCGGGAGGATTTTCACTGCTATCTGGGCTAGGGCATCTGTTTTTTTTTATTCAACTTTTATATGCTAAACTAATTCTTTTTTAATAATTTCTGTAATTTTTACCAGAATCTTTCTGTAACACTTCCCCTCCTTTGGAGGGGTGCCCGTAGGGCGGGGTGGTTTCTAATTTCAACCAAATTCCTCAATAATATAGTTCTCCAGTTCCATCATCACATTATTCAAATCGTGTTTCACTCTTAAATCCGAAATTTTATATACCCTTAATCCCAATGAAATGAGATAATCTTCTCTTTTTTGGTCGTATACTTCTTTATCATTATGACTTGATCCGTCGATTTCAATTACCAATCCTAAAGTTTTTACATAAAAATCTACAATATAATTACCTATGATTCTTTGTCTGTCAAAATCTATTTTCCAAAACATCCCCTTGTGAACTTGCAACCAAAAAATAACTTCTGATAATACACCCGCTTTGCGTAATGCTCTGGATCTGGGTTTTAGTTTTATTTCGCAGGGTAGATTTTCGATGAAATTTCTATAAATGGGCTTTTTGTTTATATAAGCAGTTATTTCTCTATCGTTTTCCATACAATTGCTTTTTGTTTTCCGTTTTTAGACTGCTTTTTCTGTTTGAATTTAAATAAAAATGGTGGATATAGAGAAAAACCACCCCGCCCTTCGGGCACCCCTCCAAGGGAGGGGAATTTAGGATAACTCTTTCTTCAAAAACTGCGCTGTGTAACTTTTTTTATTTTTGGAAACTTCTTCGGGAGTGCCTTTGGCAATGACTTCACCACCGCCTTTTCCGCCTTCGGGACCAATATCGATGATGTAATCGGCTAGTTTTATCACGTCCATATTGTGTTCGATAATCAAAATAGTATTGCCTTTATCAACCAGTTTATTAATCACTTCCATCAGCACCCGAATATCCTCAAAATGTAATCCCGTAGTGGGTTCATCCAAAATATAAAAGGTGTTTCCGGTGTCTTTTTTAGATAATTCAGTTGCTAATTTTATTCGTTGCGCTTCGCCGCCCGAAAGCGTCGTGCTTTGTTGACCCAACGTGATATAACCCAAACCAACATCCTGAATCGTTTTTACTTTTCGATAAATCTTCGGAATGTTTTCGAAGAAAGGAACTGCTTCATCCACCGTCATATTCAACACATCCGAAATGGATTTTCCTTTGTATCTAATTTCCAATGTTTCCCTGTTGAAACGTTTTCCTTGACAGGTTTCACATTCCACATAAACATCGGGCAAGAAATTCATTTCAATGGTTCGAACTCCCGAACCTTCGCAGGTTTCGCAACGTCCGCCTTTCACGTTAAAACTAAATCGTCCTGCTTTATAACCGCGAATCATACTTTCTGATGTCATTGTAAACAGATTTCTGATTTCGGTAAAAACTTCGGTGTAAGTTGCTGGATTCGAGCGTGGTGTTCTACCAATCGGACTTTGGTCAATATCAATTACTTTGTCAATATTTTCTAGACCTTCAATTTTTTTGTACGGTTTTGGTTTTTTGACACCATTAAAATAATAGGCGTTCAAAATAGGGTAGAGGGTTTCATTAATTAATGTCGATTTCCCACTTCCCGAAACTCCCGTCACGCAAATCATTTTGCCCAAAGGCAATTCTATCGATACATTTTTCAAGTTGTTTCCGGTTGCTCCAGTCAGTTTCAGGAAATTTCCATTGCCTTCCCGACACTTTTTTGGAACTTCAATTTCCATTTCTCCGTTCAAGTAGGAAGCCGTCAAAGTGTGGTCTTTCAAAATTTCCGCAGGTGTTCCCTTGCTGATGATTTCGCCGCCGTGTTTTCCCGCTTTTGGACCAATATCAATCACGTAATCGGCACGGAGAATCATATCTTTATCGTGTTCAACCACAATAACCGAGTTGCCAATGTCGCGCAATTGCTCCAAGGAATGAATCAGTTTGTCGTTGTCTCTTTGGTGCAAACCAATGCTCGGCTCGTCCAAAATATACAAAACCCCCACCAACTGCGAGCCAATTTGAGTAGCCAATCGAATGCGTTGTGCTTCACCACCCGAAAGTGATTTCGAGCTTCGGCTTAAAGCCAAATAATCTAATCCCACGTTCATCAAAAAGTTAAGTCTGTCCTTGATTTCTTTAATAACTTCGGAGGCAATTTTCTTTTGTTTTTCGGATAAATGGGTGTTCAAATCCAGAAACCAAGCCGTTACATCCGAAATATCCATATCGCATAATTCAGCGATATTCTTTTCGTTGATTTTGAAAAACAAGGCTTCTTTTTTTAATCTGGAACCTTCGCAAACCGGACATTTGACTTCGTCCATAAATTCTTTTGCCCATCGTTTTATGGTGGTAGAACCACTCTCGTCGTGCTGGTTTTTAATGAAATGCGAAATCCCTTCAAACTCGATTTTGTATTCTTTGGTAACGCCCAATACTTTCGATTCGACCGAGAATTTTTCTTTGCCGCCATTCAAAATCATTTCCATTGCTTCTTCGGAAATGGAGGAAATAGGGTCAGTTAATTTGAAACCAAATTTTTCACCAATGATTTCCAATTGCTTGAACATCCAACTGCTTTTATATTCGCCCAAAGGCGCAAAACCACCTTTGTTTATGGATAATTTCGGATTTGGAATTATCTTTTTGAGGTTGATTTCATTCACCGTTCCCAGACCTTTGCAATGGTCGCAAGCACCTTTTGGAGAGTTGAACGAAAACAAATTAGGTTCCGGATTTTGATAGGAAATTCCCGTTGTAGGGCACATTAAATTCCGACTAAAAAACCGAATTTCATTCGAGTCCTGGTCTAAAATCATCAACACATTTTCGCCGTGATACATCGCCGTTTTGATACTTTCTGACAATCGTTTCAAATTAGTGTCATCAGTTCCCCCTTCGGGGGCGGAGGGGGCTATCTCCATTCTGTCAATCACGATTTCGATGTCGTGGGTTTTGTAACGGTCGAGTTTCATTCCCGTGGTAATGTCTTTTATTTCGCCATTAATGCGGACTTTCAAGAAACCTTGTTTGGCAATTTGCTGGAACAATTCGGCATAATGTCCTTTTCTGGCGCGAATGATGGGTGCCAAAATATTGATGCGTTTTCCTGCAAAATCTTGAATAATTAACTCCTTGATTTGCTCATCATCATAAGAAACCATTTTTTCGCCCGTGTTGTAACTGTAGGCGTCGGCAGCGCGGGCAAAAAGCAAACGCAGGAAATCATAAATCTCGGTAATAGTTCCGACGGTCGAGCGTGGACTTTTACTGGTAGTTTTCTGTTCGATAGCAATAACTGGCGAAAGTCCATCAATTTTATCGACATCGGGACGCTCCAATCCGCCCAGAAACTGCCGGGCATAAGCCGAAAAAGTTTCCACATAACGGCGTTGTCCTTCGGCATAAATCGTGTCGAATGCCAAGGATGATTTTCCGGAACCCGAAAGCCCCGTAATCACCACCAGTTTCTCTCGAGGAATGCGGACGTCTATATTTTTTAGATTGTGTACTCGCGCACCCAATACTTCAATGTTGTTATCGTTTTCTAGCATAAATTTTGAGCAAAACGCAAAGTTACGGTTTTGGTTTGTTCTTTACTATTAGTGAAGATTCTTTTGGTGGTTTGTAATAAATTTTTTATATATTAGCAGGAGAATTAAGGAGATAATTTAAGATTTATACATGCAAGTTATAGGAGATTTTGTCAAAGCACAGTAAATATTAATAAACAATAAAATTAAATTTTATGCAATTAAAAAAAATTATCATAGAAAATTTCAGAAGTATTAAATCTTTAGAAATTAAAATTGACGAAATTAATAAAAGCTATGCATATTGTTTAATTGGTATAAATGAATCTGGAAAAAGTAGTATACTAAAGGCTATAGATTTCTATGATTCTAAAAATATAAAATATTCTGTTGATTTTTTTGACAATACTAAATCTGTTTATGTTGAATTTGAATATGAAATAGAAGATTTTACTTTAAAGTCAATTTATGATGATTTAAAAAAACTTTATGATTTACCTGATGAAATTATTAAAAAATTGAAGTTTAATACAATAAAAATCAGAAGAGAACATTTTATCGATGAAACAAACAAATTAATTAATATATTTCCGACTGATAACATTTTTGCTAAATACACTTTAAAAAGTGAAAAGATAGTCATAAAAGAATCCAACTCTGATCCTGACTTTGACTTCAATCAACTTATTGATGAGAAGGAAAGTGACATATTTTGGAAATATTCCCACAAAGTAATACTTTGGAGATCAACACCAGAATATTTAATATTAGAATCTATTGATTTAAACAAATTTGCTGAAAATCCAAAAGAAACATCTGTTCCATTGCTAAATTGTTTTAAATTAATTGGAATAAATGAAGAAAAGATTAAAGAAAGTGTAAGTAAATTAAATACTCCTATTGCCATTCACAATTTGCAAAATAAATTGAGTGATGAAGTGACTGAACATATAAAAAAAGTTTGGCCTGAACATCCAATAAGTATAAAATTTCAAATTGATAATTTGAAGATTACATTTTTAGTTGAAGATGAAAATGTAAAATATAAAGTCAAAACAACTGACCAAAGAAGTGACGGTTTTAAACAATTTATTTCTTTTTTATTGACATTATCTATAGAAAATGCAAATGACGAATTAGAAGATACTATATTATTAATTGATGAACCTGAAGTTCATTTACATCCTCCTGCTCAAATAAATTTACTTTCTGAACTAATAAAAATTTCTTCTAATGGTAAGAATAATGTTGTTTTTTTTGCAACACATTCAAACTATTTAATAGATAAAAATAATCTAAATAGATGTATTAAAGTTAATAAGATAGATAATGAATATACAATAATTAAAAGATTAGAAGAGAAAATCACAACTTATTCCGAAGTAAATTATGAAGTTTTTGATATTTGTACTAACGATTATCATAATGAATTATATGGATATCTTGAGGATATTGATAAAACCAAATTAAATTCATTACCAAAGAATAAGAAATGGAAAAACGAGAAATCTAATAAAATTGAGGATGTATCATTAGCAACTTATATAAGACATTGTATTCATCATCCTGAAAATACAAGTAATAAAAAATTTACCGAAAAAGAATTAAAAACTTCAATTGAAAAAATGAGAAAATTAAAATACTCATAAAACTTTAGTTTCCCCAGCTGGTGCGAGCGTCACGCTCGTACGAACAAAATAGATAACGTCACGAGCAAGATGCACGCTAAATATCAATAGGTTAATTGTTAATTTGTCATTTCGACCAAAGGGAGAAATCTCATTAGTTGCTTTCGTTATGTGATTTCTCCTTTGTCGAAATGACAAAGCGAGACTCTTTATCACAACTTCTACTTCAAATATTTCCCCCAGCTGGTGCGAACGTCACGCTCGTACAAACAAAGTAGATAACGTCACGAGCAAGATTCGAGCACTAGTAAAAAAAATATCATATTTTTGTCTACAATAAAATAAACGATTATGTCCAAAGAACCAACGCCACAATCAAACGAACTCATTTTTTATTCCTCGCCTGATGGAGATGTGAGAGTGGAAGTTTTTTTTCAAGAAGAGACTTTTTGGCTCAGCCAAAAGAAAATGGCAGAATTATTTGGTGTTGATGTTCGCACGGTTAGCGAACATTTGCAAAACATATTCAAAACCAAAGAATTAGAAGAAGATTCAGTTATCCGGAAATTCCGGACAACTGCCGCTGATGGTAAAAATTATAACACTAATTTCTATAATCTTGACGCAATAATTGCTGTTGGCTACCGTGTAAACAGTTTTCAGGCTACACAATTCCGTATTTTGGCCACTAAAACCTTGAGGGAATTTATCATCAAAGGCTTTGTTTTAGACGACGAACGGCTGAAGCAAGGCAAACGTTTTGGCAAAGATTATTTTGACGAATTATTGGAACGCATCAGGGAGATTCGTGCCAGTGAAAGACGTTTTTATCTAAAAATCACCGATATCTACGAACAATGCAGTATTGATTATCATAAAGATGCAGCGGTAACACAAACTTTTTTTAAGACGGTTCAAAATAAATTGCATTGGGCTACGACCGGCAAAACAGCCGCAGAATTGATTTCGGAATGAGCAAGTGCCACAAAACCAAATATGGGTTTACAGACTTGGAAAAATGCACCGAAAGGAAAAATTTTAAAACCCGATGTTGCCAGTGCCAAGAATTATTTGATTGAAAAGGAAATAAAAGAACTGGAACGAGTGGTGACAATGTATTTAGACTATGCCGAAAATCAGGCAGCGAGACAAATACCAATGAAAATGACGGAATGGATTTCGAAACTGGATGCTTTTTTGCAATTCAATGAGTATGAAATTTTGAAAGATGCAGGGAAAGTAAAACACGAAGTGGCGAAACAATTGGCTGAAGAGGAATTTGAAAAATTCAGGATAAACCAAGACGAAAATTTCGTGAGTGATTTTGAAAGTGAAATAAAGAAAATTTCGGACGATAAAAATAGTTAAACACAAAAGGGATCAAAGGACTTATCACAACTTCTCCTTCAAATATTTCCCAGTAATTGATTTTTTGTTTTTTATAATATCTTCGGGAGTTCCTTCGGCGAGTAATTGTCCACCATTTTCGCCACCTTCGGGACCCAAATCAATAATCCAGTCGGCACATTTTATCAAATCGAGATTGTGTTCAATAACCAAAATTGAATGTCCTTTATCAATCAAAGCATCAAACGAAGCCAAGAGTTTTTTGATGTCGTGAAAATGCAATCCCGTTGTGGGTTCGTCAAAAACGAAAAGTGCTTTTTCTTTGGTGGCACCTTTCACTAAAAATGAAGCCAGTTTAATGCGTTGCGCCTCGCCACCGGAAAGAGTGGAAGAGGATTGCCCCAATTGCACATAGCCCAAACCAACGTCTTGTAACGGTTGCAATTTTTGGATAATTTTATTTTGCTTATTGGCAGTAAAAAAAGCAATCGAATCATCAACGGTCATTGTCAAAATGTCGTGAATATTCTTGCCGTCGAAAGTGACTTCGAGGACTTCTTTCTTGAATCGTTTGCCGTTGCAGGTTTCGCAATGCAATTGTACATCGGCCATAAAAACCATTTCGACATTTATTGTGCCTTCGCCTTTGCAGGTTTCACAACGACCTCCATCTACGTTAAATGAAAAATGTTTGGCTTGATAACCGCGAATTTTCGACAGTTTTTCTTTGGCAAACAATTCCCTGATGTCGTCATACGCCTTGATATAAGTCACAGGATTCGAACGGGAACTTCTTCCAATCGGGTTTTGATCTACATATTCGATATGTTGAATTTTGTGGTAATAGCCACGCATTTCGGTAAATTGTCCCGCTTTTTCGCCAATGCCATCCAACTTTTTTTGCATTGCCGGAAACAGGATTTTTTTGATCAAAGTACTTTTTCCGCTTCCTGAAACTCCAGTGATTACTGTTAAGCATTCCAAAGGAAATTTGACGTCTATATTTTGCAAATTATTCTCGCGAGCGCCAAGAATTTCAATGTAGTTATTCCATTTTCGGCGAATGCGAGGCGTTTTAATTTCCAGTTCTCCGTTCAAATATTTCGCTGTCAAGGAAGTCGATTTCAAGATTTCGTCGAAAGTGCCTTGAGCGACCAATTCTCCTCCAAAAGTTCCTGCTTCGGGACCAATATCAATAATCATATCGGCGGCTTTCATAATGTCTTCATCGTGTTCGACCACGATAACGGTGTTGCCTAAATCACGTAAAGATTGTAAAACTTTAATCAGGCGTTCTGTATCTTTTGGGTGTAAACCAATACTTGGTTCGTCGAGAATATACATCGAACCCACCAAACTGCTTCCGAGCGAAGTCGCCAGATTGATACGTTGTGATTCGCCACCGGAAAGGGTCGCAGAGTTTCTGTTTAACGTCAAATAATCCAACCCAACTTCGGTCAAAAAGGATAAGCGGTTATTGATTTCCAATAACAATCTTTTGGCAATTTGCTTTTCATAGACATCCAAATCGATGTTTTCGAAAAAAGTAACCAAATGTTTGATTGGTAAATCAACCAAATCAGAAACGGTTTTCGAATTGATTTTCACGTAAGAAGCTTCGATTCGCAAGCGTTTTCCTTTGCAGGAATGACACTTGGTTTTGCCACGATAACGCGAAAGCATTACACGATTTTGGATTTTATAATTCTTGTCTTCCAATTCCTTGAAGAACGCATTCAAGCCTTGAAAATAGCTGTTTCCTGTCCAAATTAAATCTTTTTGTTCCTCTGTTAACTGATAAAAAGGTTTGTGAATCGGGAAATCGAACTTGTAGGCGTTGTTGACCAGTTCGTCCCGAAACCAGCCCATACTTTCGCCACGCCAAGGGTAAATGGCATTTTCAAAAACAGATAAAGAAGTATTTGGAATAACTAATTCTTCATCAATTCCGATGATGTTTCCATAGCCTTCGCAAACGGGACAAGCTCCATAAGGATTATTGAAACTAAACAAATGGACGTTTGGTTCTAAGAAAGTGATACCGTCGAGTTCAAAATTATTGCTGTAAGAAAAGCGTTTGCTTGTGTTTAATTCCTGCAAATAGCAAATTCCTTTGCCTTCATAAAAAGCGGTTTGCACGGCATCGGCAAGGCGATTGTAAAATTCCTCCTCGTCTTTGACCACGATTCTATCAATGATGAGAAGAATGTCTTTATTGTCTAATGTATGGACGTCTGTCACTTCGAGCGGAGACGAGAAGTCATCGAGACGAACCGTTTCATTATTAACCAATATTCTTGAAAATCCCTGATTGAGCAGGGCTTTCAGTTTGTCTTCCAAAGCTCTTCCGTCTTCCAAATGAATTGGGGAAAGGAGTAGCCATTTGCTGTCAATTCCAAATTTTTTCACATCCGAAATGACATCCGAAACCGTATTTTTTTTGACTTCTTGGCCTGAAATTGGAGAAAAAGTTCTGCCAACTCGAGCAAACAATAATTTGATGTAGTCGTATATTTCGGTCGAAGTTCCTACTGTAGAACGAGCATTAGTTGTGTTCACTTTTTGCTCGATGGCTATAGCAGGCGCGATTCCTTTGATGTATTCCACTTTTGGTTTGTCCAGTCTTCCAAGGAATTGTCGTGCATACGAGGATAAACTTTCGACATAACGGCGTTGTCCTTCAGCATACAAAGTGTCGAAAGCCAAGCTTGATTTTCCGGAACCTGAAAGCCCGGTAATCACCACTAATTTATTTCTGGGAATAGCAACATCCACATTCTTTAAATTGTGAACTTGTGCTCCTTTGATGATGATATTCTTCTTTGGATCTAGTGTAGAAAGGTCAATTTGCATTTGAAAACCGAATTTTTACAAAAGTAATCATTTTTGAAATGAGAATTGGTATTGAAGGAATCCCAAATTTCTAATTTGGAAGTTGTTTTTTAGATTTTAAAAACCAATGAAATTCTGAATTTTTGGGTTTATAAAAACGAATTTTCTGTTAAAAAAGTATTCGTATTCCTTGATAGGAATCCCTTTTTAAGTTAATTTTAGTCTTTTTACTTGGATTTTAGAATAATAATTTGTTAAATTTGACTAATAATTAATCACAAAAAACCATTTGCCTATTTTATAGAACTACTTTTTAGAGAAATTGCTCCAAATTTTATTAAAAACTAAAAGGTATAACTATGGCTAATGTACAACTTCCAGACGCTTTATTGGTTCGAAATTACGTCGAAGGCGATGAAAACGCTTTGACCATATTGATCAATAGACACCAATCAAAAATATTTGGTTTTATATATTCGAAAATCTCCGACAGGGATATTTCGAATGATATTTTTCAAGACACTTTTATTAAAGTCATCAAAACTTTAAAGTCAAGAGCCTATAATGAAGAGGGCAAATTTTTGCCTTGGGTAATGCGTATTGCCCACAATCTGATTATCGACCACTATCGAAAAAATAAAAAAATGCCGATGTTCAGAGAAACAGAGGAATTCTCCATTTTTTCAATTATGTCTGATGATTCTTTAACCATAGAAAATCAAATTATTCAAGAACAAGTCGAAATTGATTTAAAAAAATTAATAGAGGAACTTCCTGCCGATCAAAAAGAGGTTTTGGTTATGCGAATGTATCAAGATATGAGTTTCAAAGAAATATCCGAAATTACTGGAGTTAGCATCAACACCGCTTTAGGCAGAATGCGTTACGCTTTAATGAATATGAGGAAAGTTATTGACAAGCATCAAATTATTTTAACAAATTGATACTATATTGAAAATTATTGCGTTGTAGTATAGAATAACAAACTTTATTACTATATGGCAAAAATTTACTCTAAAAAAACATTAGCAATTACTACAATGAAACCCCAAAAAGAAACGATTTCTTTTTTATTAAATTACTCAAAAGCGTTAAGCATAATAAAGGTAAATAATATGAGTTTCGAAGTTATGGCTAATTAGGAAAAGAAGCCGTCTCACAACTTGAGGCGGTTTTTTTATTTGATAATATTTAAGGTTTTTTCGTATATTTAATCATTGATTTACAAATGCTTAAATATGAATTTCAAGCGTTTAACCAGCAACAAACGATACTTTTACCTTATTCGCTTGATGATTTAATTCCAGAGAAACATCCAGTTCGAATAGTTGACCAAGTTGTGGAGAGGATTAACATCCACCCCCTTTTTTTAAGCTTATAGCAAAGAAGGCAATCTAGGTTATCATCCAAAGATGTTGCTCAAAGTGATGTTGTATGCTTATATGACCAATATCTATTCCTCTCGAAAAAAAGAATTATCACTTCGCAAGAGCATCAATTTTATGTAGTTTTGGTCACAACTTAAGAAAGAAAATTACCGCTTAAAGTCAATTTGTGACCTTTTTTAGAAAAACAAAAATATCTTCCAAATAAACTGAAATGAAAAAAAACCGCCTCAAATTATGTTTTGAGACGGCTTCTTATGGTAAAGAGATGTTTGACTATCTTCTTTTATCTCTAATCTTGGCTTTTTTACCGGTAAGTTCTCTGAAGTAGAAAATTCTAGCTCTACGAACGTGACCTTTTTTGTTGATTTCAACTTTTTGTAAAGCTGGCAAGTTAACTGGGAAGATACGCTCTACACCAACAGAACCTGACATTTTACGAATGGTAAAAGTTTCTGTGTTTCCAGAACCTCTTCTTTGAATAACAACACCTTTAAAAAACTGTGTTCTTGTTTTTTCACCCTCTTTAATTTCGTAGTAAACTGTGATTGTATCTCCAGCTCCGAATACAGGGAAATCTTTTCTTGTTACAAATTCGTCCTGAACGAATTTCATTAAATCTGCCATTTTATTTTTTATTATGGTTTTAAAAAGAGCAACATTCACGGTTTTCGCCAGAGGTTGGTCTAATGTGGGCGCAAAAGTAAATAAAAATGTTTAAAGTTTAAAGTTTTTCTTGTTTAAAATTTTGTCAAAGCCAAAATAAGAACTATAAACCTTTAAACTTTAAACAGTTTTTTATTCTTCAAGCAAATCTGGTCGTCTATTTTTAGTATGTTCATAGGCCATATCTTCCCGCCATTTGTCGATTTTAGCAAAATTTCCACTAGTTAAAACATCGGGAACTTTCCAGCCTTTGTAATCGGCGGGTCTTGTGTATATTGGTCCAGACAATAAATTATCCTGAAAACTATCTGTCAATGCCGAAGTTTCATCACTCAAAACTCCTGGAATCAATCGTATTAATGTATCGCATAACACCAAAGCACCTAATTCTCCGCCGCTTAAAACATAATCACCAATCGAGATTTCCTTGGTAATGAAATGGTCACGAACTCTTTGATCAACTCCTTTATAATGACCACAAAGAATGATGATATTTTCAAGCATCGACATTGTGTTGGCCATTTTTTGGTTCAAAGTTTTACCATCTGGCGACATATAAATGATTTCATCGTAATTTCTTTCGCTTTTCAAATGGGTAATGCAGGCATCGATAGGCTGTATTGTCATCACCATTCCGGCTCCGCCACCATACGGATAATCATCTACGCTTTTCTGTTTGTTAGTGGTGTAATCCCGCAAATTATGAATGTGAACTTCTACAATTCCTTTGTCTATGGCACGTTTCATCATTGAAGCCTCAAACGGACTTCGCAATAATTCAGGCAAAACGGTAATAATATCTATGCGCATAATTGAGTTTCTAGGTCGCAAAGGTACAAAGTTTTGGAGATTGAAAAGTTCAAGGTTTTCAAATTTCCAATTTCTCTATTTAATTCGTAATTTTGCGCTTCAATAAAAAAACAATAAAAATGGAAAACGGAATATATGCTAAATTCAACACCGCGAAAGGGTCGATTTTAGTAAAACTAACACACGATTTAACACCGGGAACTGTAGGTAATTTTGTGGCACTTGCTGAAGGAAATATGGAAAACAAAATTAAACCTCAAGGACAAAAATTCTATGATGGTTTAACTTTTCATAGAGTGATTCCTAATTTTATGATTCAAGGTGGCTGTCCGCTTGGAACAGGAACTGGAGATCCAGGTTATAAATTTGATGATGAGTTTCACCAAGATTTGCGTCACGATGCGCCAGGGGTTTTGTCAATGGCAAATTCTGGCCCAGGTAGCAATGGTTCTCAATTTTTTATCACGCACGTGGCAACGCCTTGGTTAGATGACAAACACACTGTTTTTGGAAACGTAGTAGAAGGCCAAGATGTGGTTGATGCAATTGCTCAAGGTGACAAATTAGAATCTGTTGAAATTATCAGAGTGGGTGAGGAAGCTAAAAACTGGAATGCCATCGAAGCTTTCGTAGGTTTAAAAGGTGCTCGTCTAAAACGTGCTGCAGCGTTGAAAGCAGAAACAGAAGCTAAAATGGAAAAACTTGCTGCAGGTTTCGAAAAAACGGAAAGCGGATTGCGTTACCAATTTATCCAAAAAGGAGACGGAAAACAAGCCGAAAAAGGAAAAACGGTTTCTGTTCACTACGAAGGTTCATTAGAAAACGGAAAAGTTTTTGACTCGTCTTATCCAAGAAAAAAACCAATCGAATTCAAATTAGGAATTGGTCAAGTTATCGAAGGTTGGGACGAAGGAATTGCCTTGTTGAAAGTAGGAGATAAAGCGCGTTTTGTTATCCCATCTGATTTGGGTTACGGACCAGCTGGAGCTGGAGGCGTTATTCCGCCAAACGCTACTTTGATTTTCGATGTTGAATTAATGGACGTTAAATAGTATTCGATTTACGATATTTGATTTACGATTTACAAATCCCAAAGCGAGAGTTTTGGGATTTTTTTATGTCAAATCGAGCGCAGTCGAGATTGTGTGTCGGTCTCGACTGCGCTCGACTTGACAAATGTTTTAGTGATTTACAATTTCCACTTAATATTACAACCTAAACTTGGTTTCTGATTGGGATTAATGATTCGGTTATAAATCACGCTGTCAATTGCACCACGCAAATCATTTCCGCTAAGCGGGATGCCATTCCCTGGTCGGCTGTCGTCAAGTTGACCGCGATAAACTAATTTATTTTGTCTGTCGAACAAAAAGAAATCTGGCGTGCAAGCGGCATCATATGCTTTGGCAACTTCTTGGGTTTCGTCGTATAAATAAGGAAACTCGAATTTGTTTTCGAAAGCGAATTCCGTCATTAATTCCGGGGCATCCTGCGGATAATTTACAACATCATTGCTGGAAATTGCCACAACTCCAATACCTTGAACGCGGTAATCATTGGCAATTCGAACCACTTCATCGATAACGTGATGCACAAACGGGCAATGATTGCAGATAAACATTACCAAAGTTCCTTTTTCTCCTTTTATATCTGCAAAAGAAAAATAATTATTGGCAGCAGAATTGGTATCCTTTAAATAAAATTCGGGAGCAATAGTTCCCAGTGCTAACATATTTGACGGAGTTCGTGACATTTTTCGTTTTGATTTTAAAGTTTTAAAACTCCCCCCTTGAAATCGAAGATTCAACGACTCCAAAATAAATATAAACAGGAGTTAGAGGGGTTGGGGGTGTGTTTTTTGGTTTAAAGTTTAAATTTAAGGAAAAAATAATTATTTTTAAGATGAAAACAGTAAATTTAAATTCTTAAACCTTAAGCAAAACTATGGATTTAACTTGGACAGAATTCGAAAGAGTGGAAATGCGAGTGGGTACGATCCTCGAAGCCAACGATTTTCCCGAAGCGCGCAAACCAGCTTATCAACTCACGATTGATTTTGGTTCTGATGTCGGGATTCGAAAAACTTCGGCACAAATCACTAAACGCTACCGGAAGGAAGATTTGATTGATAGACAAATTGTTGCTGTAGTAAACTTTCCAAAAAAGCAAATCGGGAAGTTTATGAGCGAATGTTTGGTTCTTGGAGCAGTTGGCAATGAAGGCGATGTGATTTTATTGAGGCCTGACTTCAAGATTGAAAACGGACTGAGCATTGGCTAACTTCAAAAATTGGTGCTATAAATGCTTAATTTGGAAAGTGAAAAATTTCAGTTATAAATAAAAGTTAATTAATTGTAATTCAGTAAATTAAATTGAAATAATTTGTAAATTTATGTTGCACATTGTTCGACGGTTTTTTATTTGATATAGATGATTTAGCCGTTTAATAGATTTGAACCTTTTGTAAATTATGAACTTTATTTTACTATACATTATGGCAACAATAGCAACAACAACCTTAACAGTGAAGAGTTTCGCTTTTAAGAACAATGGATTTATTCCTGTGCAATATACTTGCGATGGAGCAAATATAAATCCAGATTTGAAGATAGATGATATTCCTGCAAACACCAAAAGCCTTGCTATTATTGTGGATGATCCTGACGCTCCAAATGGAATGTTTTGTCATTGGCTCGTGTGGGACATTCCTGTAAAAAATAATATAATAACCGAAAAAAGTGTACCCGGAATTCAAGGCAGGAACAGTATGCACGAAAATAAGTATTTCGGTCCGTGTCCTCCAAGCGGCATACATCATTATCATTTTAGAGTGTATGCTTTAGATACAAAACTTAGCTCTTTATCGCCAAATACTAATAGAAAAGGACTTTTGAATGCTATGGAAGGGCATATTATTTCTTCGGGTGATTTAATTGGTTTGTACGGAAGGTGATTGTTTTTGAAACTTAATTCAAACTTTGCTTTCATTATTTTGTTTTCAAAATAATTGTACCATTCAGTAGTATTGTTTCAGGGGTTTTTACAAGTTCCAGATTTTCTAAAGGATTACCGTTGATGAGTAAAAGGTTGGCTTTTTTTCCTTTTTCCACCGTTCCAAAATCTGGATTTTCGAGAAAAAGTTTAGATGATAAGTAGGTGGAACCAGTCAGAATTTCAAAATTTGTCATTCCATATTCTTTTAAGGCGTCAATTTCCTGAAGGAAGGTACTTCCTGCATAAGTTCCTGGAAGTGAGCTGTCAGTTCCCAATACTATTGTCACGTTTCGATTGTGAAGAAGCTTAAAGTTGTCTTGTAAACACGAACTATTTTTTGTTACATCATTGAAAAAAGCACTCATTACCGGTTGATTTTTTATATCTATTCCGTTCCATTTGGTAACTGGATCAAGAATGACTTTAGGAACCAGCAAAGAGTCATATTTATTGGGAATGTATTCACCCTTATTAATGGAATTTACATTTTGAAAGGCAGCCAATGTGTAAATGACCGGAACTTTTAAATTGATAATTATATCGGCTTGTTCTGGAGTTAGTTTTCCTCTCCAAATGCCGTGAGCAAGAACATCAGCTCCTGCTTTTACCGCATTTACTGCATCTTCCGGGCTACCAATATGTACAAATACTTTATATCCTCTTTTGTGAGATTCGTCAATTAGTGCTTTCAATAATGGGAATGGCATTTCGGGAGAACCAGGAGGAATTTGGTCACAAATAATTTTTACATAATCAACTTTTTTGTTTGTGTATTTTTTAATAATTTTTTCAACCTCGTCTGCATTTTCAATTGTTGGGGTAATGATATTTACAAATGCTTTCAATGGCCAACCAAGCATTTCTTTAGAAAGAGGTATTGGATGGCTGTCTTTTATGGTAATGGGAATATGGGCGTGATAAATTGTTGGCCCCAAAAGAGTTCCTTTTTTTACTTTTTTAGATAATTTTTCTATGCTCGACGATGTTCCTCCCATATCATACACCGTCGTAATTCCAGCATATAAGTAAGCTGATAAATTATATTTTTCATTTGCTTTGACATTTTTCCAGGGAACTGAACCACTTCCTGAAAGGTGAATATGGGCATCGATTAGTCCGGGCATTAATGTTTTGCCTTTTCCATTAATTATTTTGTACGATTTATTTTTTATGGGAATGATGTGATCTGTAATGTCTTTAATTAATCCATTTTCAAGGACTACATCTTTGTTAAAGATTAAAGTGCTGTCTTTACCATTAAAAATGTTTACTTCGGTGATTAAAATAGGAAGAGTATTGTTGCTTTTTTCAATGAGTTCTTTGGTGTAATAATCCTTGCATCCGAATAGGACAAGGGTAGATAAAAATAGAAATATAGTATTTGTATTTTTCATAACTAATTCATTTTCAATGAGTTTAATCTATCAAATGTAATGAATTCCACAGATGTGTTGATGATAAAATGAAAAATTATGAAAAAATTATGAACGATTTTTTTAGGCTTGTCGTACCTTTTTTCGCAATTGAAAAAGGGTTCTTAATTAGATAAAAAAAATCCGAAAATCTTTCGACTTTCGGAAATTTCCAATTTTGGTTAGTTATTTTTGGTTAATGCTTTAAAATTAAATGTCGTCAAATTCAATATCAGTAAATGTAGACGATTGTGGAATTTCTTCTTCCTCTGATATTTCTGAAATATATTCTTTTTTGAAATCTTTTTGGTGTCTTTCAGAGATTACTTCTTCGCCTTTGTGGTTCAAAACATAGGAAGTCATTTCGTCCAGAATTTCGGCGAAAGCAGCGAAATCTTCTTTGTATAAATAAATTTTGTGCTTCTTAAAGTGAAAAGATCCATCCGCTTCAGTAAACTTCTTGCTTTCGGTAATTGTAATGTAGTAATCATCAGCTTTTGTAGCTCTTACATCAAAGAAGTAAGTTCTTCTTCCGGCTCGTAAAACTTTAGAAAATATCTCTTCTTTTTCTAACATATCATTTTCTCTCATAATCCTTCTGTCAATTTTGTGTTGTTATGCAGCAACCAAAAATCTAAAAAATAGTTGTATTACGCAACAATTATTGCAATTCTTTTTCAGAAAGTTGTTTCAAGTACAAGGCGGCATAATAACCATCTTCATTTATCAATTGATTATGAGAACCTTGTTCGATAATTTTTCCTTCATCGAGAACAATTATTCTGTCGGCATTTTTTGCCGATGACACTCTATGACTCACAATAATGGTGGTTTTGTCTTTGCAAATTTCCTGCAAATTATTCAAAATGGCCTCCTCGGTTTCGGTATCAATCGCTGAAAGACAATCGTCTAAAAGCAATATTTTTGGATTTTTGATAATTGCTCTGGCTATGGAAACTCTTTGTTTTTGTCCGCCAGAAAGCGTAATCCCTCTTTCACCAAGAACCGTATCATATTGCTTGTTGAAACCGATGATGTTATTGTGAACTTCGGCACTTTTTGCCGCCGAAATCACTTCCTCGTCGGTAGCGTCTTCTTTGCCAAACTTGATGTTTTTTTTGATGGAATCCGAAAATAAAAAAGCATCTTGTGGCACAATGCCAATGCTGTTTCTTAAATCATACAAGTTAATCGTGCTAATTTCTTTCCCGTCAATTGTGATTTGCCCTTCGGTTACGTCATACAGACGTGAAATCAAGGAAACAATAGTTGATTTTCCTGAGCCTGTTTTTCCCAGAATTGCCAATGTTTCGCCTTTGTGAACATTAAAACTTACGTCTTGTAAAGCGGTTATATTCGTATCTTCATAAGTATAACTCACATTTTCGAAAGAAATAGTGCCTTCAATAATTGATTTTTCTGGATTCTTGTTTTGTATTTCGGGTACGATTTTCAGGAATTCATTAATTCGTTTTTGAGAAGCTTCTGCTTCTTGTACCATTGATGATACCCAACCTAACGAAGCCACTGGCCAGGTAAGCATATTCACGTACAAAATAAATTCGGCGATGGTTCCAATGCTTTTTATGGTTCCGTCAATATACATCAATCCTCCAAAATAGGTGACAATTAAGTTGCTTATTCCAATAAGTGCAATCATTAAAGGGCCAAATAATGCCTGTATTTTTGCTAAATTCAAACTCTTGCTCTTGCTTTCATTGGCCAAATTGGCCAAATTATTTTGATGTTGATCTTCTAGCGAATAGGCTTTAATAACCCTAATTCCCGAAAATATTTCTTGGGTAAAGCTGGAAATTTTTGATAAATATTGTTGGAAAATTGTACTTCTTTTGTTGATTTCTGTACTTATTCTAAAAATAGCGTAAGACAAAATTGGCAATGGCAATAAAGTGTACAAAGTCAGTCGCGGCGATACGTTGAACATATATATAATTACAATGGCAAAACGAATAAACGTATTTATGGAATACATAACGGCCGGTCCTACATACATTCTTGTTTTGGAAACATCCTCGCTAATGCGGTTCATCAAGTCTCCGGTTCTGTTTTTTTTGTAGAAATTCTGGGAAAGATTTTCATATTGCCTGAAAACTTCATTTTTCAAATCAAACTCTATGTGGCGCGACATTACAATAAGAGTTTGTCGCATTAAGAAGGAAAGAAAACCGGCAATAATTGTTGTGGCAATTATCAATAAAATATTCGAAATTAATTCTTGTTGGACAACCGATTTGGAGATAGAGGAGTCTTTAGTAAAGCTTTCGATTATTTTGAATGATTTACTGATTAATTTTGGTGTAAACAAAGAAAATATTTGGGCAATAATGGTAATAACGATGCCCAGCAAAAAACTGAATTTATATTTGATGAAATATTTATTTAAATAGCGTAATTCTTTCATAGTAATTATGGAGTCTTAAGAAATCCAAAGGTAAGATGAAATTCAGATATTTTTCAAGTTTAATTCTATTTTAAAAAATGAAATTCTTATTTTTGCCAACTAATTATTAAAAGTTCTTACAAGGTGGTAAATAGAAGACATATTCGCGTTAAGGTTATGCAATCCATATATGCGATGCATCAAAATGGATCAGATGATTTGGAAAAAGAAGAAAAATTTCTTTTTTACAGCATAGACGCCATTCAGGATTTATACCTTATAATGCTTTCCTCATTGATAGAAATCTGTAAAAAAGAAACCATTTTTTTGCATAAATCTAGCCAAAAACACCTCGCCACGCCAGAGGAACGTAAGCCCAACAAAAAGTTTATCGAGAACAGTATTTTCAAAATTCTTAGCGAAAATAATTCGTTGAGTATTGCCTTGGAAAACCGTAAAATCAACAATTGGACATTGAATGATGATTATATTTTGTTGCTTCTTAATGATATTAAACAAAGCAAATTGTATGCAAAATATATGAGCAATGCGGTTAATACATTCGAGGAAGACAAGGAGTTTATTGTCAATTTGTTTATGGACGTGATTGTTCCTAATGAAAAATTATACGAATACCTTGAGGATAATAAGCTAACTTGGGTTGACGATATTCCATTGGTAAACACAGAAATTATCAAGCAATTGAAAGCGATAAAACCTGTTGAAGAAGGAAATTTTAGGGTTTCAAAATTATATAAAGACAACGAAGACAGAGACTTTGTTAAAGATTTATATAGAAAAACAGTCTTGAACGAATCGGAATTGGCTAAAGAATATATAGATAAAACACCCAACTGGGATAGCGATAGGATTGCCGAAATTGATACCATTATTCTTAAAATGGCAATTTGTGAATTTTTGAAATTCCCCTCGATTCCAGTGAAAGTTACCCTGAATGAATATTTAGAGCTTGCCAAAGAGTATTCTACCCCAAAAAGCAGTATTTTTATCAACGGAATTTTAGACAATTTAGTAAAAGAACTACAGGCCAGTAATAGGATTATTAAAGCTGGTCGTGGATTAATGTAAATTCAAAAAATAACAAAAAAAACAATAATCAAAAAACAAAAAAATTAAAATTATGGAACAATTAAGTCAATTTGCGCCGTTTTTATTAATGTTTGTAGTCATCTATTTCTTTATGATTAGACCACAACAAAAAAGAGCCAAAAACGAAAAAGAATTTGAAAGTGCATTAAAAGTAGGTGACAAGGTCATAACAAAAAGTGGACTTCACGGTAAAGTAGCTGAACTTGCAGATACAACTGTCGTTATCGAAACAATGGCTGGAAAATTAAAAATGGAGCGTTCAGCAATTTCTATGGAATTGAGCGCTACTTTGAACAAAAAATAAATTAAAATTATAAACCGCAAATTTGCAAATTTATCAATTGACTTGATATAAATAATTTGCGAATTTGCGGTTTTTTTGTGGAAGTAGTTTACTACGCCTTTTTGGATTCTGGTTTTTCCTATTTCTCTTTTAAAGCTGTTAATTCTGCAATCTTTATAATTACATCAACTGCTTTTTGCATACTTTCCACAGGAACATATTCATATTTTCCGTGAAAGTTATGTCCGCCAGCAAAAATGTTGGGACAAGGCAAACCCTTGTAAGACAATTGGCAACCATCAGTTCCACCGCGAATAGGTTTTATGATGGGTTTAATTCCCAAATCTTTCATTGCTTTTTCGGCAATATTCACAATATGTTTTACGGGTAAAACCTTTTCTTTCATATTGTAATATTGGTCTTTTATTTCTGCAATGACGATGTCTTCCCCAAATTGTTTGGCAAATTTCTTGTTGAATTTCTTGGCAATTTTTTCAATTAATTCCTTGCGTTTTGTGAATTTTTTCTTGCTATGATCCCGAATAATGAGCTCCAAAACCGTTTCTTCGATACTTCCGGTTAAATGGTGCACGTGGAAAAAACCTTCGTAACATTTGGTTTCCTGCGGGATTTCATCTTTGGGTAATTCGTTGATAAAATCATTGGCGATAAGCATTGAATTGATCATTTTTCCTTTGGCATAACCTGGATGAACACTTTTTCCTTTGAAAGTAATTTTGGCTCCAGCCGCATTAAAATTTTCATATTCCAGTTCGCCCACTTGACTTCCGTCCATTGTGTAAGCCCAATCGCAGCCAAATTTTTCTACATCAAAATGATGCGCTCCACGACCAATTTCTTCATCGGGAGTGAAACCAACCCTTATTTTTCCGTGTTTGATTTCCGGATTTTTTATCAGGAATTCCATCGCGGTCATAATTTCGGTAATTCCGGCTTTATCATCTGCGCCAAGAAGTGTGGTTCCATCTGTTGTAATGAGGGTTTGACCTTTGTATTGTAACAAATCCTTGAAATATTTTGGAGACAAAATAATATTTTGCTCTGCATTCAACACGATGTCTTTGCCATCATAATTCGGAATAATTTGAGGTTTTACATTGGCACCCGTAAAATCTGGAGTGGTGTCAAAGTGCGAAATAAATCCAATTGTGGGAACATCGTGGTCAATATTCGAAGGCAAAGTGGCCATAATATAAGCCTTTTTGTCGATAGTAACATCTTTCATTCCAATGGCTTTCAGTTCTTCTACCAATTTTTCGGCTAGAACCCATTGTTTTTTTGTGCTTGGGGTAGTTTCTGAACTTGAATCTGATTCGGTGTCGATAATGACATAACTGATGAAGCGGTCTATGATATTTTGCATACGATTTTTATATTTCAACAAAGATACAAATAGGAATGATTGTGCAATGAAAAGTCTTTTGAAAGATGGCCTAATAATTTTTTAAATCTTCATTTATTACAACTTTTAAAGACTGAATTCTGCTAATTTGTAGCAAAAACGTCTGATTTCAAAGAATTTCGTTAATTGTCAATCATTTTTTGGAAACTCAAATACGTAACTTTTTCCAATAAGAATAAGGATTCCGTGTATGATTGACTCCGGGAAAAAATCAAGATTTTCTAAAAAGAGGTCGTAGGTTTTGTTGCAATAATTAGTTATTAGAAAGGGAAAAGAATTTGAAGTTAGATAGATGTCACTTATATTATTTTCGTCCATATGGTTTTGGGTGTTATAACTCTGGAAAAATATTTCCTTGTTTTCCTTTTTTAGATGGATCATTTCCAATGCCGATAACGGAATCTTTGAAGTGTTGTCATAAAAATAGATCGACTTGGCCACATCAATCATAATCCATTTTTGAAGTTCTTTATCATAAACTTCATTGAAAGAATGTCCTCCTTTAGTATTGGAATTATTGGACATATTTTTTATCCCCCATTCCTTTACTTTTAAATCATTGATAACACAAAAATTATTGAAAACTTGCGATAAATCACTGCAAACACCGCCTTCACCATTCATCATTTTCTGTAAAGCTGTTGCTGACGATTTGCCTAAACCGGGGCCTCCTTTAACGTTATTTCTAAGCCAGATGGCAATTTCATTAATTTTTTCGGAATCGTTAAATTCAATAGCCTTGTTGGGAAAGATTGTGTTGTTTAGCTCAAAAAAAATATTGGGGATGTTTTCTTTTTTGTTGATGTCATTATAGCAAAAATTTTCAATAGCAGCTATCGATGAATTTTTAGAAACTAGTCGAAATCTAATTTTATATAACACGGGATGTCTCCTCAAATACCAATTTAGAGATTTGCTCATTGTTCGATGATTTAGATGACTTGCCAATATTTTATATTAGCTGCAAAACAATTCTCGATACTTGATTTTGGGGATTTAATCTGTAAAAGATTTACTAAAGTAACAAATAAATTGATAAAAACCTGATAATCAATAGAAAAAGAATAAAATGTTTATGTGGAATTCTTTACATATTGTCCAGTAAGACGCCAAATTCCCTGACCTTGTCCCAATCTGTGTATTCAATTTTGGTTTTTGAATTCGTTGGTCCTTTTGTCATCCACATTATTAATTGAATCATCAATCTATCGGTAAAAGGATATTTTTGATAATCGAGTTTGCCTGCAAAAACACCTGATTCACCAGGAATCCAATCAATAGTTTGAAGGAATTTGATAAAATAAGGATTGGTTTCCGGACTTGCCTTTTCTGGTTTTCTCGCCACAAGATTCACCGAAAAGAAGGCATTTTTTGTATTGTTGAGTGCCGTTTTATTCTCGTTAATGAATTCGATTATTTTTGGATTGTGTTTTCCGTAGCGAATGCTGGCTCCAATGACGAACTTGTCAAAATCGGTTACTTTTTTGTCAAAATCCTCAATCGAGAATAATTCGACATTGTTGCCTCTTTGAGCTAATATTTCTTTGAGGACATTGCAAATTTTCAGCGTTTGTCCGTCAACGGTGGAGTATAGGATTCCGATTTTATTTTTCATTTTGTTGAGGTATTTAGGAAGTAATTTATTTCGTTAAAAACGGGTTTCATTGTTCTTGCTGAGCACAATACGAAACTCAAGCCACAATAGTTATTTATTTTAAAATTTTCGGACTTATGTCATAAGCTGGTTTCATTTATGCTATCATTTGATACTATCAAAAGTAGTTTTTTTAGGAGTACTCAAAATTATTGACCAAAAATATATTGTGAATTAAAGAAGTCTTGCTTTTCGGTTAGACACTGATTTTTCAAGTACAAAACATACTTTAAATTAAGTCTAAAACCACAATCTAGCCAAACGCCTGTTATGCCTTCGCCCTTTTGTTCGTCCATTTTATTTAAAGCGAATTTGTAGATTTAGTTTAAAATATAGTTGCTCAGTTTCTTCGTAAATTTCTCCAAATCCGTGTCGTGAACTACTTGCTGTGTCAAGTTTTGTATTAGCGAGCAAATAATTTTCAAACTCGTTTTTGTTATAAATGTGGTAACACAAAATTTCTCCGTCAGCTTTTACAATTAAGTAACCACCTGTTGCGTCATATTCGCCTGTCCAAACTTTTGACGGCATCATTCCTAAAGCAATGTCTGTAAGAAATCGTTTGATTTTGTAACTGTAAAAAAGATGCTTATTAGTTGTATCAAAGTTTAGCGGATTTTCGTTTTCTGTTATTTTTACTAAATTATATATTTTAATTTATTTTTTGAAAAGATTTGTGTAATGCCAGTCTAAAAATTCTTTAGAAGGAAGAAATCTATCGGGTAAAATAATAGATTGGTTTTCATATTTTAAAAAGAATTCAGGAACAGCTTCATCTTTTTTGAAATCATCGAAATATTTTGAAACTTTAATTTTATAATCAGGTGTAACGGTTATAAAACCTTTATCAAATGCTTTATCGTGAATTGAATTTAGACATAAACCATTATGAGGATTTAAACGATTATTTTCATCTTTTTTCCAAGGAATAATATGACTTGCTACCAAAAAATCAGAAATAGATAATCCTGTAATGCAACATTTTAAATTATACGATGAAAGAATTGTAGAACGGAAAAAGTTTTGATTTACTCTTTGTTTTATAATAGTTTCTCTTTCTGTACCAATCGGAAATTCAAAAATTTCTTCATCAAAAATTTCTTCAACTTTTTTGTTCTGAAATTCAGCAATTAACATCTCACTTTCATAAGCTAATTTTTCCCAATTGCCATTAAATTCATTCCAAACAATTTCATCAAGTTTACTTCCGTTTCCTAATCCAACAATTCCTTGTTTTTTTAATTCTGGGTCAAGTCTTCCGAA
>Ga0208262_1000170_pt1 | contig 28231 bp, 28 predicted proteins | sample LakWasMet15_LOW5_2_FD_183863 | JGI IMG/M metagenome (GOLD analysis project Ga0208262, IMG submission 183863) | Freshwater sediment methanotrophic microbial communities from Lake Washington under simulated oxygen tension - Sediment Metagenome... | ecosystem: Environmental > Aquatic > Freshwater >... | reverse complement strand
CCGGTGACACATTTTGGCTCATGCATCGCCCCCATCCCGATTGGCCGCTCCTGCGATTGATCGAATTGCTCTACGAACGGATGCTGGACCGGGACCCTTTGACGGCCGCGCTTGCGCTTCCCCTGGTGCCGGGCTGGCGCAAACTGATCGAGCAACGGCTGGCCAGCGGCACTCTCGAGGATTGGTCGCCCCGAATCGAGGGACCGTCGTCGGCGGCGGGCTAGAAGTCGCTCCGTTTCCCCAGACGTGCCGGGCGCGCCCCTTGAGCAGGGACTGCCGGCACTCGCATCGGCGCGTTTTGGCGAAGCGAGATCGGGCGCCGGAAACAGGCAAAGTCTTGATCTGGATCAAGGTTTTTCGCCAACCTGATTGAAGTAAAAACCACTGTGGGTTGTGGTCCATGCCTGATGTCCCCACAACTTATTGACCAAGGCCCCCAGGGAGGCGGCCTACGGGTGACTGTCGTCAAGCGCGATGGTCGGCTCGTTTCCTTCGACGAATCCAAGATAATTCAAGCCATTGCTAAGGCCGGCCTAGCCGCCCGCAGATTTGACGAAACTGTGGCCACCAAACTGGCTGCCGAAGTCACCGGCCGCCTGCTCGGCCGAGCCGCGGGCGAGACGATCGGCATCGAGCAGATCCAGGACGAGGTTGAACTCTGTCTGCTTCAAGCCGGCCATCTGACCACGGCCCGAGCCTACATCGCGTACCGCGAGAAGCGCAAAGCCGCCCGGGCGGAACAGCGCACGCAGGTGGACGTAGAGTCCTCCATCAACGAATACCTCCACCGCCAGGACTGGCGCGTGAACGCCAACGCCAACCAAGGCTACAGCCTCGGCGGCCTGATCCTCAACGTCTCCGGCAAGGTCACCGCCAACTACTGGCTCAGCCACATCTACGCCCCCGAGGCCGGCGCGGCGCACCGCAACGGTGACATCCACATCCACGACCTCGACATGCTATGCGGCTATTGCGCCGGCTGGTCGCTGCGCACGCTGCTGATCGAGGGCCTCAACGGCGTGCCCGGCAAGGTCGAGGCCGGCCCGCCCAAGCACTTCCATTCGGCGGTCGGCCAGATCGTCAATTTCCTCGGCACGCTCCAGAACGAGTGGGCCGGCGCGCAGGCCTTCTCCTCCTTCGACACCTACATGGCTCCCTTCGTGCGCATCGACCACATGAGCTACGAAGAGGTGCGCCAGTGCGTCCAAGAACTCATCTACAACCTCAACGTGCCGTCCCGCTGGGGCACGCAGACGCCCTTCACCAATCTCACCTTCGACTGGACGTGTCCCGAGGATCTCCGCGCGCAGGTGCCGATCATCGGCGGCAAGGAGCAGCCGTTCACCTACGGCGACCTGCAGGCGGAGATGGACATGATCAACCGCGCCTACATCGAGATCATGAGCGGCGGCGACGCCAAGGGCCGCGTGTTCACGTTCCCGATCCCCACCTACAACATGACGCGGGACTTCCCGTGGGACTCGGAGAACGCCGAGCGGCTCTTCGCCATGACCGCGAAATACGGCCTCCCCTATTTTCAGAACTTCATCAACTCCGAGTTGAAGCCCAACATGATCCGCTCCATGTGCTGCCGGCTCCAGCTCGACCTGCGCGAACTGCTCAAGCGCGGCAACGGCCTCTTTGGCTCCGCCGAGCAGACCGGCTCGCTTGGCGTCGTCACGATCAACTGCGCCCGCCTCGGCTACCTGCACAAAGGCGACGAGGCCGCGTTGTTCCGCCGCCTCGACGAGTTGATCGAGATCGGCCGCACCAGCCTGGAGATCAAGCGCAAGACCATCCAGCGCCTGATGGACCAGGGCCTGTTCCCGTTCACCAAGCGTTACCTCGGCACGCTGCGCAACCACTTCTCCACGCTCGGCGTGAACGGCATCAACGAGATGGTCCGCAACTTCTCCGAAGACCGCGACGACATCACCACCGCCCCTGGCCGCGCCCTGGCAATCCGCCTGCTCGATCACATCCGCGCCCGCATCCTCGTGATCCAGGACCAGACCGGCCACATGTATAACCTCGAGGCGACTCCCGCCGAGGGCACGACCTACCGCTTTGCGAAGGAGGACCGCAAGCGCTGGCCCGACATCCTCCAGGCCGGCACCAAGGAAAATCCTTTCTACACCAACTCCTCGCAGCTGCCCGTGGGGTTCACCGACGATCCCTTCGAGGCCCTGGAAATGCAGGAGGAACTGCAGCGCAAATACACCGGCGGCACCGTGCTGCACCTCTACATGGCGCAGCGCGTCTCCGATGCGACCGCCTGCAAAAACCTCGTGCGCCGCTCCCTCGAGCGCTTCGCGCTGCCCTACATCACCATCACGCCCACCTTCTCGATCTGCCCGAAGCACGGCTATCTCGCCGGCGAGCACGCCTTCTGCCCGAAATGCGACGAGGAGCTGCTCGCGAAGAAACAGGCCGAGCTCAACGACGCCAACTGATTTCCCCTCCAACCCCGAACCAACAACGCCACATGATCGCCACCGAATCCCTGCCCACCCTCACTCCCGCCACCGCCATCCTCACCGACGCCGAGCGCCAGCGCTGCGAGGTCTGGACCCGCGTGATGGGCTACCACCGTCCAGTCTCCAGCTTCAACATCGGCAAGAAGGGCGAGCATCAGGAGCGCCGCTTCTTCCAGGAAGGCCGTTGCAACCTCCGCTGACCACTCCGCCCGCGCCGCCCCCGGCCGGCGTCGGGGCGGAAGTGGATCTGCCGGTGGGCGGTTTTGAGAAACTCTCGACCGTGGACTGGCCCGGGCAGCTGGCCGCCGTCGTCTTCTGCCAAGGCTGCGCCTGGCGCTGCGGCTACTGCCACAACCCGCACTTGATCCCCTTCGCGCGCACCGCTGACGGCCCCGCTTGGCCCAAGGTGCTCGCCTGGCTCGGCCGCCGCCAGGGCCTGCTCGACGCCGTCGTCTTCAGCGGCGGCGAACCCACCTGGCACGCCGAACTCGGCGAGGCCATGCGCCAGACCCGCGCACTCGGTTTCAAGATCGGCCTGCACACCGGCGGCCCCTCACCCGATCGCTTGGAACGGCTGCTGCCCCTGCTCGACTGGGTGGGCTTTGATTTCAAGGCCCCCTTCGCGGACTACGCAAAAGTCACCGGTCGCGAGGATGGCGCCCCCGCGCGCCGCAGCCTGGAAATGGTCCGCGCCGCGCGGATTGCCTGCGAAATCCGCACCACCTGGCACCCGGCGCTCCTGCCCGAGCCCGACCTGCGGACCATGGCCGACTCGCTCACCGAACTTGGTTGCACCGAGTGGGTGATCCAACGCTTCCGCGCCGAAGGCTGTGACGACGACGCGCTGCGGCGCCATCCCGTCGGCAACGTGCCACAATCCGTGGTCCGGCATGCCCGGCTCCGCGTATGCATCCGATGACTGGCAAGCAGGGCGGAGTCGCCGACGGAGACTTGGCGAGAGGGCGAAGCACCCCCGCCTGATTCAAGGGGGATCAGCGATCACACCCGGCATATCCCGCAGTTTTAAGGTCAAACCGAAGAGGCACCTGGTATCAATCGTCGGCCCGGACGAGCGCGCCACCTTCCCGGGGAGGCCCGCCCCGCATTTCGGACAAGGTAGTTTTGCGCGTCCGCCCATCAGGGCCATATGGCCGGAGCGATTGCGGCTCGCCAAGGGCTACGGGACTGCTTTCGCTATGCCCCGGCAATCCCGCCTTTGTTACCGGTCGACTGATTTCCGCCATCCGATGCCCCACAACCGCGCCCTGCTGTCCACCGGCGACGACGCCCGGCGGATGTTCGAAACCCTCCTCGGCAACCTGCCGGGGCTGGTCTACCGGTGCCGCAATGACACGCAATGGACCGCGGAGTTCTTCAGCGAGGGCACTCTCGCCCTCACGGGCTACCCGGCAGCCGATTTCAACGGACACCGCCGGCACTACGCCGATGTCATTCATCCCGCAGATTGCGACCGCGTGTGGGCTGAAGTGCAGGCCGCGCTAAGCCGACGCGAGCGCTTCAGCCTGGACTACCGCATCGTCACCGCTTCCGGCACCGAACGCCATGTGCATGAACAGGGCTGCGGCATCTTCGGCGAAGACGGCGGTCTGCTCGCCTTGGAGGGCATTATCGCCGACGTCACCGAGCGGCACCGGGCCGAGGCAGCCCGCCGTGAGAATGAGGAGCATCTCGCCGCCCTCTTCGAATCCCTGCCCGTGCCGACCTGGGTGGAGGATTTTTCCGCTGTCAAGGCGCATCTCGCCGAGCTCGGCCTCCTCGGCCGCCAGGCGCCGGAGGTCGAAGCCATTTTCGCTGCCCGGCCCGAGGCGCTCGCCGCCTGCGTCGCCCGCGTGAGGATCCTCGATGTCAATCGCGAGGCCCTGCGGCTCCACGGCGCCACGGAAAAGGCGGAACTGCTCGCCGGGCTCGACCGCCTCGTCACGCCCGATTCCCACGCTGCCCTGATCGGGCAGTTCGCCTGCATCGCCGCCGGCCGCGACCGGTTCGAGGTTGATACCAGCATCCGCACCCTGGGCGGCGACACGCGGCAGATCCACCTCTGCTGGACGGTCGCTCCCGGCGCCGAACGCGATCTCAGCCGCATCATCCTTTCCACGCTGGACATCACCGCGCAGCGTCGTGCCCAGGACGAGGCCGCGCTGCTCCAGCACCTCACCCGCGGCATCGCCGAGGCCGAGGACGAGCACCGGGCGATCGAATTCGTGCTGCGGCATGTCTGCGAGGCGGCCGGCTGGGTGGTTGGCGAAGCGTGGCGGCCCACGGCGGAGAAAGCGCATTTGGAGTGCGACCGCGTGTGGTCGGCGGCGGAGCCCGCGTTGGAGGAGTTCGCCCGGGTGACCCGCGCGCACACCTTCGCCCCCGCGGAAGGACTGCCCGGCACCGTGTATGCCACCGGGAAGCCTGTCTGGATAGAAAACGCGCAGCAGGCCGCGAATTTTCCCCGAAGGGGAGCCGCGGCGTCAGCCGGGCTCAAGGCCGCCCTGGGGGTGCCCGTCGTAGCCCACGGCAAGATCGTGCTTGTCGTGGTGTTTTATCTGCGAACGCCTCGGCCGCACGACCAGCACTTCGTCTCCATCCTCACCGCCGCCGCGACGCAGATCGGCCTGCTATTCGAGCGCAAGCGCGCCACCGACGCTCTCGCCCGCGAGCAGGCGCTCGCCGCGTCCACGCTGCATGGCCTGCCGGGCGTGTTCTACCTTTTCGATGCGGCCGGGCGGCTCGTGCAATGGAACGACCACTTCGCCCGTGCCACCGGTTACACGGCGCAGGAGATGAAGGGCAAATCGCTCTACGACTTCCTGGTGCCGGAAGAACACGCGCTCTTGGGCGCGCGCATCGCGGAGGTCTTCGCCACCGGCTCCTCCTCGGTCGAGGCCCAGCTGCTCGGTCGCGACGGCACGCGCACCCCCTACTACTTCACCGGTGAACGCGTGATCCTGGACGGCCAGCCCCACCTCGTCGGCACCGGGTTTGATCTCACCTCCGTGCGGCAGGCCCGCGATTCGCTGGCGCACAGCTTGGAGGAATTCTCCGCCCTCCACCATCTCGGGCGGCGGCTGGCCGCCGAGCCAGACCTCGCCCGGTTGGTGCCCGTCGCGATCGAACAGGTTGTGGCGGCGACGCACGCCGACTTCGTCGTCATGTTCCAGCAGGGCGCAAACGGCCTCGCCCCGTTGGGCTCGGGTCCGGCAGGCACCCCCCGGTGTGCCGTCCAGACGCCCTGCCTGACTCACGGGGCGTGCCTCTGCGGCCATTCGGCGGACCAACGGTCTCCTTATTACTGTCCGGATATCCGCAGCGATCCACGCTGCAACCGCTGTGAATGCAAGGCCGCCGGGCTGAGCTCCTTTGCCTCCCTGCCGCTGATGGTGGAAAACGAGCTGATCGGCGTGCTTGGGCTCGGTTCCATCGCGGTCCGCAATTTTTCCGACCAGGCACTTTTCCTCGAAGCCATCGCCTCGACCCTCTCGCTGAGCCTGCGCAACGCGAGCCTCCTCGAACGGGTCCGCCAGCAAGTCGCCGAACTCGAGCGCGAGACTGCCGGCCGCCGCCAGGCCGAGGCCGCCATGCGCCTCCAAGCCTCGGCCCTCGGCGCCGCAGCCAACGCGATCATGATCACCGACCGCGACGGGGCCATCCAATGGGTCAACCCTGCGTGGACGCGCCTCACCGGCTACGCCCCGGAGGAAGTGATCGGCCACAACCCGCGCTTCCTCAAGTCGGGCCGGCAGGACCAAGCGTTCTACGCCGCCTTCTGGCGCCGGATCCTCGCCGGCGAGGTCGTGCAGGGCGAGGTGGTCAACCGCCGCAAGGACGGCACGCTCTACCACGAACACGAGACGATCACCCCAATCGCAGTCGCCGACAGGCGGATCACCCACTTCATCGCTGTGCGTCCTACCTAATCCCGGACATAGTTTCGCGGTAAATTGGGTAACACTTGTTGGTTGATGGAGACGGTGATCAGGCCCTGGCAGCGGAGCCAGGTTTCCGCGGCGCGGCGCCAGGCGGCACGCACGCTGCGTTGATCGATCGTCCCCGGTTGATGTTGTATCCTGTCTTTTGCGTGGATGCGTATCCACTCAAAAATGGCCAACCGCTCGCGCTTGGCATAGCGCGCATGCGGCTGGTGATGGTAGGCCTCGCAGGCGGTGTGCTGATGGAGCACACGCCGGGGCTTGCAGTTTAACGCGTGATGCACGGCGACGACGTAAGGCAGCAATGCCTTTGGCTGCCACCGCGCCGGCCGCACGAGGCACGTGCCCAGTGCGTCCTGCATCTCGCGGATGCCCCGCTCGATGACGCCGTTGTAGCGCGGGTAATACGCCGGGCTGTTGAGCGGGATGACGCCATACGCCGCCAGCACCGCGTCGACCTCGGCCGCATTGAGCGGGCTGCCGTTGTCGCGCTTGAGGAACAGCGGCGGCCCGTGCCGCCGGAACAGTTTTCCCAGATGCTCCGCCACTGCTGGACCCTTCGACTCAAGAGCCACGAGCGGCTCGAACCGATACCGGCTGCAGAGGTCCTGCACGGCGTGGACGAAGAGCTTCCGCCCGCACCGGTCCCGGCCTCGTTCCGTGGCATCGATGGCCCACGCCACGTTCGGCACGTGCCACTTGATCCGGCGATACAGCCGCCGGCGGGCCTGCTCCTGCCGGCCCCGTTCCTCGGCCACCAGCCGCGCCAGCTCCCGGCGGGAGATGACGCCCTGATGCCGGGCATACAGCTCGGTGGTGCCCTCGCTGCGCTGGTGATGATGCCGCAACGCGGCCACCTCCGCCCGCACCGCTTCCAGCGGCAGCGGGCCCGTCTTCTTCGGGCCCGGTCTGGCCAGGGCGGGCGCACCCGCCCCGGCGCGTTGCTGCCAACGCAGGAGCCGTCGATAGCCCAGCCCCAGCGCCTCGCTGGCTTCCCGGGCGCTCAGGTGCGACTGCTCCTGGAGGTTTTCAATCATGGGGAGGATCTGCCTTATCTGGGCCGCTTTTTTTTAGCAGCGGCCTGATCCATCGCCCGGAGCACGGCGCGGATCTCCGCGGTTTGTTCCACCGAGGCGAGCTTCCGCTCCAACTCCGCCACCCTCGCCTGCAGGGCGGTTTCCTCCGCCGACACCGGGCTCGGCGGCCGGCCCACCGTCTGGTCCTCCAACTGCTGGAGCATCGCCCCCAACCCCCGCGCCTCCCACTCGTAGTAGGTTTTGCGCGAGACTCCCAACAGGGCCGCCGCGGCCTTCACCGTCAGCTTCCCCGACCTGACCTGCATGATCACTTCCGCGCGTTGCCGCGCTGTCTCCTTCGCTTGCATGGCTCACGCATTCGAGGACGAAGCGGCCTCCGGGGCAACCCCTTGGATGCGCTCCAGCCGCGCCGTCAGCTTCTCCCGGCCGTTCGCCAGCTGGCGCTTCTGCAAAAGCGCCTTCAGCCGCGGGGAGAGCGCGGCCCCGTCCGCCAGGTTCACATGGCTCTCGAGCGCCTGCAGCATCCCCTCCATCGCCCGGTCCTGCCACTGCTGCAGGGCGAGGTAGCTGATCCCCATCGCCTTCATCACCTGCGCCGGCTTCGCCCGCTCCGTCCACACCGCCAACACCGCCTGCGCCTTCTCCGCCGCCGTGGGCCCATTCGGGCTGGAGGCCGTCCGCGCCTTGCGCTTCGGGAGTTCTTTCGCCGCCGTTGTTTCCTTTTTCGAGCTCATAGGTCATCTCCTTTTCATCCACACTGAGTTGTAGTTTTCCTTTCTCGGCCTTCAGCACCACCGACTGCCCGTCCAACCGGCCGACCAGGTAGAACGGACTCTTGGGCTGCCCGCGCAGCGCCAGCTCCAGGAGGTTCTCCTGGATCCCCGCCTGGAGCGTCTGCTTGAGGTCGTTCGCGATCTCAAAGTAACGGTCCGCCGGGCACAGCCCGCCGATCCCCTGGTGGGGCCGGCGGTGGTTGTAGTATTTCACCCACAGGCGCAGCCGCTCCCGCGCCGACTCGAACGAGTCGAACTGGGCCCGCACCAAAAACTCCTGCCACATCGAGGCCCAGAACCGCTCCACCTTCCCCAGCGTCATCGGGTGCTGCGGCCGCGACACGAAGTGCGCCACCCGGTCTTTCTGCAATTCGACCGCGAAGCGGCTCTTGCCCCGCCAGTTCGTATACTGCCGGCCCCGGTCCGTGAGCATCTCCTTGGGAGGGGAGTATTCCCCGACCGCCACCCGGTAGGTCTCGATCACCGCCTCCGCCGTCGGCGAGCGGTAAAGGTCGAGCCCCACGATGTAGCGCGAGTAGTCGTCCATGAAGGCGACCACGTAGGCGTATTTCCCGCCGAGCCGGAAGGTGAACAGATCGCTCTGCCACATCTGGTTGGGCGTCGCTCGCTCGAAGAAGCGCGGCCGCGTGAGGTTCCGGCGCGCCTTCGGCGGCGGATCCATCAGCCCCGCCTCGTGCAGCCTCCGGCGCACGGTTTCCGGACTGCCCGGCAGCATGAACAGCCGCTGCAGCGCATGGGCGATTTTCTTCACCCCATACCACCGGTTCGCCCGCTTCAATTGCAGGATCTTCTCCGTGATCGCCGCGGGCAAACGGCGCCCCGGACGGGGCGCCGTCTGCCCCTGCAGTCCAGCTTCCCCGTGCGCCCGATACCTGCGGGAAAAGGACTCGGACAAACTCACGTCCCGCGAAGTCCTGACTTGGGAGCTTGAGGTCGTGGTCGCGGCTCATGATGGCCGCAATCGCCATGCTGCCATGAATTCGGACTATCGGGCATCGCCGTTGCTACCCTCGACGAAGTCAGTCCAATGCTGGAGCAAGGAGATCATCGACGGAGTCACTCTCGGCTCCAACGTCAGCGAATAGCCATGATGAAAGGTAACGTTCACTACTCGAAGGGATGATGACCACAATCTGTTTACGTTTGTTTTCTGGCCGCTTTGCAAGTTGGAGAGCAGCCCACACGGCCGCGCCAGATGAGATCCCGATGGGAATTCCGTCGAGCTTGTTGACCTGCTTGCTGACCGGCCCGGACTCGGTGTCCTTCACCCGGATCACTTCGTCGTAGATTTTGGTGTTGAGCACGGCGGGAACGAAACCTGCCCCGAGGCCTTGGAGTTTGTGTGGGCCGGGTTGGCCGCCTGAAAGCACAGGTGAAGAGTCGGGCTCTACCGCAATCATCTTCACTGACGGTTTGCGTTCTTTCAGCACTTCTCCGACGCCGGTAATGGTGCCGCCCGTCCCGATCCCGGAGACAACTATGTCCACCTTTCCGTCGGTATCCCGCCAGATTTCCTCAGCGGTTGTTTCCCGATGAACGGCTGGGTTGGCAGGATTGGTGAACTGCTGCAAGATGAGGCTATGCGGAATCTTGGCGGCCAAGTCCTCGGCTTTGGCCATCGAGCCTTTGACGCCCTTTGAGCCTTCAGTCAGCACTACTCGCGCGCCCAAGATTTTGAGAATTTTCCGACGCTCCACTGACATCGTTTCCGGCATGGTTAGAATCAGTTTGATGCCTTTCGCGGCGGCTACGAACGCGAGCGCAATGCCGGTGTTGCCGCTCGTGGGCTCGATGAGAACGGTCTTCGAGGTTATTTTCCCTGCGCGCAAAGCATCATCAATCATGGCGAGCCCAATCCGATCTTTGACACTGGAAAGCGGATTGAAAAATTCGAGCTTCAGCAGGATTTCCGCCTGGGCACCGTGCTCGGCGGCTGTGCGGTTCAGTCGCACGAGAGGGGTGTTTCCAATCGTTCCCGTGATGTCGTTGTATATCTTGGCCATAGGAGGTTGAGTTGGTTTTGATGAAAATAGGCGATCCCGGTCGGCGTGGTTGAGGGCTATAGTTCAGTGATGGAACCAATCAAACGATGCAGCTCCGGCCCGAACTGGCGCAGCTCTTGAAGATGAGCGGTGGAAAGCCTCTCGATCACTTTCTCGCCTTGGGCCGTTAGCCTCAGCTCGACCCGGCGTCGGTCCGCCACCGACGGGGCGCGACGTAGGAGTCGGGCTCGCGTCAGCCGATCAACCAGACCAACTGTGCTATGGTGGCGCAATTGCAGGCGTTCGGCCAATTCCGTGATCGAAACATAGTCGCGACCGGGGAAGCCCTTGATGGCGAGCAAGGCCTGATGCTGCTGGGGCGTTAGACCGGATTGACGAGCGGCGTCCTGGCTGAAACTCAAAAACCGCCGTAACGCGTGCCGCAATTCGGCCAGCGATTCATAGTGTGATTTGGTGATACGAGTTTGGAACATGGCTGAGTGAAACGGTGAAATAAATATTGTATTGTATCGTAATACGATGCAATCACGAAGTCTCATTTTTATGACTACAGCCGCTACGAAAACCACCAGCGTCACCGCCTCGAGCCACGAAGGCGGGGGCAACTTGGCCGATTTCACCACCGACCGGCGCGTGCTTTTGCTGTGCGCGCTGGCGGTGCCGATTGGCGTGATCGCCGCGTTGGTCGCCAAGGCGCTGCTCTGGTTGATCGCCGTTTTCACCAATGCGGCATTTTTCCTGCGCTGGTCCGCGGAACCGGTTACGTTGACCGGACATCATTTCGGGTGGTGGGGTGTGGTGGTGCCGGTCCTTGGCGGGCTCGCCATCGGATTGATGGCGCGCTACGGATCGGAAAAAATCCGGGGGCATGGGATTCCTGAGGCGCTGGAAGCGATCCTCTTGGGTCGCAGTCTGATCACTCCGAAAGTCGCAATCCTGAAGCCTCTCTCCTCAGCGGTTTCGATTGGCACCGGTGGCCCGTTCGGTGCCGAGGGGCCGATCATCATGACGGGCGGAGCCTTCGGCTCGATCTTTGCCCAGCTCTTTCATCTTTCTTCGGCGGAAAGAAAAACGCTCTTGGTCGCCGGTGCCGCGGCCGGAATGGCCGCGGTCTTTGCCACCCCAGTTGCCGCGGTGTTGTTGGCGGTCGAGCTTTTACTTTTCGAGTGGAAGCCGCGGAGTTTCATCCCGGTGGCTACCGCCGGGATTGTTGCTTCCATCGTCCGGGTGCCACTCCTTGGTATTCCGCCGATTTTCCCGGTCGCAGCGCACGCCATGCTGGAGCCCCGGGCGCTGGCGCTCGCACTTCTTGTGGGAGTATTTGCCGGGTTCGTGTCGGGTCTGCTCACCGCGCTCGTTTATGCGTGCGAGGACGGATTCGCCAAGCTGCCGCTGCACTGGATGTGGTGGCCCGCTCTGGGAGGACTGTTCGTCGGCCTCGGTGGGCTATTGGACCCGCGCGTGCTCGGCGTCGGCTACGAAACGATCCACGGGTTGCTGCGAGGTGAGATTTTGGGTACCGCTTTGGTGGGGCTGATTTTCGCCAAGGGCATTGTCTGGGCAGTTGCGCTGGGATCAGGCACTTCCGGCGGTGTGCTGGCGCCTCTCCTTATGGTTGGTGGTGCGGTGGGTGCCCTCCTGGGTGCGCTCACGGGCGCGGACCATATCGGTCTGTGGGCGATGGTGGGCATGGCAGCGATGATGGGTGGGACGATGCGCGCGCCTTTGACCGGGATGGTATTCTTGTTGGAACTGACGCACGACTTGAACGCTTTGCCGGCCTTGCTGGTCGGGAGCGTGGCCGCGCTGTGCGTGACCGTGCTGCTCCTTCGACGTTCGATTCTGACCGAGAAACTCGCACGGCGCGGGCAGCACATCACACGCGAATACGCCGTGGATGTTTTCGAACTCATCCGTGTCGGCGAAGTGATGGACCCCACGCCACCGGTGGTGAGGGCTGATACTTCGATGGCTGCGTTGGCAGAGCTGATAGCGGAGGCCGGTTCAACATTTGCGCGCAGGCAAGCGACTCTGATCACGGAGAACGGACAACTCGTGGGGATCGTGACGCGAGGCGATCTCTTGCGTGCGCAACGCGCGGCTGACTCGGGCGCGATCACGGTATTAGAAGCCGGAACTGCCGACCCAGTGACGGCATTTGTCGACGAAACCCTCAACGACGCCATGAACAAGATGTTGCAAAGGGACATCGGGCGCTTGCCAGTCGTCGAGCGCGGGGCTCCCCGTCAAATCGTCGGCTACCTCGGCCGGGCTGAAATTCTCGCGGCCCGCATGCGCCACCGGGAGGAAGAGCATCGGAGGGACAAATGGCCATTCCCTTCCCCCATGCAGCCTTGATCTATCCACAAATAAAATACCCAGCCGTCAAAAATTCCGCCATCCGCTTTTTATCATGATACCTGATCCATCGTCGGTTTACCTCAATCCTGTGTTCAAAATTCTGCTGGCCTTCGGCTTCGGCTTGGCGATTTGCGCGTTGCTTTGAAAAAATACGGTTATGCGCGAGACCCCGTGTGTCTCATCTCCTGCGCGTTCTATGCGGCAAACCGCTGGTGCCTGCCCGCGACCCTTAAGGGTCCGTTTCTCCGCAATCACTTCGATGATCTTTTGTTGATTCCAGCGGCGCTTCCGTTGATTCTGTGGCTACAATGCGGACTCCGACTCCGCACTACGGATGCGCCTCCGGACTGGCGTGAGGTCCTGATGCATTTGGTGGTTTGGTCGGTAGCTGCTGAAGTTGTCGGCCCCCACTTGTTCTCCCATGCGACGGGCGATATTTTGGACGTGGTTGCCTATACCGCTGGAGCAGTCGTCGCTACGGTGATCTGGAGCGCGAAATGAATTTCGACCGACTGGCCCCGCACTACGACTGGCTGGAAGCCGTCACGGCAGGTTCCCGATTGCAGCGCGCTCGAACACAGTGGCTGGATGCGCTCACCGGGTGCCACCACATTCTAAGTGTGGGCGAAGGACATGGACGCTTCGCCGCCGCGTGCTTGGCGCGATTCCCCTATCAAAACGACATCTGAGCAACCGCACGGCTGGCTATTGCTCCTTTACACGCTCCCGGCGAAGAAGTCCGCCGGCCGGGTTAACCTGTGGCGCAAGCTGAAGCGAATGGGGGCCTGTTCGCTCCGCACCTCCGCCTATGTGCTGCCCGACGAACCTGCGCACGTCGAACGGTTCCTGTGGCTGGCGCAACAGGTGCGCGATTACGACGGCGAAGCGACCCTGGCGCGCGTGACCAAGATCGAGGGACTGTCGAATGAGGATCTCGCGCGGCTGTTCAACGAGGCCCGCGCCGAGGACTACGCCGCGGTGGAAAAATCACTGGGGCAGCTCATCGCCGCCCAGCGCAAGAAGGCCGGCGAGGAATTCGCCGGAGCGGTCGAGAAACTGCGCCGTCAGTTTCAGGAAATCCGGGCGATTAATTATTTTAACTGCCCGGCGGCGCATGACGTCGAAATGCTGTTTCAGCGGGCGAACCGATTCTCCGAGCCGCGTGCAAAATCCCCCGGCACGCTCAACGCGCAGCGGTTTCAGGGCCGCCAGTGGCTGACCCGCCCGCACCCGGAGATCGACCGGGTGGGTTCTGCCTGGCTCATCCGCAAGTTCATCGACCCGCGCGCGACGTTCGTCTTCGCTGCGAGCCCAGACGCCCATCCCGAAGCCCTCCCCTACGACATGGCGGACGTGGAATTCACACATCACGGCGACGACTGCACGTTCAAGACGCTGCTGAAGCGTTTTGCCGTCGCCGATAAGGCAGTGTGCCGCATCGGCGAGATGATCCACGATGCCGATGTGGAAGATGGGAAATTTCAGAGGGTAGAGTGCGTTGGCCTTGATTTGCTTTTCAAAGGTTGGGCGCGGCTGGGACTCGATGATGCGGAGATCCTCGAAAAAGGATTCGCGTGTTTCGACGCCTTACACACGGCCTTGAGAGGAAAAACCTAGGTGGTTGCTTCTCGCTAATAGGTCCGCTGTTTTTGTGAGCTGGTTGCCAGCCTGATCGCCATGCATGTGGTCCGGGTTCTTGGATTTGCGCTACGGTTGATGTGGCGGTGGCCTGAAGATACCAGCAGCTCGTGTTGCTCAGTGCCCGCTGCGGAGGGCGCGCAAGAAACCCTATCGCCGGGCACGACCTAACTCGTCGGTCGGCTCAATGCGGATGTCAGTGACCAGTGGCCCGAGAACTTTGTCGCCCTCCGAGAAGCTATTGGAATCGCTGATGCTGATCTGCGCAGCCAGCCCCTGGCTGACGGCAAGGTAGGCTCCGAGGAGATGGCGGCCACGCACACTGATTTCATGGGTGGCGAAGATGATCGCACAGGTGGTCTCGTCGTCGGACAACACGGCACGAAGGAGAAACGCATAGGGTAGCGCGATTTGCTGCCGATGGGATTGCAGGCGGAGACAGACCGGTGGCACATCCTGCGTGACGAGACAGCCTGGATTGCGAGAGATGTGCGCCTCGCTGCCGGGAATCTTGGGCTTGAGTCCGCTCATGGTCACATGCGCATACCCTGGCGCGGGGTCTCAGAATGGCGGTGTCTGGATGAGTAATCCTCAGAGGATGAATGGAGCCGAGTGCGTGCCGCGGCCCGCACCGGGATACGGTGGACTTCCGGTGGCGGCAGAAACCGGGCATCCGGTTGGCCGGCAAGAAAGGCGCGCATTTGCGCTCGCACCTGCTGGAGGTAGTTCCAGGCGCGGGCCAGATGGCTGCGCAACTCGGGACGGATTGACCGGGTGAATTCCAGCGCACTCGTGCGCGCCTCGGAACGCAGGCCAGCGGCATCTAGAAAGTCTTCCCGGTTGGGCACAAAGATGCGGATCGATTCGCGGCCGCGGGTGGCGGCAACGTAGAGTCCTTCGCGGGAGGCGGCACCAGCGAGGAAGACCTTGTCCACAGTGATGCCTTGCGAAGCATGTGAGGTGAGCGCGTAGCCGTAGGCCACTTGGCGGGTGCGTAGAGTGGAACCATCCAGCAGAACGAGCTGGCCGGAAGCATTGACCGATTGAACCGTGACCATGGTGCCGTTCGCCAGCCGGCGAATCTGGCCGGACGGGGTTTCTGAATGGGCAACTGAACGGAGCCGCAGCCGGTCGCCCGCGGCGACGGGATTCGGACGCTCGTCGCATACCGTCCACGCGAGTCCGGACTGACGCGAGGAAAGCGACAATTCGCTCGCACCGCGCGCGACGATTAGCCGGCCCTCCTCTTTGCGCAGGACGCGCAGTTCGTCGCCCCTTGCAAAATGCTTCGTCGTCTTGTGGGCGACGAGGACGTCGCCGGGTTGGTAATTGCGGTAATCTTTTTGGCGCGCGCGGGTCCAGTCCTTGGCGCGCAGGGCGACAAAGTCGCGGTCCGGTCCGCGCAATTTGTCATCGGCGCGGAGCCGGTGGCGGGCTTCGAGATTGAGTTGATCGATTTCCGCCCAGGTCGGGGCGACCATGAGTGCGGTCTTCGGGCGTTCCTGCAGGCCACTGCGGGTGCGAACTGGCTTGGTTTCTTGCGAGGCTTTCAGCCACTCCTCCACCAAGCGCTGATGGCGGACCGAGGGAGAGTCGATTTCGACGATGGCACCCATCCGGTCCAGCCTGCGCAGGCCGGAGGTCAGTCGGCCGGCCGCCAGATCCTCCGCAGCCTTCCGGTAGGCCGGATTGGCCGCTTGCCGATGGACTTGCGCGAGGGTCACGATCCGCACGCGGGATTCCCGTTCGATGATCCGGGCGGCATCGCCGGCCTCGACGCTCTTATGCTGCGCCGAATCGCCCACGAGCAGCAGGCGGGCATTCTGCGCGGTAGTGATGTCCACCAATTGATTGAGTTGGCGGGTGGAGAGGAGGCCGTATTCATCGACAACGACCACTTGCTTTTTCAGGGATTGCTGGAGAGCGGAATCGACAAGCAGGCGCTGGACGGTGGCGGTAGCCTGAAGGACAGCGCCAGCGGATGCATGGCCGGCAGACGCCTGACTTGCTCCGTCTCGTTGCAGGACCTCCACCGCCTGGGTGCTGGGCGCAAAGCAGGCGGCCTTCGCGCCGTAGCGCGTGACGCCTTCGATGAGGGTGGCGAGGGCCTGTGTCTTGCCAGTGCCAGCCCGACCCCGCAGGACCGTCACGGAGTCGCGGGAATCGAGAGTCGTTTCGACCGCATGACGCTGCTCGCGGGTGAGGTGAGCGCTTTCGCTGGAAGGCATGAAGCCGAAGCCACCATCATACGTGCCAACCCCGGCATTGAGCTGGCGGACCAGATCGCGCTCGAGATCGAGCGCCTCCTGCGTGGAGACTTGGCCGGCGGAGCGGAGCAGGTGGTCGTCTGCCGCGAGCGCAGACTTGACCGCGGCGAGTGTGTGAGCGCCGTAGGCCTCGCGGAGCACCTCGGCGGTCAACCCGTGTTCGGGCACGACGGTCTGGCGCTCGAACAGGTGCTCGACCGCCCGGGCGATAGCGTCGGGCAAACCGACGCCCTCTGACGGGACACTTGGGGCACCGGATTTGAGAGCCCGGAGCTGCTCAAGCTCGCTCGTACTGACTTGGGTGAGCTGGCCTCGGCGGACTTCCTCTGACGTCAGCTCATATTGTTTCGCGGCCCGGTTTTCACGGACGAGTATGGCGATTTCGTCGTGGGAGAGTTCCCGGCCCAATTCCGTCTCGCGGACGGCGATGGCACGATCGCGCTCCTGCGCCCGTTTGGAAAACCGCTCCAACAAATCCCTGGATACGCCGGTGAGTTCAAAACCGTTCGTCCGGCGCTCGATCTGGTAGCCCAGTCGCTGGACTTCGCGGGCGAGGGCATTGCGATAAACTTCCGTGAGATACTTGGTCCTTTCGAAGATATTCGAGCTTTCCAAGGCAAGCAGTCGTCCCCCCCTCGAATCACTCCCTGTCACATTGAAAATGAACGCGTGCGAATGCAGGTGGGGATCGAGGGCCCGGCTTTCGCCGTGCCGGAACACGGCGGCGGCGATACCGCCGGAGGTGACATAACGCTTGTTGATGCCCCGGCCCTCCTGATGGCAGGCGAGTGACTCCAGTTCACGCAGAGCCTCGCGGACGGCCGTTTCGTGGGCGGCGAGGAGCCGGTCATCGCCGCCGATGAAGGCTTGGATCGAGACGGACTTTGGTGCATTGAAGGTGGCGTCGTAGCCGGCGCGACGGCCGGCCGCCATTCGCTCGGTGAGTTTTTCACCGGTCAGGGCGTGGTGGTTCGAGGCGACCCGTTCGAAGGCCTCGTCGGTGATCGTGGCGCCCTCGGCAAGGCCGACGGCGGCACAGAGCTGGCCGTGGCAGGTGCCCTCGACCTTCATGCCCTGGGCATAGTAGTCGGCTTGGCGGAGGTATTCGCCGAGGGCTTTGCTGAAGGCCTTGCAGGTGCGGATCGTCAGCATCCGCCACCTCCGAAAACCAACCCCTGCGCACAGGGTGAACGACCCAAATATCTACCTGAATAAACGACCGATAAATCCAACTCCAATGGCTCAACCAACGAACCATAGCACCACCACTTAACCAAAGAACGAAAACCAAAGCTCAGGGAATCAACCAAACCAGATAACCAACCAACGTATGAGCACCAAAGATGGCTCAACTCATCCAACAAAAAAAATAAGAAGTAAGGGAGGACACCAACGTCCAAGCGTTGCCGCTTAGATTGCGCCCGAGGCGCTCCCCTTGCACCACCCGACCACCACGCATACTGTGCCCCATCCGCTCCCATGTCGCTGCCCATCCACTCCCCACTCGCCACCGCTCGCCCCACCACGCTGTCCCAAGCGGTGGCCCAGGCGCGACACCCGCGCAACCACGCCACTGCCCAGTTGGAGCCGCATCGCGAGGAATTGCTGCGGCTGGCCCAGGCCGGTGAATCGGTCGAATCGTTGGTCGGCGGCCTGCGCCTGATCGGCATCGAGATCGGCCGCGAAACGATGCGGCGGTGGCTCCAGCGGGAGCTGGGCCGCAGACCGGCCAAGCGGTCCCGGCGGCAAAAGCCGGTGAGAGGATCGCGGATCGGTGCCATCTCCACGCCGACGAACCCGGTTGCCACCAGGTCAGTTTTGACTCCGGCTGCGCCAGCGGAGTGGGTCTCTGACTCACCTACGCCTCCGGCGACCCCGCCCACGGCGCAGCCCAGTCTGGCACCCAGTGGCGCCAATAGTCCGATGTTGGAGGGCATCCGTCTTATCCGCCCAGAGGAAACTCCCCTACAGGCATTGCACCGCAGGGTCGCGGAAAGACGGGCGCGCGATGACGTGGAGTAGCCGCCGGCCAACAGGCCGTTGAAGGGACAGAGTGATAAAACGATCACCCCGCCATCTTGAGTGAGCCGGTCGGCCGAGCGGAGCCCGCATAGCGAACACTCAGTTGGCTCCGTGTTCGCCCCAAGGCAGGGTCGTAGCGGCCGAGGGATTCGCGACCGACTGCGGATCGGAGACGCGGAGACACTCCGCCAGTTCAGCGTGGAGCGCAACGCGCACCGATTGGTCCAGACGAAATCCCGGGGCCGTTCGATCAAGCCACCGGATCAGCTGCGGGGCTTTTCGCTTCGCCGCCCGCCGCGCGATCATCCGGTAGTGGGGCTCCTGCCCGCAATACCACCCCAGCCGGTCGTGGTGATCCTGCCACCAATGGCTGACCGTGGCTTCAAGCGTGAGCTTGCTTCTTTTGCCGGCTTGGCGGCGCACCTCGGGCAAGGCATCAAGCAGATGTCCCTCGGCCGGATGGCCTTGGCGGAAGGCCTTTTGCAGGCGCAGATGGAATGCACCCCACCAAGGCGGATGGATGCGGGCCATACGGGCAGCGGGAGCATGCGGCGGCTCGTCCGCAAAATAAGTGTCCGTGATGACTCGCGGATCGCGTGCGTGCCGGAACGCTCGAGATGCGTTCTTTGCCGCCTGCAATGCGGCCGGCTCATGCTGTAGGCGGGTGCCATCGTAGTCGGTCTGTAGTGGTTTACGGCTGAGCGGCTCGAAGACAGGCGCTTCGACTTCACCGGAACGCGCGACGTGCCAATCTGAGAAGAAGGACAATTGGGCAGAGCCCATGTCCGGCCAGAGTGCGGCGTAGGCGGGACCACCAGCCTGGGCGAAGGCGGGCTCGGTTGCTCTCGCTTGCTCGAAGGCGAAACAGTCAGCCCAGCGCGAGATTTGCCGATGGCGAATGGCGGCGCTGATCTCGGCAACGAAGGGTGCCGCCAGCTCCGGATGGCCTTCAAAGCAGGGCGGAATCTTCGTGGCCCGCCAAACACGGCTCACCGCCCAATCCGAAAGGACTTGGGTCCAGGAGTTGAATCCTCTGGGGAGCTTGGTCTGCAAAAGGTCGGTAATATACCACAGGAGATGGTTTTTGCCAGTGACGTGCGGGCCGGCACCTGGAACACCCTCCCGTCGGACTCCGCGCGGGGCGCTCCGTCCTCCGGGACCGTGTTCCTTCCACGGCCGGCGATGGCCCGGGAATGACTGCGGGAGGTCGGGGCTCGGCCCGCTGACGCTCGCGCCCGCCGCACCTGCGGTGCTTGGGCGCGGCCGACCCCGACCACCCGCAGTTCGCCCGGGGCTGGGGCAACGGACCGCCTGCAACGGACACAGACAAATTCAGCCACTGCATGGTCTATTCTGTGACACCGGAAGCCTGTATTACTCGCCATGGCAACCAGACGGCGAGGATCTGGCTTGGTCGCCGCAGCCTTGGTCCGAAATCGCCGATCCTTTGTTGCTGTTGACGGGGTTGGTTGGCGAGGTGTGCGAACGTCGTAGGGAGTCGCCGGAGCTCCGCGCATCGGCTTCCGATGCGCTGCCACGGTCCGTCCCGCCTCGGACGCGGGCGGACCTATCTGGGGGCTCGGGCCGCCCCCAGCCTCGGGCCAATTTTCCCACACACTGTATGTTCACGCCAACTGATAGATTTGAACCCGAGCCCAAAAGATACTGTCATGCCAGCGACCATGAAACTGCTGCACGTTTCCGATCTGCATTTCCGCGTCCACTGGTTCGAGTGGGTGGCGGCGCAGGCGGCGCATTTCGATGCCGTGTGCTTCAGCGGAGACCTGCTGGATGTTTTTCCGAACGCGAGCACCAGCCTGCGGGACCAAAGCAAATGGATGCGAGCATGGCTCGGGAATTTTCCCGGGAAGATGTATGTGTGCAGCGGTAACCACGATTGGTGGCCGCCGCAGGAACACGTCAACGACAACGATACGCAAGGCGGTTGGCTGAAAAAGTCAGCCGGCCCGAACGTGCGCGTCGATGGCACGTCGGAAATTTTCCACGGGTATCGCTTCGTCTGCTGCCCTTGGTTTGGGGTTCCCGTGGTTCCCGGCTCCGGACCCGCCGTGGTGCTCGTGCATGCTCCGCCACTGGGCACACCGTTGTCCTCCGATTTGGGCCACGAGGCGGGCGATCCCGAAGTGACTGCGGCAGTCATGAAGCTGCCGGCCGGAAGTCTCGTTCTTTCGGGTCACATCCATGATCCGAAACGCTGGTGCCACCGCCTCGGCCCAGCGTGGTGTTTCAATCCGGGCGTGGATTTCCACGCGCAGGAACCGAATCACATCGTCATCGATACGGCGACCGGAGAAGCTGAATTTCGTGGCTGGGGCTCTATTCAGCGGGTCTCACTAGGAATTAATAAACGGTAATATAATATCGACTACCGGCATAATATGGCGATAGTCGCTTCTATGTTATCGCTAAGAAGCGCTCCGGAAGTCGCCGCTGAACTCGCCCAGCGGGTTCGATCGCGGCGCTTGCAGCGCGCCTGGACCCAAGCGGAAATGGCCCGGCGGGCGGGGATCAGGGAGGCGACCTATGTCCTGTTCGAGCGCACGGGCAAGATTTCGCTCCTCCGGCTTTTGAAGGTGCTCGACATGCTGGGCCTGCTGGAAGAGTTCGACCGCATCGCGCGTGAGCCGGACTACGCTGGCATGACGCTGGCGGACGTGGTGAAGCCGGAGCGGAAACGCGGGAGCCGGCGACGCCCATGAGCCAGCTCACCATTCGTTACCTGGGGGAAAAGGTCGGCACGCTCGCGGATAGCGTTGGCGGGATCGTCTTCGAATATGCTGCGCCCTTTTTGGCGTCCGGCCACGAATTGTCCCCGTTCAATCTGCCGCTGCGGCCAGGCGTCCAAACCCGGGGCGGCCAGAAATTGCCGGGATTGTTTGATGATTCCCTGCCCGATGCGTGGGGCCGGCGCGTGATGCTGGAGTGGTTCCGGCAGCAGGGGACGGCCGCGCACCAGGTGACACCACTCGCGATGCTCGCCTTTGTCGGCACCCACGGCATGGGAGCGTTGACCTATGAACCGGCGAGAGACATGGCCGAGCATCCTTGGACTGCTGTATCCCTGGACGCGCTGCAGGCCGCGGCCCTGCGGGCGGAGCAGAACGGGGACATCGACCTGAACGTATTGGCTGCGGTCGGTTCATCGGCTGGCGGCGCCCGACCGAAGGCGCTGATCGCCCTGTCGCAGAAAGGCTCGGCTCGCACGCTCGCCGGCGCCGGGGAGGTGCCGACGACCCATGATGCCTGGCTCGTGAAGTTCGACACCAGTCCCGACAACTCGCACGGACCCATGGAGGAGGCCTATGCCCTGATGGCGCGAGCGGCCGGGGTCGAGATGCCCGAGACGCGGCTCCTCGAAACCAAACTGGACGGCAAGGTGCGGCGGCACTTCGCGGTGAAGCGTTTCGACCGCGAGGGCGCGGAGCGCATCCATCACCACACCCTTGCCGCCATGCTGCATGTGGGCGGCGGCGATTTGAATTATGAAACTTTTCTGCGGGTTGTGCGACGCCTCACGCAGGACGAGGGCGAAGTGTGGCGTGCGTTCCGGCGGGCTTCGTTCAACGTGCTCGCCAGCAATCGCGACGATCATGGCAAGAACCATGGTTTTCTCTATCGGAACAAGAAGTGGCAGCTCGGACCGGCCTATGACCTGACTTTCTCCAGTGCCCAGCAACTGCCCGAGCGGGGCATGGCGATCTTGGGCGAGCGTCGGGCCGCCGGGGTGGAGCACTTGCTCTCGTTGGCCAAAAACGAAGGCCTCGCGCACCGCCAGGCCGAGGGCATCATCGAGCAAGTCCGGGCCAGTGTCACCCGTTGGCGGGAATTTGCGGATCAGGCGCAGGTGCCGATCCTCAAAGCGGCAGAAGTGAGCCACGCGCTGACTGCCGGTCCGCGCCAACGCCTTGGACCCTCAGTCTGGTAACCCGAGAATCTGACCGCTTGGAACCGGCTGATGACACCCGAGGTCCGCTCCCGTCCCCATGAAACTGCTGCATGTCTCCGATCTGCATTATCGCACCCACTGGTTCAAGTGGGTGGCGGAGCAGGCCTGCGACTACGATGCCGTCTGCCTGTCGGGGGATTTGCTGGACATGTTCAGCACCGCGAAAACCTCTCTGCGGGCACAGGCAAAGTGGACCCGTGACTGGCTCCGGGAATTTCCCGGCCGGTTGTTCGTCTGTTCCGGCAACCATGACTGGTGGGACAGTGACGGGGTTGTGGATACCGACGCCCATTGCGGTTGGCTGGACAAGATGGGACGCCCGGAAGTCACGATCGACGGCCAAGGTGCCGATTGCGGCGGCTACTACATTTTTTGTCATCCCTTCCGGTTTCCGGCGGTCTGGCCGCAGGCTCCTCACGGGAAGTGGATTTTGCTCCACCATATTCCGCCGGCATTGGCTGCGACTGCCGTAGGTGGTAGTGGTGGCAACGACAATGGCTGCCGGGAACTGGCCGGGGCACTGACCACGGCTGCGCGCCCACCCTGGATCGTCCTGTCGGGTCACTTGCACAAGCCGAAGTCGTGGCGCGGCCAGTGTGGCAAGACCTGGTCGTTCAACCCGACTTACGATGAGACCGCCACCTTCCCCAACCACATCGTGCTCGATCTGGACGAAGGCATGGCGACATGGGTGACAGAGCGGGCCGGTCGCTGGCCGCTGCGCGTGTTGTAACGTTTCTCCGCTAACGAGCGAACACGGCGGCCTCCTGTGTTCGCTCCACGGGCTGTATTTTTTCCGCAGAAGCCGCAATGTGCGCCCATGCAATTGTCCCCCGATTTTCAGGCCCGGTGCCGCGGCGCGTGCTCTCGCGGAGGAACTTCCGCCTTGGTTTCAGCGTCTCCGCGGATAACCTCTCGTCAGATGATCCCGGCCTCGAAAAAGACCAAATCCGTCCCGGACGCACCCAGTCGCGCCCCGGATGTAGTCTTGCCTCCGTCGGAGCCGCCCCGGCCGCGCGGCACGCAGCTTCCGCCCGCCTTGACGGACATCATTCAGCGTCTCGGGCCGTTTTGCCGCCGACACGGCATTACCCGATTGGAAATCTTCGGATCCATTGCCCGGGGCGAGGCGGGGCCGGGCAGCGACGTGGACCTGATTGCCACTTTTTCCGAGCATCCGGGCCTGGAGATTGTCTCGATTGAGGAGGAGTGCGCCAAGCTTCTGGGTGTCCCCGTAGATTTGCTGACCTTCGAGGCGGTCGAGGAAACCACCAACCGCTTCCGGCGGGAAACGATCGAACGCGACCGGCGGGTCATTTATGCAGGTTGATCCGGGCCAGCGCGATCAGGCCCACCTGCAGGACATGCTAGATTCCGCCAAGCAGGCGGTCAGCTACGTGCGGGGGCAGACCTTCGAGCAGTTTTGGGACGACGCCAAGACCCGCGATGCCGTGGCAATGCGCCTGCAAGCCATCGGCGAGGCGGCGGGCCGCGTGTCGCCAGCCACCGCAGCGGCGGTGCCCGCGCTGCCGATCCATCAGATGCGCGGCCTGCGCAATCGGATCGCCCACACCTACAACAAGGTCGATTTCGTTGAGGTTTGGAAGGTGCTGCAGCACGATCTGAAGCCGCTGATCAGTGAACTGGAAAAGTATTTCCGGCAGCAGCAGGCGCAGACGATTTTGCAGGCGCTTCAGCCCAAGGTCGCCCCGCCAAAGCCCAGGCAGGGGCCGCGGATGAGCATGTGAGCCCGGACCACCGCCTAACCATAACGACGTGGCCTATCTCGACACCCAGCGTTTTGACCGTCTGAGCGACGATGAGGTGCTGGATCGGATCGGTGCGCTGCTCGCAGTCGCGATCGGTCGTTACGAGCAGCAGATGCAGCTCGTCGCGCAGGCGGGTGCGACGCGGGTTCCAACGCCTGACGACCCCAATCTTGCAACCCTCGATCTCACCCAACTCGTCACCGATCCGCTGGAGGCGCGGATCATCAGGCACCTGCGCGTGGCCGGCAGCACAAATGCCCGAGAGGTGGCGACGTCCCTTGGAGTGACCACAGCCATCGTCGCCCAAAAACTCGCGCGGCTGTGCGCCGCCGGCCTGTGCCGGGTTGAAGCCCGCAGCCGCCCGGCGTGTTACCGGCTGCGGGTCGAGTTCAGCGCGAATTAAGCGGCGTTCTCCAACACGGCGAAGCGCAGGAGCTGTTCGCCCGGGGGAAGCTCTGCCAAGGCCTTCATCTGGTTCAGGCTGAAGCGGCGCATTTCCTCCGGAGTGCTCAGGTTGAGCAGTCGCTCCTGAATGGCGGGCACCAGTTGCAGGAGTTTCATGCAGTGGGTGATCGCACCCGGCGTCAGGCCCTCGGCTTTCGCCAAGTCGATCCGCCTGAGTTTCGGCTCGGCCTCCAATCGGCGCTGCCACGCCCGGGCGCGGTGCAGCGGATGCTGGACCGGCGTGGGAGCAGGCTTGGGGGCCGCCGCCCGTTTGGATGTGAGAAGCGTCCGGGCAAAGGGACTCAGGAGGGCCACGCCGCCGGCCTGCCGCACAGCCACCTCGGTTTGCAGGAGCAGCGGCCGGGTTGCCGCAACGGTCGGCAAGGCCCCGCGGTCGCCAGCGTCAATGACCAGCCGCTCCTCCATGCCCTCGATCAGCCGGTGCACGCGCACCTTGAGCCGCAGCTCGATGTGCCGCGCACAGGCATCCGGCGCGGGCTTGACCGCCGGCCGCACCTCGACCCGCTCCAGGAAGAGCAGCAGGAGATCGCGCTGCTGCTCGGGCGACAAGGTCGGCATCAGTTCGCCAAAGCGGGTGAGCGAGCGGCGGACCCGCTCCGGGTCGAGGGAGCGCTGTTCGCAGGCCGCCAGATCCTGCCGGGCCTGTTCGCGCTCCACCAGAAGGGCCTGTTTTTTCTGGTGCAGGGCCGCGGCTTCCTGTCGCAGTTCGTCCCCGAGGAAATCAATGCCACCGCGGGCAATGGCCTGCGCGCAATGCCGCAACTGCTGGGTCAGATCGGCGAGCGAGTGATCAAATTTAGTCAGCTTCGCCCGCAGGGGAGTGCGCTCCGCCTCGGCCCGACGCTGAGATTGCAGGGAGGTCGTGCGCAGCACATCGGGGTGCTGGCTGCACTCCGCAAGAAAGCCGATGACGGCGGATTCGAGGGCGGAGGCCGAGACATGCCGCACCGGGCAGCGGGCGTCCCCGCGTTCCTTGTGGGCGTGGCCGCAGGTGTAATAGCGGTAAAGCTGGCCCGAGGGGTCGCGTTTGCCGCTGGCATTCGGGACCATTGCCCGGCCGCAACCCCCGCAAACCGCGATGCCCTTGAGCACATGGAAATTCTTGTCCCGCGCGCGCAGCCGGCAGCGGGCCGGCTGGAGCGCTTGAGTGATTGCCGCGTTCGCCCGTTCCCACAGTTCCTGACTCACGATGGCCTCGTGCTGACCGGGGTATTCGATGCCGTGCATCCGCACCCGCCCGGCGTAGAGCGGGCGCATGATTAGGCGCCTAAGGATATCGGTGCGGAAGCGTTTTTCACCGATGGCATACCTGGTGCCGTCCCGGCGCTGGCGGATGCGCGCCCGGGTGCGGAGGCCTTGGTCATTGAGGGCGTTGGCGATGTCCGTCAGCGAGACGAGCTGCGCCGCCTGCTCGTAGATGCGGCGGAGCACCGCGGCCTCCTCGGGCAGCGGCTTCAAGCCCTGCAATTCGGCATCGTAGGAGTAGCCGTAGGGCACGTTGCCCCCGGTCCACATCCCGCGCTTGGCCTGCTCGACCAGCTTCAGGTGGATCTTCTCGGAGGTGTTGTCGCGCTCATACTCGTTTACGCTCATCACGATGTTGTTCTTGAGCCGGCCCGAGGGCGTCTCATCCGAAATATCCTCCGTGGCGCTGACCAGCCGACAGCCGTGCTTGCGCAGGAAGGCCCGAAAGGGAACCCATTCGTGCGTGCTGCGCAGCACGCGCTCAAGCTTGAAGATCAGCACGACCTTGATCGCCCCGCTTTCGATGTGCTGCATCAGCGCCTGCATCCCCGGCCGGTTCATGTTGGCCCCGGAGTAGGCGGCATCCGTGAGAGTGATGAATTCGTGCCAGCCTTCCGTGGCAGCGTGCTTGTTCAGGTAGTCCCGGCACATGACCGCCTGGCTTTCGCAGGAGTCAAAGCGTCCACCAACTTGGTTGAAGGTTGAGACGCGGGCATAGATTCCGACAGGCAGTGAACCGGTGGAAACGGACGTAGCAGAGGCTGAGATTGCAGGCATATTTTGGTTCTCCTTTTGCGTCGGGAAACCGGCGGCCTGATCCGGTTTGATAGCGACGTTTTGCTGCAAAAAATCTTCGCAGAGCCCGCGCGAAAATCAACGGAAGGATTTTAACGGCAGCGCACACTGCGCTCGCGCGCGTGCGATTTTCTATCTCGTTTTTCCACGAAAAACCGAACCTTGGCCGGCTCCGCTGAAACGCACTTACTCGCGTGCCCTTTCAATTCCAGCGACTTGCGCCGATTTGAATGATCGGCCGCTTGGTTCGCTAACAATTGAAAATGGCGGAGAGGGGGGGATTCGAACCCCCGGTAGGTTGCCCTACGTCCGCTTTCCAAGCGGGTACTTTAAACCACTCAGCCACCTCTCCGTGACCACTGAAGAGGCCGAATAAGGGGCGGCTCGTGGTTTCGGTCAACGGAAATTCCTTGCGGAAATCTGAGCCTCGCAACCTCCGGATTGATAATGGAATCCTTGGCTGGAGCGGACTGTCTGGCACCACGGTCACTCTGGTTCATCGAAGTGAGCCTTGGTCGAAATAGGCAGCCAGGATCTCCCGCACAATCGGTGCGGAGTAGCGGGCTCCGGCAAATTCTTCGTCAGGACGGTCTCCTTCCATGGCCACCGCGATGGCAATCTCGGGGTTTTCCACGGGGGCAAAGGCAACGAACCAAGCGATGTTGTAGGTGCCTTCCGGGCGGGTTGCCTGCGCTGTGCCGGTTTTTCCGGCGATGCGTACGCCGGGCACCTGGGCGTCACGGCCGATGCCAGTCTCCACCACCGCGCGCATTCCGGTGATCAAGGCCTGATAGTCGCCATCCGAGAGACCGAGCTTTTCGGGTGGGCGGTCGCCGGTGGGTCGACGATCAGGCTGATGGACGAGGGTCGGGACCGTGAGCGTTTCCCGGCGGGCCAGCGAGGCAATGGCGGTTGCCATCTGGAGAGGCGAACAACGCAGGAATCCTTGGCCGATGGCGAAATTGACGGTGTCCCCCGGGGTCCAGCCGCCGCGTTGCGCCTGCGCCTTCCATTTTGGGTCCGGCACGAGCATCCGCCGGGTCTCGTTGGGGATATCAATGCCGGTGGCCTCGTGGAAATGAAAGCGCCTTGCCTCGGCGGCCAGCGCGTCAGCACCGGCCGCGAGTCCGGTCTGATAGGCGAAGACGTTGCAACTGTGGGCGAGGGCGGCGGCCAGCGTGAGCGCACCGTGGCCAGCCGCCTGATGACAAGGAAAGTGGTGATCGCCGACCGCGAGCGACCCTTCGCAGCGCAGCGTCGTGTCGGGACGCAAGGTGCCGGTGCGCAAACCGGCCATCATGGTGAACAGCTTGAAGGTTGAGCCCGGTGGATAAAGTCCCTGGGTCGCGCGGTTGAACCAGCCGCCGGCCCGGTCGATCTCGGTCTTGGTGGCGGCCGGAAGCACAGGGGAGACTAGGTTGAGGTCGTAGGAGGGGATGCTGGCGAGGACGAG
>Ga0208262_1000169_pt1 | contig 28614 bp, 26 predicted proteins | sample LakWasMet15_LOW5_2_FD_183863 | JGI IMG/M metagenome (GOLD analysis project Ga0208262, IMG submission 183863) | Freshwater sediment methanotrophic microbial communities from Lake Washington under simulated oxygen tension - Sediment Metagenome... | ecosystem: Environmental > Aquatic > Freshwater >... | reverse complement strand
ACCGTGGCGGTGGCCAACGCCCGCTACTACGAGGGCCGCTACCTGGCCGGTATCGCCGCCGGGCGCATGACGCAGAGCAACGTGGCGGGCTACGTGGCAGGGTTCCCGATTCCCGAAGTGCTGCAGGGTATCAACGCCTTCACACTGGGCATGCGTTCGGTCAACCCGAAGGCGCAGGTCAAGGTGGTGTGGCTCAACGCCTGGTTCGACCCGACGCGCGAGCGCGACGCGGCCATGACGCTGTTCAACCAGGACGTGGACGTGATCGCCTTTCACACCGGCTCCACCGCCGTGATGGCCGCCGCCCAGGAGCGCGGCAAGCTGGCCGTGGCCTACCACTCGGACATGCGCAGAATTGCACCCGACGCGCAGATCGTCGCCGTCACCCATGAGTGGGGCGACTACTACACGCAGCGCACCCGCGCCGCGCTGGACGGCAGCTGGCACAGCGCCAGCCTGTGGGGCGGCGTCAAGCAAGGCATGATCCGGGTCGACGGCTTTGGTAGCAAGGTGCCCAAGGCGGTGCAGCAGGAAGTGCTGGCGCGGCAAAAGGAAATCGCCGCCGGCAAGCTGCAGCCCTTCGCGGCCAGGCTGGCGGTGAAGGACAACCTGGGCCACGAGGTGATCGCCGCGGGCACAAGCCTGAGCGACGAGCAGATTCTGAAGATGAACTGGCTGGTCGAGGGTGTGCAAGGCACATTGAACGCGCGGTGATCGTTGCGCGGATTTGCCGCAACTGGCTGAGAATCAGGGCTTACGCACAAGGAGCCCGACCATGAGCATCACCATCCGCCACGCCGAGCCAGACGACTACGCCGCCTGCGCCCTGATCTACGCACAACCCAGCGCGGCGGCGGGCACCATGCAGATCCCGCTGCAGACCGCCGAGATCTGGAAGCAGCGCTTGACCAACATCGCCACGCACGACCGCATCCTGGTGGCGCTGGCCGATGGCGAGGTGGTGGGCAACCTGGGCCTGCACCCCGCCACCAACGTACGCCGCTCGCACGTGGCCGGCATCGGCATGGCGGTGCGCGACGACTGGCACGGCAAGGGCGTCGGCACCGCCATGCTCAAGGCCGCTGTCGAACTGGCCGACAACTGGCTCAACCTGCTGCGCCTGGAACTCACCGTGTACGCCGACAACGCGGTGGCGCAGCGCCTCTACCGCAACCACGGCTTCGTGCACGAGGGCACGCACCGCGCCTACGCGCTGCGCCACGGCCGCTACGTGGACGTGCACGCCATGGCCCGCCTGCACCCCTCGCCTCCGACCGTATCGGCCGCGCTGCACTTGACCTGAAGTACAGTGCGGTCAGGCAGTTGCTCTCACGAAAGGTCGTCCATCATGAAGATCCTTCACCGCGCGCTTGCCCTGGTCCTCGCGCTGGCCTGTCTGAGTGCCACGGCACAGATGCCGCGGGGTAAATACCTTGAGGCACGCAATTCGAAGGTGGCCGTCATCCTGGCCCACGGTCAGGGACTCGACGCCGACTCCCAGGTGGTCAGTCCGCTCAGAAAGGCCATCCACAAGGAGCTGGGGTTTCACACGCTGTCGCTTCAGATGCCCGTGCTTGCCGGGCAACGCACACCCGAACTCTTCAAGGCCTACGCATCAACCTTCCCGGACGCCTATACCCGCATCCAGGCCGGCATCGACTTCCTCAAGAAGGAGAAAGGCGTCGAACGCATCTACCTGATGGGATACAGCATGGGCGGTCGCATGACCACGGCGTTCCTTGCCGACCATCCTGACGCGAGTGTGGTCGGCTATGTCGGGGTTGGTCTTACTGCCGGAGGTCCGGACCCGCTGAACACCAACATCAACCTGCATCGCGTACGCGTTCCGGTGATTGACGTCTACGCCGAAGACGACAACGACGCGCAGTTCGCCGCGTACCGCCGGCGCTTTCTCTCGGAGCGCTTCGTGCAGGTGCCCATTCCCGGAGCCAAGCATGACTACCGGGGCCACGAGCGGCAAGTCGTCGAGGCGGTGTTGGCCTGGCTGCGCAAACAGGAACAGAGGTGAGAGCCGGCCTGGCCACCGAACGATAATGCACCCGTTGTCGCCCTCCGCGGTGGATGGTTTGATGGCAAGACTTCCCCAGGAGAGAACGACATGAAAAAGGTATGGCTGTTTGCGCTGCTGGCGCTGATGGGCTCGGCGCAGGCACAGACCGGCGCGGCCAAGAAGGAACTGGTGGCCAAGGTCCTGCAGTTGCAGCAACCGGCGATCGAACAGACCGCCCGTTCCCTGGCCGAGCGCCCGGCCGTGCTGGTGATGCAGCAGGCAGCTCGCGCGCTGCAAACCCGCATTGCCGCCGACAAGCGCGAGGCACTGGGCAAGGAGATTCAGGCCGACGTGAAGAAGTACGTCGACGAGGCGGTTCCGCTGGTGCGCGAGCGCGCCCTCAAACTCGCACCCACCACCCTGGGCACCATGCTGGAGGAGCGCTTCACCGAGGACGAACTCAAGCAGCTCATCGCCATCATGGAGTCTCCCGTCAACCGCAAGTTTGCCGAGATGGGTGGCGAGATGCACAAGGTGTTGGTGGAGAAGCTGGTGGCGGAGACCAAGGGCGCCATCGAGCCCAAGATGAAGACGCTGGAGCAATCGGTGTCCAAGCGCCTGGGCTTGCCCCTCGCCCCGGCCGGCGCCGCATCCGGCGCGGCACGTCCCGCCAAGGCCGCCAGCAAATAGCGACCGGTCGACCGGCCGATCGCGACCGCCCAGCGCCATGCACGCCTACCGCGCCGCCCTGCTGCGATTTGCCACGGATCGCGCGCCGGCGCACAGTGCGCTCTATGAGCAGGACGGCCTGCTGCTGATCGGGCCGGACGCGCGCGGCCAGCAGGTGGTGCAGGCGGTGGGGCCGTATGCGCCACTGGCGGCGCAGTACCCCCAGGTGCCCTGTGAGGACTTGCGCGGGCGCCTGATTGCGCCGGGCTTTGTCGACCTGCACAACCACTATCCGCAGACTGACGTCATCGCCTCCCCCGCCGAGGGCCTGCTGCCGTGGCTGGAGAACTACACGTTTCCCGAAGAAGAACGCTTCTGCGACCCCGACTATTGCGCGCAGGCAGCTACTTTTTTCATAGCAGAGCTGTTGCGCAACGGCGTCACCAGCGCACTCAGCTTTGCCAGTGCCCACAGCGCCTCGGTGGATGCGGTGTTTGCGGCTGCGCGCCAGCAGCAGGTGCGCCTGATCACCGGCCTGTGCCTGATGGACCGCCACGCGCCGCCGGGCGTGCGCAACGACACCGAGCAAAGCCTGCTGGACTCCGAGGCGCTGATCCACAAGTGGCATGGCGTGGACCGGCTGGGCTATGCCATCACTCCGCGCTTTGCGCCCAGTTGCAGCGATGCGCAACTGCGCGGCGCGGGCGAGCTGGCGACGCGCTATCCACAGGTGTGGATCCAGTCGCATGTGGCCGAGAACAAGGACGAGATTCGTTGGGCGCGCGAGCTGTTTCCGCAGTCGCGCAGCTACCTGGCGACCTACGCCGACTTTGGCCTGATGCGCGAACGCGCGATCTACGCCCACTGCATCCACTTCGACGACGAGGACCGCGCGCTGATGAAGGACACCGGCGCCGCCGCCGCCGTCAGCCCGACCAGCAACCTGTTCCTGGGCAGCGGCTTCTTTGACTACGCCGGGGCCGACCGCATCGGCATGCGCTACGGGCTGGCCAGCGACGTGGGTGGCGGCACCTCGTTCAGCCCGTTTCACACCATGCTGGCGGCCTATGTGGTGGGCCGCGAGGGGCAGACCAAGCCCGGCCTGTCGCTCAAGCCCCAGCACCTGTGGTGGCAGCACACGGCGGGCGCCGCCGCTGCCCTGGGCCTGGATGGCCGCAACGGCCATGCCTGCATCGGCAACCTGCAGCCGGGCTGCGAGGCCGACTTCGTGGTGCTCAACCCGCAGGCCACGCCCCTGCTGGCACGACGCACGGCGCGCGCCGGCAGCCTCGATGAACTGCTGTTTGCGCTGATCGTGCTGGGCGATGACCGGCTGGTCGAGCGCACCGTGGTGTCACAGCGAACGCCCTGATCCGCTAAACAGCGGCTAGTCAACCTTGGCGCCGGAGCGCTGCACCAGTGCCTGGTACTTGCGCAGCTCGGCCTTCATCATGTCGCCAAACTGCGCCGCCGTGGTGGGCGCCGGCTCGGCCAGCAGCAGGGCAAAGCGGCTGGCGGTCTCCGGGCTGTTGAGCGCCGCAACGAAGGCCGCATTCAACCTGGCCAGACGATCCGCTGGCGTGGCCGCCGGCGCCACCAGACCCCACCAGGTGTCCAGCGTGAACCCGGGCAGCGTATCGGCCACGGTGGGCGCATCGGGCAGGTAGCGGCTGCGCGTCAGGCTGGTCACGGCCAGCGCCTTGAGCTTGCCGGAACGGATGTTGGGCGCGGCCGTGGCCAGGTTGTCGAAATTGAAATCCACCTGCCCACCCAGCAGCGCCAGCTGCGCCGGGCTGCCGCCGTTGTAGGGAATGTGCACGGCAAACACGCCGGCCTGGGTCTTGAACAGTTCCCCGGCCAGATGCCCGGCGCTGCCATTGCCGCCGCTGCCGTAGCTGAGCTTGCCCGGGTTGGCACGGGCATAGGCGATCAGCTCGGCCACGCTGTTGACATTGAGCCGGCGCGCGGTGTCGGCATTCATCACCAGCACATTGGGCACGCGCAGGATCTGGGTAATGGGCGCGAAGTCGGTCGCGGCGTTGTAGGGCATCTTGCCAAACAGCCAGGGATTGACCGCATGCGTGGCGGTGGCGGCGATGCCGATGGTCAGGCCGTCGGGCGCCGCCTTGGCCACCAGGTCGGCGCCAATGTTGCCGCCGGCACCGGGCTTGTTCTCCACAATCACGCTGCCCAGGCTGCCCTGCACCGCCTGCGCCAGCACGCGGGCCGTCACATCGATCGGGCCACCGGCCGCGTAGGGCACGATCAGCCGAATCGGCTTGCCCGCGCCGGCCGGCGACAGGGACTGCGCCCAGGCGGTGGGGGCAAGGGCGGCGAAGGGGGTGGCCAGACCGGCCAGGAGGAGGTGTCGGCGTTGCATCACTGGATTGTGCAAAACTTCACGGCACCCGGCTGTGCTGACAATCCCTTACAAGTCTTTGCCATCGGTATGTCAGCCCTGCCATGACCAGCTGGCGTTGTAGGCGCATGGAGTTGTTCCATGCCCTGTCTCTCAACCGGAGTTCACCATGAAAGTCAAAGCACTGATCGTATCCCTGACCCTGGCCATCGGCGGCGCTGCATTTGCCCAGACCGCGACGCCCAATCTCGACAAGCGCGAGGCCAAGCAACAGGCCCGCATCGACCAGGGGGTGGCCTCCGGCCAGCTCACACCCAAGGAAGCCGCCCGTCTGGAAAAGCGTGAAGCCAAGCTGGCCGCCAACGAACAGGCCGCCAAGGCCGATGGCGTGGTCACCCGCAAGGAGCGCCGCCGCCTGCAACGCCAGGCCAACCGCGACAGTGCCGCCATCTACCGGCAGAAGCACGACGCGCAGAAGACGCCGGCCGCCCAGTAGGCGGCTACCCGGCGGGCTCAGAGTTTGGGAATGCGGATGCGGCTGATCATCAGCGAGCCGGAGGCCGCAAACATCAACACCAGCGGATGGAGCTGGTAGCCCGCAATCTTCACGACGCCAAACCACAAGTCGTCGCCAATCGCCTGGGCCCAGGTGGCCCAGGCCAGCACCCCCACCAACAACAGCGATGTTGGGATGGGCGTGCCCTCGAAATACTTCACCTTGCCCGTGCCCTCGGACAACTGCTCGGCGGTAACGTTGTAGCGTGCCAGCCGCGACACCCCGCAGGCCACGAAGAACACCAGCACGATGCGGTCGTACAGGCCCTGCATGCCGCAGCCATAGGCAATCACCGCAGGCGCTACGCCAAAGGAGATCACGTCGGCCAGCGAATCGAGCTCGCGACCGAGCGCCGAACTCTTGTTGCGCCAGCGCGCGATGCGGCCATCGAGCACGTCGAACAACAGCGCCACCGGTATCAGGCCACAGGCCAGCAGCAGATGCAGGTCGTCAAGCGTCTGCAGGTAGGTCATGACCGAGAACAGCGCGCCCACGCCACAAAACGCGTTGGCCAGGGTGAACCAGTCGGCGAGGTGAAACTCGCGGATCATGGAAAAGGGTTTGTGCTGGGGCATGGAGGAGCAATATATACCAGCGCAGGTGTCAGCGGTCCAGGCCCTTGGGCAGCGCCGCGCCGCGCGCCTGCAGGCGCGCGCGCAGGCGGTCCGGGTAGTCGCTGATCAGGCCATCGACGCCCCAGCCGATGAGCCGGTCCATGTCATCCGGTTCGTTGACCGTCCAGGGGATCACCTTGAGACCCAGTTGCTGCGCCTGCCTGAGCTCTGTCACGCTCAGGTTGTTGAAGTTGGGCGCCCAGATGGCCCCGCCGGCCGCCTTCACCAGATGCGGCACCGACGCATGGTCCTTGAGCAGCAGGCCGGCGGTCCAGCTGCCGTCCGCCAGGTTGTTGAAGCTGCGGCTCTGGGCGGTGAGGTAGACCGTGCGCACCGTCGGCTCGATGCGCTGGACCAACTGCAGGGTGCGCCAGTCGAAGCTCTGGATCATCACGCGCGGCAACATGCCTGCCTCGCGGATGACCGCCAGCAGCGCCTGCACGAAGGCGGCGGGCTCCACCGTGAGCTCGGGCCGGTTGGGGAACAACTTGGTCTCGATGTCGAACTCGACGCTGTCGGCGCCGAGCTCCTTGACCAGCTTGAACAGCGACGCCAGGGTGGGCATGCGCTGGCCATCGCGCACCGCCTGGCCCGCAAACTGGCGCCCGTACGGGCTGGCCGGGTCGAGGCGTCCGAGCTGGTAACGCTGCAGTTGCGCCAGCGTCAGCGTGTTGATCAGCGGACCGGCCTGCGTCAGCCACTGGCCGTCGGCATCGCGGGTGATGGCAGGATTGAGCGCCGGGTCGTGCGAGATCACCGGCACGCCATCGGCGGTAATGGCGATGTCAAGCTCCAGCGTGCTGACGCCAAGCTTGAGTGCGTGCTCGAACGCGGCCAGCGTGTTCTCTGGCATCAGGCCGCGCCCGCCGCGATGCGCCTGCAGGTCGAACGCCTGCGCCTGCCAAGCCCACAGGCACAGCAGAATCGCGACCAAGCGCCCAATTGCGGTGCATTGTTTGCTATTCATTTGAGAGCACTCCAGGCGCCGCAACGTCGCCGGCCTAATCCAGCTTGGCCCCCGAGGCCTTGACGGCAGCGGCCCAGCGCGGCGTCTCGGCGGCCAGGAACTGGCCGAACTCGTCGCTGCCCATGAAGGCCGGGTCGGCCCCCTGCGTGACCATGCGGTTGCGCACCTCCGGGTTGGCCAACACCTGCCTGAAGGCTTCGCTGAGCCGCGCCACCACCTCCTTGGGCGTACCCGCCGGAGCCAGGAAGCCATAGAAGCCCACCACCTCGAAGCCCTTCAGGCCGGACTCGATCGCCGTCGGTACATCGGGCAGCGCCGGGTTGCGCTCCTTGCTGGTCACCGCCAGCGCGCGCACCTTGCCCTGCTTGTGGTAGCTGGCGGCCTGCGGAATCGACTCGGCCATGAACTGCACCTGAGCGCCCATCAGGTCGGTGAAGGCCGGCGCGCTGCCACGGTAGGGAATGTGCACCATGAACAGGCCGGTGGCGGACTTGAACATCTCCGGCACCAGATGCGAAATGCCGCCGTTGCCGGCCGAGCCGTAGTTGATCTTGCCGGGATTCTTGCGCGTGTAGTCCATGAACTCGCGCAGCGTCCTGGCCGGCACATCGTTGTTGACCAGCAGCGCCAGCGGCTGCATGGCCGTGCGCGCCAGCGGCGTGAAGTCGCGCAGGGTGTTGTAGGGCAGCTTGGTGTAGAGCGCGCCATTGATCACCAGCACGCCGGTGTTGGCCAGCAGGATGGTGTAGCCATCGGCTGCGCTCTTGGCCACGGCCTCGGCGCCGACCGAGCCGCCGGCGCCGGGCTTGTAATCGATGATGATCGGCTGCCCGAGGGCCGTCTGCAGCTTGTCCGACAGCAGCCGCGCGTGCTGGTCCAGCGGGCCGCCGGCGGGAAATCCGATGATGAGGCGCACCGGTTTGTCCGGGTACGCGGCCAGTGCGCAAGAGGCTGCCAGCAGCCATGCAAGACCAAACAGGATTCGAACGAAGTGCATGGCGGGGCCTTTGGGACAGTGTGCAGTCAGTGACCGAGAATCTTGGACAGGAAGTCCTTGCTGCGCTCGCTCTGCGGGTTACTGAAGAAGTCGTGCGGATTGTTCTGCTCGACGATCTGGCCCTGGTCCATGAAGATCACGCGATCGGCCACCGCCTTGGCAAAGCCCATCTCGTGGGTCACGCACAGCATGGTGATGCCCTGGCTGGCCATCTCGATCATCACGTCCAGCACTTCCTTGATCATCTCCGGGTCCAGCGCGGAGGTGGGCTCGTCAAACAACATGATCTTGGGCTTGAGGCACAGCGCGCGCGCGATCGCCACGCGCTGCTGCTGGCCACCCGAGAGTTGCAGCGGGTACTTGCTGGCCTGCTCGGCGATGCGCACGCGCTGCAACTGCTCCATGGCCTTCTCTTCGGCCTCCTTCTTCGGCATCTTGCCCACCCACATGGGCGAGAGCGTCAGGTTCTCCAGCACGGTGAGGTGGGGAAACAGGTTGAACTGCTGGAACACCATGCCGACTTCCTTGCGTACCTGGTCAATGGCCTTGACGTCGTCGCTGAGTTCCACGCCGTCCACGATCAGTCGGCCCTGTTGGTGCTCCTCCAGGCGGTTGATGCAGCGAATCAGCGTCGACTTGCCGGAGCCCGAGGGGCCGCAGATGACAATGCGCTCGCCCTTGGCTACAACCAAGTCAATGTCGCGCAACACATGGAAGTTGTTGCCATACCATTTGTTGACCTTGTCGAAAGTGATGATGGGTTGGCTCATGCTGTTAGCGGAGTTTGGATCGGTTGACCTGTTTCTCGACCCAGTGACTGTAGCGCGACATGGAGAAACAGAAGATGAAGTAGATGGAGGCAATGAACAGGTAGCCCTCGATCTTGAATGGCCGCCAGTCCGCATCCGAGTTCAAGGCCAGCCCCATGGCGCCGGTGAGCTCATAGAGGCTCACGATGGTGACCAGCGAGGTGTCCTTGAAGGTGGAGATGAAACCGTTCATGATGCCGGGCACGACGATCGCCAGCGCCTGCGGCAGCACGATCTTGCGCTGCGTCTGCCAATACGACAGACCCAGCGTGGCGGCCGCTTCGATTTGCCCCTTGGGAATGGCCTGCAGGCCGCCGCGAATCACCTCGGCCATGTAGGCCGCGGCAAACAGCGTGATGCCCACCAGCACCCGGATCAACACGTCGATGCTGAATCCCTGCGGCATGAACAGCGGAAACATGAAGGACGCCATGAACAGCACCGAGATCAGCGGCACCCCGCGTATCAGCTCGACGTAGACGGTGCAGGCGCTGCGAATCGCCGGCAGGTTGGAGCGCCGCCCCAAGGCCACCACCAGCGCGATCGGAAACGCCATGGCCATAGACAGCGAGGCCAGCAGAATGGTCAGCGGCAGGCCGCCCCAGCGGTCGGTCTCGACCCGGCTCAGGCCGAGCACGCCACCAAACATGATGGTAAAAAAGGTGCCCAGCACCGCGACCCACACCAGAGCCAGCCAGGGTTTCCAGAACGGACGCGCGCAGCTGGCCACCAGCAGACCGACCATCAGCACGGTGGCCACCAGCGGGCGCCACTGTTCTTCAAAGGGGTAGCGGCCAAAGGTGATCAGCCGGTACTTCTCGGCCACCACGCCCCAGCAGGCGCCCACGCCGTCGAGGCGGCAGGCATCCGCATTGGGGGCCCAGGCGGCCCGAAACAGCGCCCAGCTCAGCAACTGCGGCACGATCCACAACAGCAGCGCGCCGAGGACGACGGTTCCGACCGAGGTCATCCAGTTGCCGAACAGGTTGGCGCGAATCCACGCAAGCGGACCCTCGGTGTTGACCGGAGCCGGTCGTGGCGGGATCGGTTGAAAGGTTTGTGCGGCCATGCTCAGCGCTCCTTGATGGCCGCGCGGGCGTTGTACCAGTTCATCAGGATCGAGGTCGCCAGCGAGGTGCTCAGGTAGACCAGCATGATCACCGAAATGCACTCGACGGCACGGCCGGTCTGATTGATGGCGGTGTTGGCAATGGACACCACATCGGGGTAGCCAATGGCCACCGCCAGCGAGGAGTTCTTGGTCAGGTTCAGGTACTGGTTGGTCATGGGCGGAATGATCACGCGCAGGGCCTGCGGCAGCATCACCAGCCGCATGGTCTGCCCCTGGGACAGCCCGAGCGCACTGGCGGCCTCGCCCTGGCCGCGCGCCACCGACTGGATGCCCCCCCGCACCACCTCGGCGACGAACGCGGCGGTGTACATGGTCAGGCCCAGCAGCACCGACAGGAACTCGGGCGTCAGCGCACCGCCATGCTCGATGGCAAATTCGCCCTGCCTGGGGCTGTCGAGCACGGTCGGCGCGCCGCCGAGCAGCCAGCCCAGGAAACCGCAAGCCAACACGATGACCACGGGCACCCAGAACAGGCTGCGCGGCTGGCCGGTGCGCTCGAAATGCCGCACCGCGCGGCCGCGGTAGGCCCAGGCGGCAAGCACGCCACCGAGCAGGCCGGTGGCGGCCCACCAGTGACCCGGCGCCCACACCGGAATCGGAAAGTTCAGCCCGCCCTTGCTCAGGAAGAATGGCCCGGCAACGATGGGCGCGGTCGACTCCGGCAGCAACTCGGTGAACAGCAGATACCACATCAGCAACTGCAGCAGGATCGGGATGTTGCGAAACAGCTCGATGTAGGTGGTGCACACGCCGCGCACCAGGGCATTGCGCGAGAACCGGCCCACGCCGATCAGCGTGCCCAGCATGGTGGTGAGGATGATGCCCACCACGGCCACGCGCAGCGTATTCGTCAGGCCGACGAGAAAGGCACGCCAGTAGGGCTCGCCGGAATCAAACGGGTACAGGCTTTCGCCAATGTCGAAGCCGGCCGCGCTGCTCAGAAAGTCGAAGCCGCTCTGGATACCGCGAATGCGCATGTTGGTGGCGGTATTGTGGGCCAGAAACCAGATCGCCAGGCCAATCGCGACGATGGCAAAGATTTGGTACAGCAGGCCGCGAAATGCCTGGCTGCGCCAGGAGAACGGCTTCTTCTTGGGTGGGGTCCGACCGGTCATGTCACCACGTCCTCATGAAATGTACGCACTGGCACTGAATTGACAAGGGGCAGCCGGGCCAAGCCCAACTGCCCCTGTGCCGGGATCGGCCAACCGAGTGCCGGCGCGACCCCGATCGCTCGATCAACGTACCGGGTACGCGTACATCAGGCCGCCCTTGGTCCACAGGTTATTGAGTCCGCGCGGCAGTTGCAGCGCCGACTTGGGGCCGACGTTGCGCTCGAAGATCTCACCGTAGTTACCAGTGGTCTTGATGGCACGGGCCAGCCATTCCTTGTCCAGGCCCAGCAGCTTGCCGGTGTCTTCGGTGGTGCCCAGGATGCGGCCGACCACGGGGTCGGTGCTGCTCTTCATGGCGTCCACGTTGGCCTGGGCGATGCCGTATTCCTCGGCTTCCATCAGACCGTAGATCACCCACTTGACGATGGCAAACCACTCGTCGTCACCGCGGCGCACCAGGGGGCCGAGCGGCTCCTTGGAGATGATTTCCGGCAGGATGATGTGGTCAGCCGGGTTCTTGGCCGACTTGTTGCGCACCGACGCCAGGCCGGAAGCATCCGTGGTGTAGGCGATGCAACGACCGGAGAAATACGCGCCCTCCACCGCTTCGAGCTTCTCGAACACCACTGGCTTGACGTTCAGGGCGTTGGCCTTGGAGTAGTCGGTCAGGTTCTTCTCGGTGGTGGTGCCGGACTGCACACAGACCGTCTGGCCCTTGAGTTGCTTGGCGCTCTTGATCTTGCTCTTGACCGGGACCATGAAGCCCTGGCCGTCGTAGTAGGTGACGGCGGTCTGGTTCAGCCCCAGCGATGCGTCACGCGTGAGCGTGAAGGTGGTGTTGCGCGACAGCACATCGATCTCGCCGGATTGCAGCGCGGTGAAGCGCGCCTGCGCGGGCAGCGGAACGTACTTCACCTTCTCGCCGTCGCCCAGCACCGCCGCCGCAACGGCGCGGCACACGTCCACATCGAGCCCTGCCCACTTGCCCGACGAATCGGCTGCGGAGAAGCCTGCCAGACCGGTATGCACGCCGCACACCACCTGGCCCCTGGCCTTGATGCCATCCAGTGTCTTGCCCGCATGCGCGGGCAGCGCCACCAGTGAACCCAGAACACCAGCCACGACAGCGGCGAGTTTGATACGTTTCATGATCATGCCAGTTGCTCCACAAAAATAAGGGAAAGAAAACCTACGCACGGCCCTGCATCACAAGGCGACGTGAAGTGAGCAACTTTAGCGGGAGGGCGACCGGTCTCGCATTGGGGTTTACGCCCTGTCTTCATGCAATCCTGTCATACCCACATCACCCAAACCCGCCTTGTGCCGGATAGCGGGCTCCTCAGCCGGGCAGGCGCCGCACCCGGGGGTCAGCCTGCTGCGGCGGTTGACGGTGAACCGGGGACGCATCACGGCGATCGAGCTTGAAGGTGCTCACCACCTGCGTCAGCCGGGCCGCCTGCTCCTTCAGGCTCTCGGCGGCTGCAGCGCTTTCCTCCACCAAGGCGGAGTTCTGCTGCGTCATCTGATCGAGCGCGGTGATGGACGAGTTGATCTCGCTGATGCCGGCGCTCTGGCTCGACGCGGCCGCCGTGATCTCCCCCAGGGTGTCGTTGACGCGCTTGACCGATCCCACGATGTCGGTCATGGTGCTGCCGGCGTCGGCCACCAGCTTGGCGCCGCGCTCGACCCGGTCGACACTGGCCCCGATCAGGCTCTTGATCTCGCGCGCCGCCTCGGCGGAACGTCCGGCCAGGCTGCGCACCTCGGAGGCCACCACCGCGAAGCCGCGGCCCTGTTCGCCGGCCCGCGCCGCCTCGACCGCCGCATTCAGGGCCAGGATGTTGGTCTGAAAGGCGATGCCATCGATCACGCCGATGATGTCGGCTATCTTCTTGGAGCTGGCGTTGATCTCGTCCATGGTGGTCACCACTTCGGCCACCACCGTGCCACCCCGCGCGGCCACGCTGGCGGCGGTGGAGGCCATTTGATTGGCTTGCCTGGCGGACTCCGCGCTGCGCATCACGATACCGGTCAGCTGGTCCATGGATTGCGCGGTCTGCTGCAAATTGGACGCAGTCTGCTCGGTGCGCTGGCTCAGATCATGGTTGCCCATGGCGACTTCGCTGCTGGCGACCTCAATCGAGTCCGCAGCCTGGCGGATGCCCCCCACCAGCGTGCGCAAGCGATCCTGCATGCCGCGAATGGCCTCGAGCAGGCGACCGGTCTCGTCGTGAATTCGCACCTCGATCTCGGAGGACAAGTCGCCATCGGCAATGCGTTCCGCCACCACCACGGCACGTCCGATGGGCTGCGTGACGCTGTTGGTAATGCCCCAACCGATGGCGCCGCCCAGGGCCAGGGCGAACACCACCAGCACCACCGAAACAATCTGCGTCTGTCGCTCCAGACGCGCCACTTCGGCATTCGCCTCCTCAGTCAACCTGCGCTGCAGCAGGACCAGCTCCAGCACCTTCTGGCGCATCTTGGTTTCCTGGGGCCGAACACGATTGGTCAGGGTCAGCACGGCGGACACCGTGTCGCGGTCGGAACCTTGCTGCACCGCTTCACGCACCTCCGGCAGAGCCACCTTGGCGGCGGCGACGATGTCGGCCAGCAAGGCCCGTTCAGCGTCGCTCGATTGCGGCAGGGCCAGCAGCGCCGTGAGCCGCTTCTCGGTGGCCAGGTACTTTTCTTCCGCCGCCTTGGCCAGGCTCACCTCGGCGGCCGCCTGCTTGCCGTCCAGATCCGTCTCAAGGTTGGCAAACAAGGCCACCGATCTGGTCTGGATCGCCAAGGCGTCGATGCTGGACAGGAGGTCGTTGGCCACCTCGGTCTTGGCGTTGTTCACCTGCACAATGGTCTGCACCTGATTGCCCAGCACGCGCATCGAGTAAGCGCTGGTGGCGGCAACGGCAAGCAGCAGTAGCAGCACCGTGGCAAAACCAGCGGTCAGGCGCTTGGCCAGGGACAACGATCGCAGTGTCTGAAAAAGCACGCCCGTCTCCTTGTTCTGGTTCACTGGCATCCAACGGGGACATCCAAGCGCCAACGATCGGTTGAGCTCAGAGCCGGGTCGCCGCGCGCCATGGCGGCCAGTCCGGCCAACGCTCAAGCCATTACCATGGCTGCGGTTGCCAGTATGCGCCGCCCGGCGCGAGTCTGGCAACCAGGGGTAAGTCCTGACCGCCTCCAGCCGGACCGCTGGCGCGCCGCGCGCAGCCGCTCAGTGCTGCAGGATCTTGTTGAGGAAGTCCTTGGTGCGCGCCTGGCGCTCGTCGGGCTTGTTGAAGAAATCGTCCTTCGAGCAGTCTTCCAGAATCCTGCCACCCACGTCCATGAAGATGACACGGCTGGAGACCTTGCGCGCGAAGCCCATCTCATGGGTCACGCACATCATGGTCATGCCCTCGTTGGCCAGGCCCACCATCACGTCCAGCACTTCGCCCACCATCTCGGGGTCCAGCGCGGAGGTGGGCTCGTCGAACAGCATCACGATCGGATCCATGCTGAGCGCCCGCGCAATCGCCACGCGCTGCTGCTGGCCACCGGAGAGCTGGCCAGGAAACTTGTCCTTGTGCGCGATCAAACCGACACGCTCAAGCATCTTGAGGCCACGCACCCTGGCGTCATCGGCGCTGCGCCCCAGCACCTTGATCTGCGCGATGGTCAGGTTCTCGGTCACGCTGAGGTGGGGAAACAACTCGAAGTGCTGGAACACCATGCCCACCCGGCTGCGCAGCTTGGGCAAGTCGGTCTTGGGATCATGCACCGCCACGCCGTCCACCGTGATCTCGCCCTTCTGAAAGGGTTCGAGCGCGTTGATGGTCTTGATGAGGGTGGACTTGCCCGAGCCCGAGGGGCCGCACACCACCACCACTTCACCCTTTTGAATCTTGGTGGAGCAGTCGGTCAGCACCTGCACGGGGCCGTACCACTTGGAAACGTTCTTGAGTTCAATCATGGGAATACTCCGAAAACTTTGGACCTGGCAAGTCGGCGCTGGCCAATGCGTTGTCGATCACCGTGCCGTCGTCACCGCCCGCGGTGTCAGCGCACGATGGCAATGCGTTGTTGCAGCCGCTTGACCGCATAGGACAGGCTGTAGCAGATGACGAAATAGACCACCGCCGCCAGCAGGTAGGCTTCTTCCGGCCGCCCGTAAATCTTGCCGGCGGTCACGAAACCCTTGAGCAAGTCGTAGGCGCCAATCGCGTACACCAGCGAGGTATCCTGAAACAGGATGATGGTTTGCGTCAGCAGCACCGGCAGCATGTTGCGAAAGGCCTGCGGCAGCACCACCAGCCTCATGTTCTGGGAGTAGGTCATGCCCAGCGCCTGCCCGGCGAACACCTGGCCGCGAGGAATCGACTGGATGCCCGCGCGCATGATCTCGCTGAAGTAGGCCGCCTCGAAGGCAATGAAGGTGATGACGGCCGACCACTCCGCGCCAATCGGCCGGCCGGTCAGCAAGGGCACCAGCAGGAAGAACCACAGAATCACCATCACCAGTGGAATGGAGCGCATGCCGTTGACGTAGATGGTGGCCGGGATCATGAGCGCCTGCCGCCCGGAGAGCCGCATCAACGCCAGCAGCGTGCCGAACAGCACGCCGCCCAGGGTGGCCACCGCAGTGAGCGCCACGCTGAAATAGAAGCCGTTGAGGACGAACTTGGAGATCAGTTCCCAATTGGCGAAGGAGAGGTCCAGATTGCCCATGTCAGTGCCCCCCGCCCGTGCCGCCGGCAACGATGAAGCCGGGGATTCGCAGCTTCTTCTCGATGTAGGCGAAGACGCGGTTCACCGCGAAGGCCGATATCACGTACAGAATGGTGACGGCCAGGTAGCCCTCCACCGGCCGCGAGGTCTCTTCTCCCATCTGCATGGCAAACATGGTGAGTTCCGCGATCGACACCGCAAAGGCCACCGACGAGTTCTTCAGCAGGTTCATCGATTCGCTGGTCAGCGGCGGCAGGATGATTCGAAACGCCATCGGCAGGATCACGTAGCGGTATGTCTGCGCGGTGGTAAAGCCCATCGCCATGCCGGCGTAGCGCTGGCCCTTGGGCAGCGCCTGAATGCCGGCGCGCACTTGCTCGGCGATGCGCGCCGACGTGAAGAAACCCAGCCCAAACACCACCAGCAGGAAGCCCGGCACCTGCTGCATGGCCGGGAACATCTTGGGCACGACGAAGTACCAGATGAACAGCTGCACGAGAATCGGAATGTTGCGAAACAGCTCAACCCAGGCATTGGCCAGGCGCACTGCCCAGGGGCTGTTGGGTAGCGTGCGCGCCGTGCCCACCAGGGCGCCAACCGTCACCGCGATCACCCAGGCGCCAGCGGCCACCGCCAGCGTCCAACCCCAGGCGTGGACCATCCACTCCAGGTAGGTCACGTCGGCACCCTTGGCCCAGCACCCCGGTGCCTGCGCCTCGTCCGTCGTGATCTTGCAGAATACCTGCCAATCCCAAGCCATACAAAGTCTCCGCCAACTTACTGCTGGAAATACTGTTTCGAACCGGCCGCCGACAAGAGGCTGCAGCAGCCCGCCACAAAGGAGACACCCCGCCCGGGCAAGCGCTCAGGCGGGGCGTCGGTTCGCTGCGAGTCGAGTTACTTCTTGGCGTACTCTTCCGCGGGTTTGTCGTTCAGGTTGGCCCAGGCGGCCTTGGTCTCCGCCGTCACGGGCATGTTCACACTGATGTTCTTCGGGGGAATGGCATGCATGAACCACTTGTCGTAGATCTTGGCAAGCTCGCCTGACTTGACCAGCTCGGCCAGCGTGTCGTTGCCCAGCTTCTTGAACGCCGGGTCATCCTTGCGGATCATGATGCCAATGGGCTCGATGCTCAGCGGCTCGCCAACGATGCGGAAGTCCGCAGGCGACTTCGAGTTCACGATGTTGCCGATCAGAATGGTGGCGTCCATCACGAAGGCGTCGGCACGGCCGGATTCAAGCAGCAGGAAGCTGTCGGCATGGTCCTTGCCGTACACCTCCTTGAAATCCACGCCAGTGGCACGCTCGTGCTTGCGCAGCAGTTGCACCGAGGTGGTGCCGGTGGTGGTGGCCACGCTCTTGCCGTTGAGCTGCGCGATGCCGGTGATACCGGAGGCGGCCTTCACCGCGATGCGCACCTGCTCCATGTAGACGGTGTTCAGGAACGCGACGTCCTTCTGTCGCGTGGCGTTGTTGGTGGTGGAGCCGCATTCAATGTCCACGGTGCCGTTCTGCACCAGGGGAATACGGTTCTGCGAGGTCACCAACTGGTACTTGATGTCGAGCTTCTTGCCCACGGCCTTTTCCAGGTTGGCGATGATGCGCTGGCAAATCTCGTAGTGGTAGCCCGCGTACTTGCCATCGCCCAGCGTGTAGGACAGGGCGCCGGACGAGTCGCGCACACCCATGGTGATGGTGCCCGATGCCTTGGCCTTGGAAATCGTGTCGGTGCCTTGTGCATTGGCGCCGCAGGACACCGCCGCCAAAACGGCCACCGCCAAAATATGCTTCTTCATTACAAACTCCATTGGTTAATTCTCAACAAAACGGGGCGCTCGCCCAGTGCAGCAATCACAGCGAAGAATTTAGCCTGACCGGCCTGCCCCAGCATCGGGGTTTACGCCCTACTGTCATGCAAATTTCTCATAACCCAATCCTATCACCGCCTGGCACCCCTACCCGCGCCCAAGACGCCGAGCTTGGCGACAATAGCAGCAATTCACGCAGCGATCCCCACCGCGCGGGGTGGCCGCGCCGATGACTGCCCCGCCCCAGCCCGCCATGCACCACGCCAAGATGTCCACGCCCAACACACCCTCGACCGCAACCGCTGCATCACCGGCGTCCGGCTTTTGCCCGCTACGCCTGCAGCGCCTGCAAGACGTGCTGCAGGCCGAGGTGGAACGCCAACGCCTGCCCGGTGCGGTGGCCTGCATCGCCCGACATGGGCAGACGGTGCTGTTCGAAAGCCTGGGACAACAGAACCCGGCCACCGCCACGCCGATGTCGCGCGACGCGATCTTTCGGATCTACTCGATGACCAAGCCCATCGTCTCGGTGGCGGCCATGATGCTGGCCGAGCAGGGACGCCTGCTGTTGAGCGATCCGGTCTCCAGGTACCTGCCGGAGTTTGCCGCGCAGCAGGTTTGCCATCGGGTGGAGGGCCACGTCAAGCTGCAACCGGTGCGCCGCGGCGCCACGGTGCAGGACCTGTTGCGTCACACTGCCGGCCTGACTTATGAATTCCTTGGCAGCGCACCCGTGCAGCGCCAGTACGCGCAGGAGCGCATCGGCTCGCGCGAGCGCAGCAACGCCGAGCTGTCAACGAAGCTGGCCAGCCTGCCGCTGATGTTCGAGCCGGGCACGACCTGGGAATACAGCCGCGCCACCGACGTGCTGGGCCGCATCCTGGAAGTGATCAGCGGCGAGCCCCTGGGACAGTTCCTGCAGCGCCAGCTGTTCGAACCGCTGGGCATGCATGAGACCTGGTTCAACGTGCCCGCTGCGCAGCGGCACCGCGTGGCCGAGCCGTTCGCGCGCGATCCCGATGGCGGCATGCAGATGCGCGTCTACAACGTGGACGAGCCGTCCAAGCTCGAATCCGGCGGCGGCGGGCTGCTGTGCACCACCGCCGACTACGCGCGCTTCCTGCAGTTCATGCTGAACCGCGGCGAGCTCGACGGCCAGCGCCTGCTGGGCGCGCACACGGTGGCCTACATGACCGCCGACCACCTGGGCCAGATCCCGGTCAACGCCGGCGCCTCGCGCGACCTGCTGCCCATGGGGTACGGTTTTGGACTGGGCTTTGCCGTGCGCCAGTTGCTGGGCGTCGCCCCCGCACCGGGCTCGGTCGGCACCTACTACTGGGGCGGTCTGGGCGGCACCACCTTCTTCGTGGACCCGGCACAGGACCTGTTCGCGATCCTGATGCTGCAGGCCCCCAATCAGCGCGAGCACTACCGCATGCTGTTCGCCAACCTGGTCTACGCCGCGCTGCTCGATTGACGCGCGCGCCGAATTAGCCTGACCTCAGGCCGACGCGACCTGCAGCACCAGCTTGCCGAAGTTCTCGCCGCTGAACAGCTTGCCCAGCGCGTCGGGGAACGCATCCAGCCCCTGTACCAGGTCTTCCTTGCTCTTCATGCGCCCGTCCCTCAGGTAGCCGGCCAGCTCGGCAATGGCCTGGGGATAGCGCGGCGCGTAGTCGAACACCACGATGCCCTCCATGCGAGCGCGGTTCACCAGCAGGCTGAGGTAATTCTTCGGACCCTGCACCGGCGTGGTGTTGTTGTACTGGCTGATGGCACCGCAAATGATGATGCGCGCGCGCCGGTTGATGCGGGTCAGCACGGTGTCGAGGATCTCGCCACCGACATTGTCGAAGTAGATGTCCACGCCCTTGGGGCAGTGCTGCTTGAGGCCATCCTTCACGGCATTCGGACCGGCCTTGTAGTCGATGCAGGCATCAAAACCCAGCTCCTTGACCACCCAGTCGCACTTGGCCGGCCCGCCGGCAATACCCACCACGCGGCAGCCCTTGATCCGGGCCAACTGACCCACCGTCTGGCCAACGGCGCCGGCCGCGCCGGACACCACCAGCGTCTCGCCCGGCTGGGGCAGGCCCACGTCCATCAGACCAAAGTAGCCGGTCATGCCCGGCATGCCCAGCACGTTGAGCCATTGCGTGAGGCTGCCCAGGCGCAGGTCGATCTTGGCCACGCCATTGCGGACGATCTCGTCGGCGCCCAATGTCAAGTACTCCTGCACACCGAAGCCGGCGCTCACATGGTCGCCAGGGGCAAACTGCGGGTGGTTCGAGGCCAGTACCTGCCCGACGCCGCCGGCGCGCATCACCTCGCCGATGGCCACCGGGGCAATGTAGCTCTTGCCCTCGTTCATCCAGCCGCGCATGGCCGGATCGAGCGACAAGGCCAGCGTCTTGAGCAACAGGCCGCCGGGTGGCGGCGCCTGCACCGGCTCCTGGGTGCGCGACCAGTTGGCATGCGTTGGCAGACCAACCGGGCGGCTGGCCAGGCGGAACTGGTGGTTGGTCAGGTGGCTGAAATCGGACATGGTGGAAGACGCTCCAAAAAGGGTGGCCCCGAGAACGGGCCGGCACCCCGCCATGCTGGACGGCGGGCAAGACAGGCCATGCTAGCGCAGCCCTGGTGGTGCGCAGGTCCTGCGGGCGACAGTCGCCAAACGGACAGGCGCGGCGGCGAGCGGCTATATCGCCAGGTAGCGCCCCGGCCTGTGGTTCACGGCCAAGGTCATGTTCATCACCACCGCACCCAGCACGGACAGGGCGACGTGCCACCAGTCCACCACCGCAAAGGCAGCCAGCACGATCAGGCAATCAAACAGCATCTGCACCGCGCCGGCGCGCCAGCCAAAGCGCTCCTGCAGGTACAGCACCAACACGTTGATGCCACCCAGGCTGGCGCGATGGCGAAACAGCATCAGCATGCCGGTGCCGATCAGCAAGCCGCCCACCACAGCGGCAAACAGCGGGTTCAGGCTCTGAAACGCCACCCACTGCGGCAGACTCTGGACCAGCAGGGCCATCAAGCCCACCGCCGCCACGGTCTTCAAGGCAAACAACTTGCCCATGCGCCACCAGGCCAGCGCGTAGAAAGGCATGTTGATGCCAAAGATCAGCAGGCTGAAATTCCAGCCGGTGGCGTAGTGCAGCAAGAACGCCAGGCCGGCCGTGCCACCGGTGAGCAGGCGCATGTTGCCGTACATCATGACACCCAGGGCAATGAACAGGGTACCGGTCAACAGCGCCAACACGTCCTCATAGGCGCGATGTCTTGCCGCGCGCGGCTTGGCGACAGCGGCGGTCACGTCGATGAGCCGTGCGCTACGCAGACCTTGCCAAACTGGCTGCCGCTCTTGAGGTAGCCCATCGCTTCCTTCAGTTCCTCAAAGGCGAAGACGCGGTCCACCACCGGCTTGATCCGATGCTGGGTCATGGCGCGCAACATGGCCTCGAAGCCATCGCGGTGCCCCACCGTGACGCCCTGCAGGCGCACCTGGCGCGTGACGATCAGCCCGAGCGAGGTGGCCATGGTGCTGCCCGACAGGATGCCTATCATCGACAAGGTGCCGCCCGGGCGAATGCATCGCAGCGACTGCGGCAGCGTCTTCTCGCCACCGAGCTCCAGAATCAGGTCGTAGCCGGCACCACCGGTGATGCTGCGGCTGGCCTTGGCCCACTCCGGTTCGCTGCGGTAGTTGATGCAGGCGTCCGCACCAAGCTGTTTGACGCGCGCGATCTTCTCGTCGCTCGACGAAATCACGGTGACATGGGCGCCCGCCAGCTTGGCAAACATCAGCGCGAACAGCGCCACCCCGCCAGTGCCCTGCACCAGCACGCGGTCGCCCGGCTTGACGGCGGCGCAAGTGTTGAGCGCGCTCCAGGCAGTCAGCGCCGCGCACGGCAGCGTGGCCGCCTCCAGATCACTCAGGTAGGCCGGCACCTTGACCACGCCCTGCTCCGACAGGCACATGTACTCTGCCATGGTGCCGTCGATCGGTCCGCCCAGCGACTGCGTCAGGCGCTCCAGATCGGGCTCGCCGGCGATCCAGTTCTGGAAGAAAGTGGGGCACACCCGGTCGCCCACCTTGGCGCGTGTCACGCCCTCACCCACCGCCACCACCTCGCCCACGCCGTCCGAAATCGGAATCAACGGCAAGTTGCCGGTGTAGTTGCCATAGCCACGGTCCGGCACCACCAGGTCCCGAAAATTCAGGGAAGAGGCCTTCATGCGCAGCAACACCTGCCCGGGTGCCGGCACCGGCTGCGCCCGCTGCGACAGCTTCAGGTTGGCCATGCCCCAGTCGCCCTCAATCTGAAATACACGCATCACGATCTCCTGGTTGGATTGAATTCATTGCAGCCCATGCCCGCGCCCTTACAGCGTCAGAATGCTGCAGCCGGTGGTCTTGCGCGCCTCCAGGTCGCGGTGGGCCTGCTGCACCTGCGCCAGCGGGTAGCGCTGATCGATGCGGATCTTCACCTGACCGCTGCCGACCACGGCAAACAGATCGTCCGCCATGGCTTGCGTGGTCTCGCGCGTGGCAATGTGCGTGAACAGGGTCTGACGCGTCACATACAGCGAACCCTTGCCGCCCAGGATACCCGGCGCAAAGGGCGGCACCGGGCCCGAGGCATTGCCGAAACTGGCCATCAGGCCGAAGGGCTGCAGGCAATCGAGCGACTTGTCCCAGGTGTCCTTGCCAACCGAGTCGTAGACTACCTTGACGCCCCGACCAGCCGTGATTTCCTTGACCCGCGCCAGGAAGTCCTCGCTGCTGTAGTTGATGGCATGCACCGCACCGTGCTCGAGCGCCAACGCGCACTTGGCGTCCGAGCCGGCGGTGGCGATCAGTTGCAGCCCCAGGGCCCGCGCCCACTGGCAGGCGATCAGGCCGACGCCGCCCGCGGCGGCATGAAACAGCACGAAGTCGCCCGCATGCAGCCCACCCTGCGGCTGTGTGCGCTTGAGCAGGTACTGCGCGGTCAGGCCCTTGAGCATCATGGCCGCGCCGGTCTCAAAGCTGATGGCATCGGGCAGCTTGCAGACGCACTTGGCCGGCATCACGCGCAAGGCGCAGTAACTGCCCGGTGGCATCGAGGCGTAGGCGGCCCGGTCGCCGACCTGCAGGTGGCTCACGCCCGCGCCCACCGCCTCGATGATCCCGGCCGCTTCCATGCCCAGTTGCAGCGGCATGGGCATGGGATACAGGCCGCTGCGGTGGTATACGTCGATGAAGTTCAGGCCCACCGCCTGGTGCCGGATGCGGACCTCGCCGGGGCCCGGCTCGCCCACCGGCACCTGAACCAGCTTGAGCTGCTCGGGTCCGCCGTGCTGGTCGATCTGAATGACTTGGGAGGTATGTGCGCTCATGGTGTGGGCCCAGTGGATGGAATCCCTACATCGTGCCACGAAATGCTCCGCGCCAAGGCCCCGGCGCGCACGACTGCACCCCGCCCGGGGTCATTGCGCGGTGGCGCGCTGCGTCGAGGCCAGCAGGCTTTCGAATTCTCCCAAGGGCAGCGGTCTGGCGAACAGGAAACCCTGACACAGGTGGCAGCCATGCTCGGCCAGGAAGGCCCGCTGCGCACTGGTCTCCACACCCTCGGCGATGACCTCCAGGCCCAGGTTCCTGGCCATGCCGATGATGGTCTGGATGATCACCGCGTCGGTCGCCGCGATGCCGATGTTGCGCACGAAGGACTGGTCGATCTTGAGCTGGTCGAGTGGCAGGCGCGTCAGGTAGGACAGCGAAGACTGGCCGGTGCCGAAGTCGTCCATCGAAAAGCGCACCCCGACTGCCCGGAGCGCGCTCATCTTCTGGATCGTGTCCTGCACGTTGTCCAGCACCATGGACTCGGTCAGCTCCAGCTTGATCCGGCTGGCATCGACGCCGCTCTCGCGCAGCGCCGCCTGGACCTGATCGACAAAATCCTCCTGTCGAAACTGGCGCGCACTGACGTTCACCGCCAACTGCAGCGCGCCCCGCCCGGGCACCGCGGTCCAGGCCTTGAGCTGCGCACAGGCCGTGCGCAGCACCCAGTCGCCGATCGGCAGGATCAGCCCGGTCTCCTCGGCCACGCTGATGAAATCCAGCGGCGACACCATGCCGCGCTGCGGGTGCAACCAGCGGATCAGCACCTCGGCGCCCACCGGCTGGCCGTCCTGCGAGACTTGCATCTGGTAGTAGAGCTGGAACTGGCCTGCCGCCAGGGCCAGGCGCAGGTCGCTCTCCAGCTCGGCGCGGCGGGCAATGGAGGCCTGCATTGCCGGGTCGAAAAAGCACATCGCATTGCGGCCGCCGCTCTTGACCTGGTACATGGCGATGTCCGCCTGCTTGAGCAGATCGGCCGGCACCTCCTGCGCTTCGCCAAACAAGGTGGCGCCGACGCTGGGGGTGCTGACGTGGGCGTGCTGCGCCAACTGGTAGGGCTGGTTCAGGCTAGCCATGATCTTGGCACCAACCTGACGGGTCTGGGCCGCTGCTTCGAGCAACTGTCCGCTCAGGCCTTCGAGCATCACCACGAATTCGTCGCCGCCCAGGCGCGCCACCGTGTCGCCCTCGCGCACGCAGGCACGCAGGCGGATGGCCACCTGCTGAAGCAGCAGGTCGCCCACGTCATGGCCCAAGGTGTCGTTGAGCGTCTTGAAGTGATCCAGGTCGACGAACAGCAAGGCACCACGCCGGCCGTTGCGCACCGAGGAGAGCACCGCATGCTGCAAGCGGTCGAGCAGCAGACGCCGGTTGGGCAAGCGCGTGAGCGGATCGTAGAACGCCAGTTGCTCGATCTCGGCCGAGGCGTGGCGCACCTCGGTCACATCCTGATAGACGATCACCACGCCACCCTCGGGCGTGCGCCGCTCGGCGATCTGGATGATCTGCCCGCTGGGCAAACGCTGTTCGTGCGTGCCCTCGGCGCTCCACTGCAGGGCCATGCGGCGCTTGACCCAGTCCTGGCGCTCGGCCTCGCTGGCATTTGGCAGATGGTGCCTGGCGGCCACCTCCAGCACGCGTTGAAAGGGCAACAAGGGGGCCATCACCTGACCGACCCACGGGTAGAACTCGACAAAGCGCCGGTTCCAGCTCACCACCCGGTAGTCGGCATCGAGCAACACAAAGCCACTCACCATCGACTCCAGCGCCTGATCCAGCGTCGCCTTGGACTGCGAAATGGCCTGGCGGGCCTGCGCCAGGCGTTCCAGATACCAGGCGGCGAACCCGCCGGCGGCCAGAATCATCAGCGAGAACAACAGCGAGACGATGAGGCCCAGGTTGCGCTGCGCGCGCCAATGGGTGAGGGCCGAGTCAATCGGCACGCTGGCCGCAATTTGCACGCCGCGGTAAAGGATGGGCCGGGTTGCCACCAGGGCCGGCGCACCACCCAGGCGCGCCGGCATGTGCAGGGCGCCGGCGTGCTCGCGGTACTCCCCCAGCGCCGGCACGAGGTGGGTGCCGAGCCGCTGCGTCAGGTCCGGCATGCTGGCCAGCAACTCACCGTTGCTGCGCTCCAGCGTGACTTCCAGGCCACTGATGTCGACCCCCTGGACCATGATGGATACCAGCAGGGGCACTTCGACCTCGGCGGCGACCACCACCCTGGAGCTGTCTGCCAGCTTGATGGACCGCGCGAAGTACAGCACCCGCTCGGTGCTGGCAAAGCTGACCACGGGCGCGCTGACCAGCATGGTCGACACCGATTGCGCCAACACCTCCTCGACGAAACCCGGCGGCAAGCTCGGCTTGAGCTCGGCGCCGCCGGGGCCGGAAGACGCCAGCACCGTGCCACGTGCGTCCAGCAGCGTGACATGGCGCACCATCAGGTTCTGTTGCACGACGCTGGCCATGGTGCGGCTGGATGCCTTGGGGTCGACCCAGTCGGCCACCAGCCCGGACAAGCCCAGCAACTCGTCCATGCCCGCCAGCAGCACGTCCACCCCAAGCAGACTGCGATTGAGCGCGGTCTCGGCACCACTGACGAAACGCACCGCCTGCGCCTCGCTCTGTGCCATCGCATCGCGGCGCACGCTCCAGATCCAGGTCGCGGCCGTGACCCATACCGCGACCAGGAACAGCGCGACCAGGGCCACGATGTAGCCGCTGACGGAGGTGAAGCGCTTGCCCATCATCGACCGGGCGGTGCCATCACCCCGCGCACCGGGCCTATGGTCTGGTTCCAGATTTCCGCGCAGGGTCCGCTGCAGCGCTGCAGCCAGCGCGGCAGCACCGTGCCGGCAAAGATCGCCTCGCGCCGGCGTTCGTCCTGCGCCGACACCGGCACCTCCTGCATGCGGCCCGGGCGGCCGTGGCTGCAGCCGGCGGCACCGGTGTTGCAGGCCAGTCCCTCGGCGGTCTCGCGCTCGCTCTCCAGCCAGATCGCCGCCTCCAGCTTGGGCAATTCGTGCCGCAGCAAGGCCTTCAGCTCGGCCGGCAGCGCGCCCCAGGCAGACTGGTTGGCACCGAACACGGCGAGCCCCCAGGTCACCGGCATGGCGTGCACGTGGCTGGTGACCTGGTGCAGTCCCAGGGTGTTGCCGGACATGGTTCCGGTGATCACGCAATCCGCATTGCCGGATGCCACGTTGGCCATGATCTGGGCAAAGCCGATCGGCACCGGTATGCCACCCAGCGCGGCGACGAAGTCAGACTGGCTGGTGGCGGAGACCCGGACACGCCGCCCCTTGAGATCATCCAGGTTGCGCAGGGCGGCCTTGCAGAACAGCACCTGGGCCGGGTAGACGTACAGCGCCAGCGACTCGATGCCATGGCGTTCGCGCAGGGTCTTCTCCAGGTAGGGGCGAAACGCCGCCACGGATCGCTTCAGGCTGGCCATGTCGGGGTTGAGTCCGGCCAGGTCCGCGGCACCGAACTCGGGGTGCTGAACCGACAGGGCGCTGATCAGCATGGTGCCAAAGGGGACGACACCGAGCTGGATCAGGCGCAGCATGTCGCCACCGGGTATTCCGGCACGATCGAAGGGCACGATGTCGGCGTCGAAGCGGCCCGCGCTCAGCCGCACCAGCTCCTTGCTCCAGAACGGCTCCTCGTTGCGGGTGTACTGGTTGACGCCCGCCAGGCCACCGACGATGCGCAGTTTCTGTGCCGGCGCCGGCTGGGCCGCCGCCGGTCCGGTCCAGCACAGCAGCAGCGCGGCCAGGGTCAGCACGAGGCGAATGGGTAGCGCTGCGACGAAACTCGAAACCGGCATGTTTGCCTCCCGCAAGGTGAACCGATATCTGCAGTGCCAGCGCAGGGTCCGGTGGCGCGGCGCGCTGCGCGATGCTAGAAGGTGCCGGGAAAGGCACCACCATCGGCCAGCACATTCTGCCCCGTCATATAGCCTGCCTGCTGGCTGCACAGGAAGGCGCAGATCGCGCCAAACTCCTCGGGCGTGCCGAAGCGCCTGGCCGGAACCGCATCGCGGCGCGCCTGCAGCACGGCGTCCAGCGAGCGAGCGGTCTTGTTCGCCACACCCTGCATGGTCGCGCGCAGCCGGTCTGTTTCGAAAGCGCCGGGCAGCAGGTTGTTGATGGTGACGCCCTGGGCCGCCAGGGAACTGCGCGCCACCCCCGCGACAAAGCCGGTCAGGCCGCTGCGCGCGCCATTGGACAGGCCCAGGATGTCTATCGGCGCCTTCACCGCGCCCGAGGTGATGTTGACGACGCGGCCAAAGCCGCGCGCCGCCATGCCATCCACCGTGGCCTTGATCAGCTCGATCGGCGTCAACATGTTGGCCTGCAGGGCGCGCTGCCAGTCCTCCTGCGACCAGTCGCGAAAATCATCCGGCGGTGGCCCGCCGGCATTGGTGATCACGATGTCGAAATCGCCGCGCTGCGCCCACACCGACTCACGCCCCTGCACCGAGGTGATGTCGGCGGCCACGGCCAGCACCTCGACGCCTGCGGCGGGCGTCGCGTCGCTGCGCAGGCGCGACGCCGCTTGCGCCAAGGCCGGCTCGCCACGCGCCACGATCAGCACGTTGACACCCTCGCGCACCAGCGCCTGCGCACAGCCAAAACCCAGGCCGCGACTGGCGCCGCACACCAGCGCCCATTTGCCCGAAATGCCCAAATCCATAACAATTCACCTTTATGATGTTGCGCCACTGTAAGCGAAGGCGCACGCAGTGTGACCGTGCAAGGTTGTCGGATGCCAGGCCCGCAATGTGCCCGCAAACCCTGGCAAACCACCACTTATTTCACGGTTTGACATCGGACCCATGGTAGACAAAGCGCCAGCGTCTGTCATGATTCGCGCATTCTGAATCGTTGGCCGGATGTGCATCCGGTCTTGCTTCATTTCTTCAGGACACATGCCTTATGAAACCGCGAACACGCTTGCTTTCCCTGCTGCTCGGCCTGTCGCTCGCCCTCGTGGCGCAGGCGCAGGGCTTCAAGTTTTCGGATGAAGATGCCTCCGACCGGGCCGAGGAGATGGAGAAGAACGCCAAGATCAACTCGCTGCTGTCCACGCCCTGCCGCGCCAAGATCAAGAACCAGAAGATCATGGTGTTGATCGGCGAGAGCCGCAACGGGCTGATCAACGCCCGGCAGTCGTCCTACAACGCGCACATCAACGCCATCAACAGCCGCCTCAAGGCCATGGGGCTGCGCACCTATACGCAGGAACAGATCCGCCAGCAGGTGGCGCAGGCCGAGATCGATGCCTATTTCAAGAACGACCCGGACGCGGCCCTCAACGCCTCCAAAAAGCTGGCCGCCAACTACATCCTGCGTGGCGTGATCGAAACCCAGGCCTCGCGCAACCTGATGGTCAACGTCAACCAGGTCAACATCAACATGGCCTTCACCCTGACCGGCGCCAACGGCAAGCTGATTTCGCAAACCAGC
>Ga0208262_1000167_pt1 | contig 29173 bp, 40 predicted proteins | sample LakWasMet15_LOW5_2_FD_183863 | JGI IMG/M metagenome (GOLD analysis project Ga0208262, IMG submission 183863) | Freshwater sediment methanotrophic microbial communities from Lake Washington under simulated oxygen tension - Sediment Metagenome... | ecosystem: Environmental > Aquatic > Freshwater >... | reverse complement strand
GCTTTATTAGGAACTCTACAAATGAAAATTGAAGAAGTAAAAGCCAAGCTCGACGAAACTAACGCGATTCTCGAAAACGCGGTTAGCGTTCTTAACAAAGTGCAAGCTGAAGTCGTGGCGGTCTCGTCTGTCCAGGCGCAAACCATCGCTGACTTACAGGCACAATTAGAAGCTGTTGATACGGTTCCAGTTGAAGTTCAAGCCTCAATCGACACGTTAAACGGCACGGTCGGAAGCCTGATCACCATTGCGCAAAATCTTGATGCCATCAATACCGACGTAGTTGACCCGACACCCGAAGCACCCGTTTAAGTAACAGACATACCCGATGTTTAAACCGATGTACGGGATAATCACAGCATTCTGTATAACGCTAATTATCCTGGTATCCGTACTTTTATCATTATCTGACATTGCCAAATGACAACCGCATCCGAAATGCTCGATAAATACATCGCTGCCGAGGTCGCCATCCTGGAAGGCCAAAGCGTGCGTTTCGGGGAGCGTATTCTGACTCGGGCAAATCTGATTGAAGTGCAACAAGGCCGCCGTGACTGGGAGAGACGCGTCAATGCTGAAGCCCGTATCGCCACTGGCGGCACTTCTCCCCGCTATCAAACGCCTGATTTTAGCTGATGAATTGGCTTGATTCTGCCATTGCTTCAATTTCTCCAGAGCGTGCCGTTCGCCGTATGCAAGCAAGAAACATTTTAGCCGCTTATGAAGCGGCTAAACCCACGGTTTTGCGCAAACAGAGCCGCGATTCAGGTAGCGGAAATCAGTGGGTAGCTCAAGCCGGTCCCAACTTGCGCAATCAAGCAAGGTTTCTTGATGGCAATCATGATCTAGCCAAGGGTGTTTTAAATGCCCTGGTAAATAATGTGGTTGGCGCGAATGGTATCGGTATCGAACCTCAGCCCCGTACTTTTGGCGGTGAAATTCATGACGAACTTGCCGACGCATTATTACGATATTGGAAAAACTGGATAAGAAAACCGGAATGCACTTTTACAATGGATTGGCCTTCTGCGCAACGTTTGTTATGCCGGTCATGGGTGCGTGATGGCGAAGTATTATCAAAAAATCTGACCGGTATTGTGCCGTTTTTTGATCACGGGACCGAAGTAAAATTCTCACTGGAATTATTAGAAGCGGATATGTGCCCGCTGATCTATGACGATCCAGGCAATAGAATTATTCAAGGTATCCAGCGTAACGGCTGGGGCAAGCCTATAAATTATTATCTTTATCGCGAACATCCAGGCGATATTAATGTATTCAGCACTACAGCGTTGAATGTAAGCCCTGTTAGCGCTGATCGAATCAATCATTTACGCATCCGTGAGCGTATTAGCCAAATACGCGGCGTGTCAGTTTTTGCCGCAGTGATGACTCGACTTGATGATGTCAAAGACTACGAAGAATCCGAACGCATTGCGGCAAAAATAGCCGCGTCGATGGCCGCCTTTATCAAAAAAGGCCAACCGGATATGTACGATCCCACTGCTGACGGTTCGGCACGATCATTGCGGTTTTCTCCCGGTATGGTCTTTGATGACCTTATGCCTGGTGAAGAAATAGGCATGATCGATACGAATAGGCCAAACCCGCAATTAATCGAATACCGCAAAGGCCAATTAAGAGCAGTTGCCGCCGGTGCTGGTGTTAACTATTCAACCATAGCACGCGATTATGACGGCAGTTATTCAAGTCAACGCCAGGAACTTATAGAAGGATGGTCAAATTACAGCGTTTTAACCAATGAATTTATTAGCGGCATGATCCAGCCAGTTTGGGAAATGTTCGTAAAAATGGCTGTACTTGATGGCCTGGTAAAAATCCCGGCTGATATTGACCCTTTATCAATGGATGATGCTTTATTTATCGGTCCGTCCATGCCGTGGATTGACCCATTGAAAGAAATCAAAGGCAATAGTGAAGGCGAGCGTTCAGGCTATATCGCCGGACCTGAAATCATTCGCAAACGCGGTGGTAATCCTCGTGATGTGCTAGAGCAGGAAGCCCGCTGGCGCAGACAATTAAAAGCCGCCGGTCTGGTAAGTTCCAGTGACCCGGCTAACGATAACCCAATAAACCAAGGGGCAAACAATGCCTAAACAATGGTACGAAATTAAAGCCAAGGGCAGTAAATCGGCTGAAATTAACATTTATGGCGACATTGGCGAAAGCTGGATGGGTGATTCAGTCACCGCCCGGCAATTTGTTGCTGATTTGTCCGTGCTTGATGTTGATCAATTGACAGTCCGTATTAACAGCTATGGCGGCTCGGTATCCGATGGCATAGCAATCTATAACGCCATCAAACGCCACAAGGCCACCACCACTATAGCGATTGACGGTGTTGCCGTCAGCATTGCTTCATTAATCGCTATGGCAGGCGATAAGGTAGAGATGGCCGACAATGCCTTGATGATGATTCATGCCCCGTGGGGCGGTTCAGTCGGCAATTCCAAGGATATGCGCGATATGGCCGATACACTGGATAAATTCGCGCAAGCCATGAGTACCAGTTACGCAGACAAAACCGGCAAAACTATTGATGCCGTTATGAGCTGGTTAACCGATGGCGTTGATCACTGGTTTACCGCTGATGAAGCCGCTGCTGAAGGCCTGGTCGATTCAATAACCGACGCCATGCCGGTTTCCGCTCATTTTGATTTGAATAAACGCTATAAAACCATTCCGGCAGCCGCTGGAATATTTACTCAACCTCCCCAGGAGACTACCATGCCAGATAAACAGGCAGCACAACCGGCGGCGTCCGTACCACAAACCGTCATTACGCACGAACCTGTAAGTCAACCACAGGCAACAACTCAACCTAGTGCAGCGGAAATCAGAACCCAAGTATTAGCCGATGAGACTCAACGGCGTACTGACATTCGTGCAAAATTCACCCCGTTTGCAAAAATGAATGGTGTTGCTGATCTAATGGCGCAATGCCTCGATGATAGCAATATCAATGTCCAAGCCGCTGTTGACAGACTGCATTTAAAGCTGGGCGAAGGCCTGGAGCCTACCGCCGGAAACTTTGCGCATCGTGTCGACACCGGCGAAACTGATATTGAGAAATTCGCGCGTGGTGTGGGCCAAGCGATCATGGCCCGCAGCGGTAAAGACAAGCACGATCCACAAAACGAATTCAGAAATTACCGACTTGAAGAAGTTGCAAGGGCCTGTTTAGAGCGTGCCGGCAGAAGTATTAAAGGCATGGGCCGCGTGCAACTTGTTGAAGCGGCTTTAGCTATGCGTCCTTATGCTTCCGGTTATGGGCAATCAACCAGTGATTTTCCGGTTTTGATGGAAAATATCATGCACAAACAGGTTTTGACCGCCTTCCAGGCGACCCCGGATACCTGGTCAAAATTCTGTAAAATAGGCACAGTGACAGATTTTCGCGAGTGGTTGCGTTTACGCACCGGATTCATTGGTGACATCGATACCGTAAATGAAGCAGGTGAATACAAACGAAAAGACATTCCTGATGCTGCAAAAGAAGGGATCACAGTTGTACGTCGCGGTAATGTGATCAGCATCACTCCCGAAGTTATCATCAATGATGATATTGGCTTTATTGCTGATTTGACCACTAACCTGGGCCGTGCAGCAAAGCGGACCATCGAAAATAAGGTTTTCGCCTTGTTGGCAGCTAATCCGACCATGAAGGACGGTTATGCCCTGTTTTCAACTGACCATAACAACTATCAAGGCACTGGTGCTGTTCCATCGGTTGATAGTCTTGAAGCTGGGCGCGTGGCAATGGCTAAGCAAATGGATGTTAGTGGGAAAGAGTACCTAGATGTTAGACCTAACATTTGGGTTGGTCCAATAGGTAAAGGTGGCGATGTTCGTGTCGTTATTAACTCTACATACGATCCTGATACACCAAACAAAATACAGCGTGATAATAAAGTCAGGGGAATGGTTCAGGAAATAGTTGATACGCCCCGCATCACAGGAACTGAGTGGTATCTATTTGCCGATCCTATACAAGCTGCCGTTATCGAAGTCGGATTCCTGGATGGTCAAACCGAGCCAAGATTGGCAATGGAAGAAAACTTTAATACTGCCGGTATCAGTTATCGCGTGGAATTGCCTTTCGGTGTTGGTGCAGTGGGCTATGAAGGCGCTTACAAAAACGCAGGCGCTTAATAGCCACACAGAGACAGCCTAGGCTGTCTCTACCACAACCCTTTTAAGAGAATATTATTATGTCAAACAAATATGTAAAGCCAGGCGATGTCATCGACTGGACAAACGGCACCGGTTCAGCCGTCGTAAGCGGCCAGCCTGTTGTTATCGGTAAACAGCAAATGGGTATTGCCTTAGTAGCCATCGCCAGCTTGGCAGTAGGTTCTGTTGCCAAAGAAGGCGTATTCCAACTGGCAAAAGATACCAGCATGGCCGTTACTCAAGGCCAGCGCTTATTCTGGGATGCTTCAGCTGCTAAAGTTGTTAATGCGGCTGCAATCAATACCTATTTCATTGGTTTTGCTGATCAAGCCGAGCTGGCAGCGACAGCAACCGTATTAGTTGATCTGGAAGAATTCGCTGAAGAAGGGCCGCGCACGCTAACGCTTGCCGCCACCGGCGCACAAACGTTAAACCTTGGTGATTTTGGCGGGAAGGACTTAATTATTTTTGCCCCCAACACCGCCGCGCAAACGATCAATTTACCAGCCGTTGCAGCTATTCCAACAGGTTCAAAGCTGTTTGTTAAGAAAACCGATGCGACAGCTCAGGCCATCACGATTGATCCTAACGCATCTGAAACCATCGCAGGCGGCGCAACATTCGCCACGCAGGATGCTAATAACGATCTGGCGCAGTTCATTAACAATGGTACTGCCTGGATATTGATGCATTCAACCATTGCTTAAAGCGTGTTGCCAATGATTGATAAAGACCCTGCTACTTATGAGCTTGCTACCTGGTTATGGGTCATCATTCTTTCAGCATGGGGCGGTATTGCCAGCTATGTACGGAAAGTGCGTTGCAACATTATTGCCCGTTTTTCAATCGTTGAGATCGTTGGCGATATTGTTATATCGGCTTTTGTCGGAGTGATCACATTTTTACTGTGTGAGTCGGCGGCGATCCCTCAAGGGTTATCAGCCGCCATTATCGGCGTATCGGCGCACATGGGCAGCCGGGCAATATTCGCTTTCGAATTGGCCGCTGACCGTGCATTTAGAAAATGGCTTGATGAAAAAAACCAGTTTGGAGAAAAATGAATATGTATAGATTAATGGGGCGCATTATTGAAACATTAGTCATATTAGTGCTGCTGGTTGTCCTGGTTTATATCTTGCTGTCTTCTTTTGAAGCGATGGCCGATGAAAAACCGCATTTATTCGCATCTGATCAGGTTTGCCAGGGTTATGCCGCAAAATCCACGCCTGATTTGGATCGTTGCTTAAAGTGCGTTCAGTTATCCGGGTTCTGGAATTTTGGCACTGTTCCAGTACATAACACCATTTTTTTTGTGCATGGTGTGCCTGTCAGCGATGAGTTACATACTATGGGTATCACTCAATCTATACCCGCTATGCTTGGACTCTGCACAAAAAAACTTGAAAAAGACTTTAACGCGCTGGGCGGCAATCCGCTCGGTTATCAATAAATTTCGATAACGGTTTTAACTGAAGTAGGACATCCATGAGCAAGATAAAACGAACATTAATAACCGGTGAAACAAGCGTGGTGATTGATTGCAATGGCGTTAAATATCCCGCTTCAGTCACTCTGAAATCTTCTGATGCAACGCGCAAAATTGAGTTTTCAACCAATGACGGGCTTGAATATTTCACCCCGCAAATCGATATAACTACTGCCACTATGCGTGTTGTGGCGGTTAACGCACCAATAACAAAGATCAGAGTAACCGGTGTTGTGGGTGACGTTCTGGCGGTGGCCTACTAACATGAGTTATCCAGTAGATTTGACTATCGGAACGGTAGTATCACCTGTTTATAACAGTGATGGAACACTGGCATCGGCCACTATTTCAGGTGTTGCTTATACGTTTACCTATGCAAACGGTAAGCTTGCAACTGTGGTCGGTGGCGGTGTCACGAAAACCTACACATGGTCGAACGGTAAGTTAGCGTCTGTGGTAATATCATGACGACCTATTACATCTCGAAAAATGGTAATAATGCCAATAGCGGGCTGTCATTGGCGCTCGCCAAGCGCACAATGTTTGATGCAGGTGCGAATTTAGGCGCTCTCGAAGCGGCAAGCAGCGGCGATACGATTCTTTTTGATGATGGCGTATATGTTGACTCAGAGATAGAAAGCTCGGCCGGCGTCGCATGTATTGTTACAGCAAAAGGTATAGCTATAGACTCGGTTAATCCCTATGGAGCAACTATTGCCTCATCATCTACAGGTGATTCAATCGTCAAAACATCTGGAAGTTTTTCTGGATTAACTCTGACTTTTGGAAAAATAACATTATCAGGTTATGGCGGGTACCTACCGCCTATCGGTATTAAATTTTCTCCAACAGCAACAGCCACTTTAGATTTGGGCGGTGTTGTTATTAATGCTGTATCGACTCGCAGCGTCTACCTATCGCAAGCCAATACGGTTACTGTTACGATCAGAGGTGATGGAGTCACAATTAATGATAGTCCTGCCGCTATCTATGCCCCAACACTGGGGCCAGCTGATATATTATTAAAGAATGTAAAGTGCATAAATAATGCTGTGACTACCAACACCGCCGCAATTTATTTAAAAGCCACAGCCGCAGGGTCAAATATACAGATTATTAATCCAGTTATTAACTCTAACCTAGCTACTGCATTTCCAGGCGCAACCTATTCGGCTATTCAAATAATCAGTAGTGATAACGCCCTAGTTTACAATCCATTTGTAACACTAACGACTGATTCTGTTGCAGCAGGTCACGGCGGCGGTTATGGTGTAGAGATGAAATCTGCTAGTACAACAATTACCGCGCACAATAACCGTATCATCGGCGGAACGATCAATATTGACGTTTTCGGCGGAATTGGTGCTTTAGTTGGGACGGATGGTGCGACCGCTTACGATAATAAATCTAATTCCTGTGTCATTAAGGGCGTGACCGTTAATTGTGGTTCAAAGTTTGAAGGCGCTGGCGGTCATGGAGTTATGGGCGGCAATAATACCGGAACCCTACTCCAAGGCAACATTGTTAAAGGCGCAAGCCTTGGTGTATTGTTAAAGGCAACAACAACAGGCTTAATCATTGGCAACAAAACCTATAATTGCACTGGTAAGCATATTTACCTTAAAGGATGTACATCATGCAATGTAGAGAGCAATGAGTCGTATCTTGCCACAACTGATACAGGTAGCGCTCTATACTTTGGTGTAAATATCGCAACTAATAACGCAACTTGCTTAGCAAAAAATAATATTATTGTTGGTAGTGGTGTTATAGCTGCCAAGTATGTAACAAGGGATGCATCGCAAGACGTTACACTATCTAACAACCTATATATCACTGATTCAGATGCAACACTACCGGCAGCAGTAGCCAATGTCGGTGCAACCGACTATGCAACAGTAGCCGCGTATTTGGCAGCAGTTGAGGCGAATGGCGGTAATTTATCCGAGCGGCCTAATATATCAATTCTGGAATGTAATGCATCAGGTTTATTTATTTCGCCTGTTCCAGGCCTGCACATTCCTATTTAAATAAAATGACCTTTTCCAGCCAATTCCCCAACAAATCTATCATCGACACCCTGGGCGACGATGTGATCTATACGGCATTTGGCGGCAGTCCAACAAGCATTAAAGCCATCGTCAATTATGGTGTTCAGCAAACCTGGGCAATAGACGCCTATGTTCCAGAACAGCAAGTAACAATAGAAACACTGAAAGCAGAAACGCCGGCCATAGCCAAAAATGACACTTTTATCCACAACGGCAAAACATTAACCGTAGATGCGGTCCTCGATGATGATGGTTATGTTATTAAGTCGGTGGTGCATTAATGTCCACCAGGATACAGATTAATGAACGGCAGGTGCAGGATATTCGCAATTTGTTGGGCAATATTACCAACGGCGCAGAGCGGGCCTTACGTACCGCGTTAAACCGCACGCTTGACGGTGCGGTGACACTGACCGCAAAGCGCATTGGTGAAACAGTCACGCTTAAATCAGCGCTGATTAAAAGCAATATTACCAAGGAACGGGCAACGAATTACGAACTTGGCGCAATGATGCGAATGCGTAGCAAGCGCATACCATTAGCCGCGTTCAGCACGAATCCAAGCGCGGCCAATTCGCAAGCACGAGCCACAGGAAATGGCGTATCGGTCAAGGTTTGGAAAACCCGCCCGACTGTACGTTTTAAACACGCTTTTTTTGCCCGTATGCCTAACGGTTATATTGGCCTGTTCGAACGCCAAACAACCAAGCGCTTACCGATTAACGAACTAGTAGGACCCTATTTGGCATCAGTTTATGAAAATACGCCCGGCCTGGGCGCAGAAGTCGAGCAAACTTCAGCCGAGCGCTTAGCGCGGGAACTGGATCATCAAGTGACTTATTTATTAGGATTGAACAGTGAGTAATACCATCCGCGAACGCGTTATTGCCGCTTTTACAACGCGTGCAGCGGCTTTATCCACCTTGCCGGTATTACGTGCACAGCGGTCTATTGGCGAAAGTGAAGCCAAGTTTGTGTCGATCTGGGACGGTGAAGAACAAGCCCACGCCCCGTATTTCGGAGAACAAAAGATAACCTTCCCGCTTGCGGTTGAGTGCATCTGGAAACATGGCGCTACCAACCCTAGCATTTCGGCAAATGCCTTGCTGGGCACGGTCATCACCACGTTTTTAGGCACGGCAACGGACCGGACATTTGGCGGCGTGGTGGACACTATTGTTTTGTCATCCGCTACACCCAGTTACCCGCAAGATGGCGGCAACTACACCACGCTAACGGTAATTTTCACCATTACCTATAACATTATTCCCGGCGATCCTTACACGATGCCAAGCTGATAATCAGCAAAAATATTAACAATTAACCCAACTACGAGGCCGCCATGAGCAACGAAAACAGTTTAATACAATACGAATCCGGAGTTACGCCTTTTGCCATGTCGGCCTTAACCGACTCAGGCGATCACAAAGTATTCACTTCTTCAGCCGATATTTTCTCGGATTCAGCCGGACATTCTCCTGATGTGCGCCCCAATGGCGTGATAACTGGTGGTGAAGTCACAATTTCCGCATCGGCAATCAATAACGGCGTAGATGTGGCAGCGCTTAGCTGTTATCTGGCCGGGGTGAAAACGGCAGTAACGGCAGGCACCGACAAAACCATTACCCGACCGGCAACTGCAGTTTCCAAGGTTTGTTCAATCACTATCACCTCAGCAGGCGCTATTGCTGTTGTCGCCGGAACAGATGGGACAACAACCGCGTTTTCCGAAACCCGCGCAGCAGCAGGCGGACCGCCTTTAATCCCGGTTGGCAGCATTGAAATAGCACAGGTTCGCGTTATTTCCAATACCGCTGCACCGATTACAGCAGACCAGATATTTCAGGCGGTCGGTACACACCTGGAGCGTTATGATTACCCTATTTTCGATACTGATAACGCTAATGGTAATGTTGTTTTTGATGCAGCCTTGCCGTTGATTCATACCGGGGTATTGCCTAAAGGTGTTTATGCATCATACTCCGAGCCAATCTTTAGCAAACAAGCTTTTGCTAATGATTTTGTGCCGGCTGAGACCACTCACTCAGTCTCTTCAGCGGTTGTTTATGGCGGCGTGGTTGGCAGTTCTTCAAAATCACTCGGTCAGGGTTCATTCACCGCGATTCTGAAAGATGGCATTACCGATCCTATTCTTTCAGCAGCCAATGACACGCGCTGGATAAGATACTATCAGGATGCCAACAAAGCGCCCTATGTGCTGACTCAAGGCAAGATCGGCGTTAGCCGTACCTTTGGAGCAGCTGAACACCCAAAGGTAAATGTCACTATTTCAGCAGCAGCGGCCAGCGTTAACCGGAACAGCTAATGTTTGATGAAAAAGCGTTCATGCGGGCCAAGTTTCAGCCACGGATTGATGAAGTTCATGTACCAGGGCTGAAAGCTTTTTTTGACAATGATGATGCCTGGATTTGGCGAGTGCGAAACCTGACAGGGGATGAGCTCGCTAAAACAATGGAAGCATCCGCACGGCAGAAAGGCATTGATACCATCATCAAAGCCTTAGCCAATCAAAACGCACAGATTGACGAAATCCGCGCGTCATTGGGCATTGGCGACGATGTGTCGGTTGAACTGGCCAAGCGGCTAGAACAATTGGTGATTGCTTCAGTTGATCCGGTTATCGACAAGCCGATAGCCGTTAAACTGGCTGAAAACTACCCGATTGAGTTTTACCAGCTAACCAACAAAATCATCGAACTAACCGGCCTTGGAGCCGATTTAAAAAAGTAGCCAGGCTGTGGAGTGATGATTCGTTCCGCAGCCGCATGGTGCTTTGTGATTTGCGTGGAAAATTGCTTTATGAAGTTAACCCGTCGTTATTTCCGGCGGGTGAACTTAGCGAAACAGAGGTAATGCTGTGGGAGCTTTATTACAAAGACAAGAACAACCATTAATTGTGAGTGTATATCATACGCACACATAATATTGACAAAAAAGTATTTTATGAAGACTATTATCAAAATAAGCTCGAGAATGTTCGCTGTTGCAATACTTCTATTCACATTTACAGCATCTGCATGGGAAATTACCCCAACAAATCAGACTGACACAGATCTGCAAACTTACCTACGTGGGCTTTACGGTGGTGCTGATAAAACTGTTGTAACCCACTTCTATAACGATATTGAACATCTGGTATTTGTTCAGGTAATTCAGAGTTCTACAGGTATTGTTAAAAACTGGTATTTCCATAGTAACAAGACCAAAATCGGTTACTCCTATATCAGTAATTACTTGTTCAAGTTTAAGTCCATGTGCCCAGATGGACACAGTACGATTGTTAAACGACATATTGGTCTAACTGTTCCATTATGGCAACCTAACAGTTACTTAGCATCTGATGTTACTGGCGGTGATTGTGGATATGTTCCCCCCCCAAACCAAACGTCAATAGATACAATTAAGGCAATGTACAGTCCAGATTACACTGTTACTAGGCTTTGGGCAGATCAAGATATATTTAGTGTGCGCTGTGATAATTACTATGTACCTGACTGCAATTATTGGGATCAAATTAATGGGATTTCGCATCTAACTAATGGTGTTGTTTACTATTCTAATACTCAGAAAATTGGTTTACGAAAGTTTACTCATGATAGTAGTTTTCAGTGGGTGATGGTTCGTACTGCTGCTACAGTTACTGATCAATCTGCTAAAGACGATATTGCCCTACTTACGGCCAGGGGTGTTGAAAGTCAGGCATGGAATTGGGTTGACTATAGTTGGAGTTCGACTTACACCTATTGGTTTAATTAAATCAATGTTTATAAAGTAGGACACTAATGCAGACTTTTGTAATTTATGCGGAAAACTGCTTTATGAGGTTTGCCATTCATTGTTCCCATGTGGCGAATTGAGATAAACTGAAGTGTTGCTTTGGGAGTTTTATTACAAAGATAAAAATAACCGCTAATAAAAAGCCAACCAACTTATAAATAATTCATAGATGAAACTTATTTGGATACTCATTTTATTAAATGTTACCGTTCAGAATAATCAAATTGAAGTATCCATTATTAAGCCAGTAAAAGGATTTTCGATTAGCAGCACTGAAGAAAAATGCAATAAGGTAGTCAATGAATTAATGGATTTGAGTGTGAATCACAATTTAAAAGCAATCTGTTTACCGGTTAACCATCAACTATTCCATAAGAGCAAGTAAATGGCTGATTTGCAACGTACCGTAGAGATTATATTTGGCGCTATCGATAACACAGGCGGCGGGTTATCGAGTGTTGCCAGTGGGCTTGACACCACGATTAACAAGGTTTCTGGCGTTACTGAGCCGCTTGCTGATCTTGCTAAAAAAGCGCTGGTTGCCGAGGGTGCGGTTATTGCTTTAGGAGCTGCTTTTTTAACCGTTGCAGTCAATGAAGCCTCGCGGTTTGGTGAAAAGGTTGAGGAAATTGGCTCGCTGGTAAACGCTACGCCTGCCGATGTAGACAAGCTGAAAGCGTCCATACAGGATTTTGCCGTTAATTCAGTCAGTAATTTCGATCAAATTAATCAGGCGATTTATATCGCCACTTCAAACTTAGGCAGTACATCCAAAGCGCTGGACATACTGACAGTTGCCGAGCAAGGCAGTCAGGTAGGCGCTACCGGGCTGGAAGCATCGACAGCGTTGTTAACTCGCACCATGAACGCTTATGGTCTGGTATCCAGCGATAGTGCTACCAATACCGCCAATGCCGAGCGGGTGATGGCTGCTATGTTTACGACCGTGCAAAACGGCGATATCACGATGACAGCGCTTGCTGATAATCTAGGCAAGGTGTCATCGACTGCAGCTGCTGCCAATATCCCGATTGAAACTGTGGGAGCGGCCATTGCCGCAATTACCGGCGCGGGCGTTGGTGCCGATCAATCCATGACGCTGTTAAATGCAGTGATCAAAGAGCTATTAAGCCCATCTGATGATTTGGCTAAAGCCCTGGGCGGTTTGTCTGTCACGACTAATGGCTTGCCTGCTGTTATGGATAAGCTGAAAGAAGCCACGGGTGGCAGTGCTGATAAAATGTATGGCTTATTCAGCAGTTCTGAAGCGGCTAAAGGTGCCTTAATTCTGGCTAATGATAGCGCTGGTAAATTTGATGGCACGTTATCGGCCATGTCTACCAGTGTGCAGGATTTTAATCGAAACTATACCAATATGGTCGGTGGCGTTGCCGACTCTTCGCAGCAGTTGGCCAATAGCACACAAGTTTTACTGCAAAAAGTCGGGGAACCGTTACAAGATAGTTGGGCGGGAATTCTTGACGGCTTAAAATCAGTGATGCAGGGTTTTTCATTGTCTATTGATAAAGGCGCATTTGAGCCTGTCTTTACCGCTTTTAACGGCTTTGGTGATGATATAGCCGCATTATTGCGCCAGATTGGACAAAATTTGCCCGAGGCATTATCACAGGTTGATTTTAGCGGCCTGATTTCAGCTTTGCAGGATTTAGGCTTTGAGTTAGGTGATATATTCAGCGGCGTTGATCTATCCACGCCTGAAGGTCTGGCTAATGCCATTCAATTTGTTGTTGATTCTTTCGAATCGTTGACCCGCGTTGTGTCTGGAATTGTAGATGTATGGGGTCCAGTTTTACAAAGCTTTTTAGAAGGGATAGACGCCTTTAACGGTTTGGACGATAGCAGCAGGAGAACAGCCGGAACTTTACTAGGCATTTCGCAAGTTTTTGAAACGCTGAAAAGTACGCTAACCAGCGGCGCGGGGGCATTGGAAACTATAGGCGGTGCTTTGCAAGCTATCGCTGGGATACAGACCGCACAAACTTTTATTGCTTTAAGCGGAGCTATCAGTACGGCTTCAACCGCTGTCGTTGGCGTATTAGGGCCGTTTGGTGTTGTCGTGGCATCTTTGACGGCAATAGGGGTTAGCCTAGCGACCAATATATCGGCTTGGGACGATTACAAAGACCGTCAAGCGACTGTTGCAGATTCATCAGGTCATCTGGTTGAAACTCAAGCGGCAATTAAAGACCGACTTCAGGAAATCAGCGAGAAAACCGGCGTAGCAGTCTCCAGCATGACCGATTTAAACAGGGCGGTTGATGAGGGTAAGCTGGTATTCAATGAAGCTACAGGCGCATATGAAGCAGCGGGTTCCGGTGTGCGTGATTATGATGCTGAAGTAGCAGCTGCGTCTAAAGGCGGTTTTGATTTTGCCAAAATGGTTAATGATGTTGCCGCCGGTCTTGGAGTTGTCGGGGAAAGCGCAAGTGATGTGGTTGCTAAATTTGCAACACTGGAAGAAGCCGAAACAGCAATGTGGGCAGAGTTTGATAAAGGAAATAAAACATCAATCAGCTTTTCTGATGGTCTGTACCAAGTCCACAGCAGCCAGAAAACCGCCGCTGAATCATCCGACAAACTTGCAGAATCAACTAAAAATAGCGCGGCAGCAGCTAAAGTGGGTTCCAAAGAATGGAAAACAGTTCAGGATGTAATGCTGGAAACGCAAAAACAAGCCGATGATTTCACGGTAGCGATGACCAAGCTATCGAATGAAAACTTTGAAGTCTCTGTGCGGGCAATGGTGGATTTAAAGGTAGCCGATATTGAAGCAGATACAGCCCGAATAACATCAGCCTATCAAACCATCTCTGACGTAGTTGCTACACTGGCCCCGGAAGTTTCCAGCCTATGGGGAACATTTTCGCAATCAACAAGCTCGTTTGACAAATCCGATATAAAAGACGCTGCCAATAGGATGGAAAACAGATTGGATAGAGAATTGCAAACACAAATTGACTTGAATAATGCAATTATAGAAAAAATGCGAGCGCAAACATTTAGGCTTTCATCCGGGGAGCCTCTGATTAGCATCGATGCTGGTACGCTTGCCCCGGAACTGGAGCTGGTTTTTGATAAAATCCTTAAATACACACAAATCAAGGCAACCGAGCAGGGGTTGTCTTTGTTAATGGGCTTATGATGATTAGTTTATGCAGCTATTTATTTGATTATTTCGGTAATTATTTACTTAAGGCCGATCTGGACAAAAGCGATTTCACTTTATTGTCCAGGCGGGTTTCACGGTCCGCAACGCTGGACGGTGGCGCTCTGATCATTGATAACGGTTACAGTGCCAGCGATGCTACTTTTTCAATCAGCGTCAGCAATCTTAGTTTAGCGGATCGTTCCGCCATTCTGGCAACCTTGCAGCAACACAGCCTTGTTGTTTTATCCTGCAAAACCGGCTGCTTCCTGGGCGTTGTCGAACGCGTGGATGAATCGCAAGGTTTTAAAATCAGTTTTTTAGTTAAATCACAACTTAATTAGGTGCAATATGACCGTCGGAACAGTTACCAAATATAACAGTCTTGAAAAAACCATTATTGCTGACGCTAATCGCCAATGGGATGATGCCACCGCGGGCAACATGCTTTTTGTGCTGGCAGGCTCAGGCTACACCCCGTCGGCTACACACAGTACCACAGCCGATCTAACCAATGTCATCACGGCGGGCGATGGTGCGCCTATTGCCGCTACTGGTTTGGCAATTGATAATACGACTACCGCGGGGACCACTTATTATGATTCAGCGGATGCCAATTTTGGTTCAGCGGTGACGATTACGGCAAAATACCTAATCGCCATTCAACCAGCAACGGCTAATACCTATAATAGTTCGACCGGTAAACTGTTATTTTATGTTGATCTGGATACGACCAGCGGAAGTGCAACCGTTTCCAGTACCGCATCAGATTTTATAGTTTATGCGCCCACGAACGGCTGGTTTAAAACGGTGTAAATATGACAGTCCGCACTTATCGATCTACAGATTCAGGGGCTTCTGCATTAACGCTGAATAATACGGCTGGAAATTTGATTGCTGTGTTGGATGCTGTTTTGAAAAATGGTTATAGCCTGGGCACGGTGTCCAGCATTACACGAAGTGGCTCAACAGTAACCGTAACCCTATCAGCGGCTCATGGATTAGCTGATAAAGGCAATATGATCACGATTTCAGGCTGCACGCAGACTGAATATAACGGCGAATTTGCTATTACCGTAATCAGCACAACAGCATTCACCTATGCCGTATCGGGTACACCGGCAACTCCTGCAACGGGATTACCAGCAGCAGCCAAGGCAGGGTCAGGATGGACAAAGCCATACAGCGGAACCAATCTTGCGGCTTATAAACAGGGCACAGGTAGCAATGGCTTTTATTTGTATGTGGACGATACCGGCACGACAGCGGCACGGGGATTTGGCTATGAAACCATGTCAAGCATTAGTGATACTTCAGGTAATGCCTTCCCGACCGCTGCACAAGTAGCCGGTGGCTTGTATCTATCTAAGTCAAATGGTGCGACTAATCGAGCCTGGATTGTTGTTGCCACTGAAAAAGATTTTTATTTTTGGGTTGATTACACCGGGACTGTTACGGCTGCAAACATTAGTTTTTTTGGTGATTTCCCAAGCTATGTTGCAGGCAGCGATATTTATAATACGGCATTTTTGGCGGGAACGATCGCGGGGTTTGCTGCGGGTAATGGAGCGGAAGGAGTAGGCGCGTCAGGCATGAATTCTTATCTTACAGGTAATTATGTAGCGCGAAGTTATACAAATACAGGAACATCTATAGCAATTCAGAAATCAAATGATGCCGCGTTTGCACCATCAAATAGTACGAGTGGGTCAAATGGTGAAACATATCCATCTCCAGTTACTGGGGGGTTGTTAATAAGTCCAGTTTATATCAATGAGTTTTCAGCATTTGTGCGACGTGGAGTAATGCCGGGGTGTTTATCCCCTCTACACAATAAGCCATTGACTCATTTAGATACGTTCGACGGTACTGGGGATTATTCAGGTAAAACCTTTTTAGCTCTAACCTGCTATAACTCAGGACAACTTTTTTTAGAAGTTTCCAATACGCGGTGATTTATGGCTCATGTAACGCCTGCTGCACAAAAAGAATACAAGTTGTACCTAAACCGACCTTGTTCCTGGTGGAAAAATAATGTTTCCAACGCCGCTTCATTACAGCCTGTTCTTTCTGATAGTATTACGGTTCATGTTTATCTTGATTCTGTAGCGCAAATCAATGCAGTTGTTTATTTATATTACCGGATCAATGGCAAGTTGATTGGCAGGCAGCTTACTGATAAAAATGGACAAGTTATTTTTACAGGGTTAAATAGCGCTGATGCCTCTGCTTATTTTGCCGTTGCGAATATCAGTGGTTCATTGAATGCGTTGATTCTCGATAAATTATGAGCTATACGCCGCCCGCTCGATCTGCTGTTGATTTCAACTTTAATTCAGCGGCCATCTATTCGGCACCTGCACGCAGCAACGCCGATTTTAATTTTTCCGACCAAAAAATTGCAGTAATCGGGCAGGTTTTAGTCACGGGGCAAACGCCGTCAATTAGTTCAGGTGCTAAATTACACCCGGCTATCAGGCAAATTACGGTTACTGGATTTACCGCCTCATTCAGTAATGATGCTGTTCATGCACTGCCTATTCAAGGCGATATTAATTTATCCGGCCAGGTTCCAGCATTAGCATACGGTTTTATTGAGGCTGCTTTCCGTGGTGATGTAGCGGTATTAGGGAAAACGCCGACATTAGCCAATGGTTTTGCTGATCTAAGTGTACAGGGCGCCCTGGTTATTACCGGCGGCCATGCTAATCATTCAAGTTATGCTTTTATTGGCACACCTGTTCAGGCCGCTATTGCAATTAGCGGCGAATTGGCGACGATAGCGCTAGGAAGCGCATTATTGCCTGTTGTTAAAACGCTTTCATTAACCGGCCAAATTCCGGTATTTGCAGACAGGGTTTTAGTTGATATTCCGGTTGTGTGGCTGGCGACACAATATCGTTGCTATCTCACCGGAGCCGAAAACGGTCTTTCTGACCTTGAATTACCGATTAGTTCATTTCAAACGCGCATTAACAGCGAAGGCACGTCTTATTTATCGGTCGTGTTGAAAGGTGCTGACATTTATGTTGATGAGATTACCTTACGCCCGCTTGGGCATTTACGAATATTCCGGGTTTATGTATTAAATAACGGCTCAGAATCTACTTATCTAATGGTTGATGTACTGTTCGAACAAATGGACTTATCAACTGGCGGGCGGTCAGGTATGTCTGCACAACTATCCGGCAATGCTGATATGGTGCCCTATACCGCTCAATCAATTACGCTACATAATCCAACTTATTACGCGTTAAGCGGTGGCAAACGCCGCTATCGTTGCGAGATCGACCCGCGTTTACGTCCAGGTGATACCGTAGCGATCAATGGGGATTCATTCGTTGTCGGAGGCATTACGCACATAGTTGATACCAGCTTTGCGTCGATGGAAGTTGCCGAGGCATAAGCATGGGCAAAGCTACAATCGTTGAAAGTTTGGGTGCTGGCTATTACAAGATAATGGTCAAGTTTGATAATGCCGCCATAGACGCAAAAATAACCGCCAACACAGCATTGATTGCTGAATTAACGGCTAAAATAATCCAGGACGCAAACGCAAGGCGGGACGCTGAAGATTTATTCAAATACCATTTGAATTATTTAACCGATTTTTTAGCTAGCACGACTCCAGAAGATCAACTGGCAAGAATGGAAGAAATAAATCATGCAACGGCTACTGTAACAAAGGTAAGAATTGATCTTGATTTGGCAAAAAAGACTGAAAGAGAAGATAAGCTAAAATTAACTGCATTAGAAAAAGATAATACTTATTTAGAAAAGTATTGCCCTAGTGAATTCGAAGCTTATGCATGGTGTGTAGCCTACAATGAGGACCTGACCGGGGAAATAGCAACGATTGAAATAGATCGATACATAAGACGTATCCCGTCAACCAATCAGATTTTAGATCGATCAACTGAAGGGATACACGATAAAACCGGATTCTGGCTTCCTGAAGCGCCCACGGCGCCAACTTCAGTTTTACAGCATCCCTTGGCATCATCCGTACATGCAACCTGGTTCAATACGTGCATGTTGCCAGCTGCACAGCGCTATAAAGGCTATTACCGTAAAGCCATTATTATCAGAATTGATTATGAATTAAACCAATGTGATATTGGCATATTTGGTGATTACAATGTTGATAAATTCAACAGTAAATTGCTTAATAATGAACCGATATTGCCCCGATTTGATGTATATGGGACACAACAACAGGAATACAGAGGCGCTAAAATTGAATATATGGGCGGCGGCGCTGAAACTTTTTTAGTCGATGATTTGGTAATCGTAGATTTGCACGCAGGCGTAGGAGTACCAACAGTGATAGGCTATTACAGCGACCCAAGGCCGGGCGCATTATTTTATTTATTTTCAGACGGGGTTGATTATCCCTATTATTTCCCAACGTTTGGCACATCGCGCTTAAAAACCGCGCTAAAAGTGATTGAAAACACGCCGTTAATAGCTAATATTGCTGACTATACCATTGGGTTTAACAACGACACGCCGATAGTTGGCGTTGATTTGCTTAGCGGCTTGGGTAAAAAATGGTACACAACACACGGCGGCTTGACCATTTACACGGACACCCCAATTGATGGAAAATATGAAGCGTATATCGAAGCGTTTAACGCCCTGCCCTATGCTGATCCGCTCACGCTATCAATGCAGGTATATAAATTAGGTATTTTGATAGCCGATGTAACTTTCACTGCGTCTGGGTATACCGGTGATGTTAGCCCTCATTTATTTTATGTAAATCAGATTACCGGCCATGCGTTTGGTGTGATCAAAAACGGCAATGAGGGTTATTTTTCAGGTATTACTTAAGCTATTTGCTGGTTGCAATAGATTTTTAAGCCATTGATTCATAAGCGCGTCAACTGTTTATCTGGTTGCAATAAAATGGTAATAAGCTATTGATTTTTATTGTTTGTAATTAGAATTGTGATTCCGGTTGTCGCGGGTTCGAGCCCCGTCGTTCACCCCAATAAAATCAGTGAGTTATGATGTTTTAAGCTTGTAAAAAATGCTTGCTGGTTGCAAACATGGTTGCAATTAATGATAAATAAACGTTTAATATTTTTCGTTTTGTTTGGCAGCATCTAGTTTTCTCAGTTTTCCAAAACCGTAATGACCTAGTTTTTCTTTATTCCATCCATTCATTTTATTAGGTTTGCACATCAAGCATCCTGATCTTGCATTTTTACATTTTTTCCGTTTATGGTTCATTATTAGGCCTTAATGCTTTAACGATGGCTGTTACCATCTGATTATAAATTTATTTGCTTTCTTCATGTGTGGCGGGTATGCCAGTATTGCTTATGCTTTATTGCGACGTTTCCACCAAAACCACAACCCGACAAGCCATGCTGATAGAATAAGCGGTTGCAATATCCATGCTACAATGCTAGGACATTGGTTATACCACTGATATAAGCGATGATCCTTATCATCTATCGCTGCCCATACCCCGGCTCCAATAATCATGTTGGCAAATATTCCAGTAAGTATCCAAAGTGTCGTATTCATAAAATATCAATATTAAATTCGTTTTAAGGCTGTTTTTATTTTAATAGCATTTCTGCGATTTAGTACATTATACGTCCACATTAAAATGTTTTAATTTTTGGTTGGTTTAACAATATCTGGTTTTACGTCATAAACTTTCATCATAGCTTCTGATCGATGGCCGGCTGATGCTTTTCTTTCATTAGCCGTGGTGTCAGAAATGCCTTTTCTTTTCAAATCATGAAAGGTGAAGTCATGGAAGTCAATACCATCTTTTTCAGCTTGCGCTTTGGCTTCTGATTTTATGCGTTGCATGGCTGTTTTTAGTGAGCTGATCACTATTTTATCACCGGTGCGCTCGCTGATGAATAGGTGCCGCTGATCTGCTCTGATGGGGTGAGGTTGTTTGCGTTCTGCCAGTATTGCATTGCGTTTTGATTTTAATTCGTCCCAAATTGCACGTAAGCGTGGTTGCCATTCGGTGATGTTGGTTTTGCTGCCTTTCCGGCGATAAATAATCAAACCTTTTTCGAGTTCGTTGGCGTCTGTGAGATCGAGCACTTCACACATTCGCATCCGGCATAGATAGGCCAGCTCCATAGCATAGGCAACGTACCAATAGCCTGATTGTTTGGCAATATTAAGTAAATAGTGATAATCGCGGTCTTCTGCGTAGTGCTGTCTTGGCTGGATGCTTATTTTTTTTATGCCAGTTGCTGGGTTTGATGGTACTTTTTCGTATTCGTAAGCCCAACTAAAAACGCGTTTGATATAGCTTAGGTCTTTATTAGCCCTGCTTTCGGATTCTTCTGCACGTTTGTCCCGGTATTTTCGGATAAGTCCGACTGTCCATTGTTTTAAGGGTACATCACCCAATTTTCCGGTACTGGTTGGCCGGGTTACGATGGCATGATGGCAGCCTTTATAATCGGCTTGGGTTGATAGACTTAGCTTATTCCATGCATGGGTTTGCTGGAATTCTAAAGATAGCGTGGTGAAGGTGGTTATGGTTTTTTCTTGCTGTGCTTCGACGGCTTGCCAGATTTCAGCCAGTTTTGCTTCAGGTCCACAGATGCGTTTTGTTTTGCGCTGGTGGAGTTCATCATAATAATTAAGCATCCATTTCCCTGCGCCGGAAGCATTAAACCAAACACGATCAGGCAATTTATCGGCGTTAATATGCGCCGGTATATTTTTGCTTGATCGTTTACGTCCTGGTTTTTTCATTTTGTATTAGGTGTGTGAATAGGGATATACACATAAAAAGGTGTCTATTTCGCGTTAGGCGGCAACGGTATTTCTATCGGTTGCCAATATTTAATGTCGTAGTCATCATCAAATTCAGCATCGCCCCAAACATCACCATAAGCATTCGCCCAATGCCAGCCATCGGAATCGATGAAAAATGAGACAACCAATATATGCATCCCATCCCAGCCCCAAATATTAGCCGAATAGTCCTGCCCCGGTATTAATGGCGGCTGTGTTTTTTCTACATCAATCCAGCCGTCTAACTCAACATTCAACACAGACCCGCCGATCTGTGGCGGTTTCGTAGTTTCGTTTTGGTTCATAGTTCCTCGCTTCGTTTAAGTTCGGTTATCGGCGGGCTGGTTAATTTTGCGTTATGCCCCGTCCCAGCAGTCGCACGGGATACCCACGAATGTTTCAAATAAGTCATTTTGTGCGCTGTCGTATTCAACTAATTCTCTCCAAGACCAACTGCGCCCCAGCCCTTTTATGGATGTTAAATAGGCTTTTTGCTCCATCGCTAATGCTCTACGCATCAATTCCGGGTTATTTTTCGCCAATTCCAAAATTTCATGTTTTTTACTGCTCGGGCAAAAAAAACAGGCGCTTTTCCCGGGCGGTTCAATGCCAGCGGCTTTGATTATGTCAACGCAGTCCTTTCTAAATAATCCGCGCTCAATTAGCCAATACCGTTTTTTGTAACCCTCGTCAAACATATCGCCGCGCTCTGCTCGATACGGCTCTCCTGCGTCAAACCCGATAAATTGGGTTACATTCTTCCAGCCTTTCTCTTTCAGCCAGCGCTTAAAAGGCTGTTTTTTCCATTTGTCGCTGCACGAGCCGCGGCCGTAAATTATTCCGGGCAGTTGGTTACGCAACAGGCACTCTTCTTCCAGTGTCTCGACAATCACATTGTCGCCGATTTTTGCACAGCCTTTTACCGTCTCAATGGATGGGTAGCCTCGCGCAATTAGCCACGCATTAAAATCCGCTAAATGCAGGTATGTTTCCGGCCTCTCGCCGCCGGTGTCAGAAAACACAATTGCGTCAATTCGTTCGCCTTGGTTTACCATATCGATTACCATTGCGGTGCTGTTGGTTCCTGCTCCGTAACTCACTATCTGCTTCATTCAGTCTCCAGCAAATCCAGCATAACGAATAGCTCAACGGGACAAGCCGCCCTTTGAGCGTTTCGTATTTTTTCAGTCTTGCGCGGGCGGCTTGCCCGTTAGCATGGCGTTATACACCTAATTTCTCAACAGTAATGCGGTACTCTGGCGTTCCGTCCGCCTTGCTTATTTCCACAGGCTTTCCAAATTTTAGCGCGTGTTCTGCAACAGCAACCAATGCTTCAATGGTTACATCCTGCTTGCCCATTCCCCATGTCCTACCGTCCTTAAGCACGGTTCCGACAAAAATATCACCAGTCAAAGGACTGGCTGCAACGTGTAGTTTACGCATAACTTATAGCTCCAGGCGACGCAGTGCCGCGTCACGGTTTTCGTTAAATTTATGTTCAGTCGCGCGGCACTGCGCTCCTGAGCATGGCGTTATACGCCATTAAGCGCATCTCGCACCGTCGGCCTAAAAACAACAACCGCGCTCGGGAATGGGGCGCTATTTGTTGCATTGCCAAACTTTAACCGGCCTTTTAAAAAATGCACCTCGCCATTTGCACAGTAGTCATGCCACCATCGTGTATCAACTCTCGCTGGCAACAGACAAACAACAGTACAACCGCTTTCCTTTGCGCTTTTATAGGCTTTTTCAACCCATGCGGCTATGCCGCGCCCATAAGGGGGGTTCATCCAGCATGTTCCTTTCCATTCCTGTTGCAGCCCGTTTTTGTCGGGGGTGTAATATTGACTACACTTTGCGTTATCCGGCAAAGCGCATACATCAAGGGTAAATTTAAAAGCCATATTAAGCTTGTCAAAAAACTCTTGTGGCGTAGCCCATAAATCGGTGTCGCTTGAAAACATTAAATCTTTATTCATAGCCTATGCAAAATGTTGTATAACTATGTGTTCAAGCGGAAAAGCCGCCCGTACTGCGCGTGTTAGCCGCTGGCTGTGCGTCAATCGGCGGCGGCTGTGTGCCAAGGCCATGGTGTGTGTTTCGTCGTCATCTTCGTTCTCCAAAAAGTCCGCTGTTAAGCCCTTACGAGCCGGCCGTTTCCAACCCAGTGTTGCCACACGTCGCGGCTACGTTTCAAAAGTGCTGCGCACTGTTGGCGCATATAGGCCAGCGTCCGATATTCCTGGTCAGGCAGCGGCGTGAATGGGTAGCCGCGCTCTGCTGCGTACTTGGCATCTTGCGGCGAGTAGTCGTCACGGTTTGCGCAGTCAAAACCCAGCCACCACACATGGTTGGGCTCGCCTGGCGCCGGGATGTGGCACACGCCGCGCGACTCGTCTTTGCCTGGCTGGCACTTATTGGCAAACGTCAATCCCCAATGCACTTCAACATCAATGTCTTCATATTCATTGCCGTGCATCGGGGGCCCATCGGCCACGCCAACGTATCCGCACCAATGCCCGCTTATCGGGTGGCGCACCGCCAAGCACGGCAAACCTGTGGCCTCGTCGGGCCACTGCTCTTTGTCCGGCTCGCCATCCCATGGTCCAGATGGCCAGCCAATGGCGGCGCGGTCAGTCGTCGTGTAGGTCTTTGCTTCCATCGTCTGTCCTTTGCGCGCCACCATGGCGCAACTATGCATTCAAGCTAACAAGCCGTCATAAGTTAGTTTGTTTATTGAATATCCGTGCTCGGATTTCTGCTTAACACAACATTATGCTCTCACCACAACGACACCGTTACGCACAGTTATGGAAATATTGTGATCCGGTGCCGGCGGTAGATCAAGCCGCTGCCTAGTCGCGTCTATCATAGTGCGTAGAGCCTTTAATTCCTTGCGTGTTTGGCCGGTGTATGTGTCGCGCCATTCCGGGCTGTCGAGGTATCTATCCATCTCGGCCACGGCTTCGTGCAGTACGTCAGAAATCATTTTTTATTCTCCAGTTGTTATATCGAGCATAATTTTTTTTAATAAAATTATCGTTCAGCTTCATAATATATCAATATCCTGTTCATTTTTTTTAGGATTATCTGCTTTTAATCCCATTGCTGCATTCAATGCATCAATGGTTGTGTAGATTCCAGCTTTCCCATATAAAAATTTTACTCCGTTTTTGCGTAAGCATTTTTCTACACCTGCAGCGCTGTCGTAACCGGTAGCGGCTTTCAGTTGATCTAATGTTACGATGGCGGGTGATAGATTCATTATTGCCAAGCTGATTTTAAATGCACGGTTTTAGTCAATCGAGGGCGCTGTAAAGCGTTATATTTTTTAGTTTCATATTCCAATCTTTTTTCAAGTGGATCAAACATGCCGCTTAAAAATAAATTACAAAGACGGGTTTCAAACAATGCCTTTTCATTTGCTTCTTTAGCCGACTTGGCTTTTTTATTTTTATAAATAATATTAAAGGCCTGTTTTATCAGTTTTTGTCCGTCATTTAATTCATTCCATCTTTGTATTTCTGCTTTATCATAAAAAGCTTTTTTCCTGCTTTTTGGCATTACAATCGGTTTTGGAAAATTAACCAATTTATTAACTACAAAAGTCAAAGTATTTCTTTTTATGCCTAGTATTTTTGCACATTCATTTAAATCGATTAATTCAGTCATTAAACTGTTACCACGCGAAAAGATTCGGCACGGTTTAGCCATCCGTTTAAGAAAACAGCTTGTGTTTGATCATGTTCGACAATGCTTTTATAAAAGGCAATACGTCGGGCAACAAGGGTATTGATCAAGTCATCGCCCAATGATTCCATTGCGCATTTTGCGGCGTCTTGGGTTAGTCTGCCTATTTTTCCGTCGGCTGTGCCAATGTTTTTGCCATGTGCCAGTAAAACTTCCTGTAATAATTTTATGGCTCTTTCAGGGCCATGATTTACGGCCATGTCAAAAATGATAGGCTGGATTCGTTCTGGTAATAGGTTGATTTTTGGTTGTTTGAAGTAGTTATGTTCGTAAATGTCATAGGCGGTTTTTTTAGTGAGCGCTATAACGTCTCTGGAGTTGCATTTTTTGCCTCTCCAGTCGCTAAGCGTTTTTAAGGTTATGCCGTATTTTGTTGGTCCTCCCTTGTCGTCAGGATGCCAGTTATAGCCTCCCTCTTTTTCCATGATGTCACCGATCATAACCTGTATATCAGTTGTGTTTTTTGTGATTTTCATAGCTATTGAATGGTTTTTGTTGGTTATTTTTGCTGTCTGAATGAATAAGATTTAAGGTCTTTATAATTTCGACGATCTTAAGGCCTTCTCTAGCGCCTTTCCATGCGGCCATTTGTTCAGAGTTATTGTTAAATAGGGCGTTTACGGCGGTTCTTGCTGCGTATTCCTGGGCCATTTGACAGCCGTTTGCCTTTTTTATCCGATCAACCGCCTGGATTTGCACACGCATTAATTGCCGTTCCAGGTTTTTGGTTAGGGTTGCAGCCCAGCTGGGCTTTAGGGCGTCCATGAAACTACTCTTTCAAGTTTTTCGGGTTTGTAGTTTAGGCGCTGGAATTTCTTTTTTGCTCCGCGTTGCTTCATGCGTGCCAGGCTTACCCTGTTTTGTAAGGCAACGTCTATTTTTTTCTCGGATATTACGATGCTTTTTTGTGTGTCCATGTTAATTACCTCTTTTTTGGTTAAAATTGGATGATGGTGTTGTTTGTTACTTAAAGTCATCTACTACACTGCACCGGTCTTTTTCGGGAGCCGGTGGACTCCCACAACACCATCACGAAACCGGCTTCCAGTGCTCATCTCTGGATTGCGGTCCTCCTTGGCTACGTGCTGGCATCATCGGGCGTACCGAGTTTAGCCAGGCTGGTTATAACGTCGCGTATTAGCTTACGCATTAGCCGGTTTCGTGATGGTTCCGGTTACAAGTCCGGAGCCGCGACAAGGTGCGGCTGCATAACGCGTCTCGTGCGTTATTCGGCCAATGCGCCCAGATATTTCTAAGGTTTTGTATCTGGGTTGGCTGCGGGTGTTTTTTCCTATAGCTCACCGCCCGCTGGAGCCGTTTGGCTAATCTAATAAAGGGATTTGGCGGGCTATAATACGAATTGTTTTTGCGCCTGCTTCGTAAGCCGTTGCCGCGCTGCTTCCGTGGTCAAGCATGGCTAAGGCAAGTCTTATGACTGCGTTGATGTCTTTCCAGGCAAGTTTGAATTCTTTACCGAGGTAATAAATAAAGGCAGCGGTTTGAGTGCATCTTTGTTCGTGGGTTAGGGTTGTCATTTTGTTTACCTTCGTTAGTTGTTTGTTGATCCCAAAAAGAGCCATCTTTCGATGGATTAAGGAGGGCTGCTTGTTAGATAGAAATATATAACCATAAGTTATTTTTGTCAATAACCAAAAGTTATTTTTTACGCACTAAGCTTATTTTTATTTGTGGAGGTGTTTATGAAATGGGGAGATTTAGCGTTGTTGTTGTGTTTATCGTTTTGGCTAGTTTGTGCTGATGCGCACCAAGGAAGGACTGATAAGAATGGATGCCATATGGACAGAAAAACCGGTACAAGGCATTGCCATTGATGTTTAGGGGGTGATTATGCGATTTAGAAAACCAAGCTGGAAGTCGGCGGTTGGATTGACAAAGGCTAAGAGAAGGATAAAAAAGGCGACGGGGATATATGCTGTTACCCGTGTTACAAAAGCGCCGGTTAATATAAAGCGCAGGGCTTTATCGCGCGTTGGATATTATTCTTTGCCGCTTAAATTTTTAAGATTGGTAGGCAGGCTATTAAGGCGTAGTCATTAAGGTTTTTTTTGAAAATAGCAGACTTTTTTAGTCTGCTTTTTATCTGAATTTATGTACAGCTTCTCGCACCACGCCAATTATTTTCGAATCACCAAGCGGCTTTATAGGGTATCTTTCATTCAGTGGCTTAAGGTAATAATCTGATCCGTCTTTAATTAGCTGTTTGAAAGTAGCTTCATTGCCATTTTTAGCAATAATGTAGTCACCGGGCAAGGCTTCGAACTCGGGTTCTATAATAATCAACATCCCTTCAGTAAATAAAGGCTCCATAGAGTCGCCTTTTATGCGCAATGCAAAGGTGTTTGTTTTTGGTTTTGTAGTAGTACCGACCCATTCCGCAGCTTCATCTTGCCAGTAGCTTTCCACGCATTCTGTAAATTCACCGGCTTTAACCCAATTGATGATGGGTATTTTCCAGGCGGGCATTTCCATGTCTTTAATTTTATAAGATCCCTGATTTTCAAGAACTGCCTTTTGAAAAGGGGATAAGTCGGGGTTACCAGAAAGAAGCCATTCAACTGTAACCCCTGTGTCTTTAAATCGTTCGATAATTACCAATAGTTTTTCATAGCGAGGGATTGACTCCCCTTGTAACCATTTGCGCGCACCATTACCGCTTACGCCAAACATTTTAGCTAATATGCCCTGCCGCCCTTTATTAAATTTGGTTATCCCTGCCGCATCCAATACGGCATTGAATCTATTAGAAAATTCTTGTTTGTCACTGTCATTAATAACCATAGGTTGTATGTTACGCGACAAGGAAATAACTTTCAGTTGTTGACAATCGTAACTTTTAGTTATATATTTTTTATCCATGAGCACATACCAAGAAAAATTACTTGAAGCAAAACGATTGCTGGGCAGCTATAAAAAGCTAGGCTTGGTTTGCGGCGTGTCTGGAAATGCGGTTATGAAGTGGTGCGATAACAATCAACCACCGCGAACTGAATACACCGGCGAAACAAATTATGCTGAGTTGATCTCTAAAGCTGTCAATGGTCGAGTTAGCAAAGATGACTTAATTCCAAAGATTAGTTATTCATCTAATGATGTTAGCTCACATGACAGGCGAATTAGGGATAGAAGAACCAATCCTGAATCTAAAAGCCTTGATTAATCATGGTTGATTTATTGATTAAAAACATCGGTGTAACAACCTACGTATTTTTACCTGGAAAAATAAGGGTGCTGTGATGGAATTGAAGGCTGAAATTTTGAACGCTGATAGTTTGACGCCCAGAGAAGCTCATGTTGTAAAGCTGATGGCTGAGGGTCACGCTGATAAGTGTATAGCCAGGTTGTTAAACCTGAGTTTTAGAACTGTTCAGGCACATTCGAACAGCATTTATCAGAAGCTTGGTGTCCATTCGGATTCGATCAGCGTCAACACGGCTGCTATTAATCACCGCTGTTATGCGGTGGCGTTAATGATAGCCAAGGGAATGATTAATGTGTCGTTGAAATCCATGATTGCCGTGCTGATTTTTAACGCCGCACACCTGGATGATTCATCACTACGGGCTAGAAATGTCAGGTCGCGTGTTCGTGTTCAAGTGGTAAATGCACGCAGGGTAATGGATGCGTAATTTTTTAGGGCTTTTGATTCTCGGGTTCGAAGTAATCAAGCTGATTTTCAATACCACCCTGCTTATTCCAGTCATGTTTTTTGATTTTATTACAAGTTGGATCAATAAAAAGTTTGAAGAGTTATTCCATGATTTTTAGATTTTTCTTGTGGTCATTTTTTGCGTTAGTTTTATTAATTGTTGTCACCGGAATTGGTATTTATTACATGCCAAGTTCCGCGTCAAGTTGGTTTCGAAACCAAATAAAAACAATTTAACTTGGTTTGATCATTAGTTATTCCCCGTCCCCCCCCCCCCC
>Ga0208262_1000162_pt1 | contig 29517 bp, 26 predicted proteins | sample LakWasMet15_LOW5_2_FD_183863 | JGI IMG/M metagenome (GOLD analysis project Ga0208262, IMG submission 183863) | Freshwater sediment methanotrophic microbial communities from Lake Washington under simulated oxygen tension - Sediment Metagenome... | ecosystem: Environmental > Aquatic > Freshwater >... | reverse complement strand
AAAAGAGAAATGGATAAAAGGTTTGTCTATAAAAATATGAAAGTATACAAATCTCTTGAAGACGAAGGAAAAAGCATTGCATTACTTTGTCCTCATTATGCAAGTTATGAATGGGCAGTTTCTTTGAACAGCAAAATAACAATTGATGGATATGCAATCTATAAGAAAATAAACAATAAATATTTTGATAGATTGGTTCGAAAAATACGCTCAAAATTTAATGCACGCTTGATTCATATTAAAGAAGCAGTTAGTGTGATTGAGAGTAATTATAATAGGGGTATTAGATGTTTATATGGCTTTGCGAGCGATCAATCGCCACAACTTCGACCTAATAATTATTGGGGTAAATTTATGGGAATTGAAGTTCCTATATATGTGGGGGCCGAACTACTTTCAAAGAAGTATGATATGAATATGATTTATCTCAAGGTTAAGAAAGTTAAAAGAGGTTTCTATGAAGCGGAATTTGAAATTTTGTCAAATAATGTAAGTGAAATTCCAGATTTTGAAATTATGGATGTTTTTTTAAGGAAATTAGAGCAACAAATCCTCGAAGCTCCAGAATATTACTTATGGACCCATAAAAGATGGAAGCACAGAGGAAAGAAACCAGTTGAGTAGACAAGGTTTTTTAAATACAAAATGTTGAATATAACTCCAGAATAGAATATAAAATAAATTCTTAATATGAATAAAATTGTGGACGGTTTCACGTTTTTTAACGAACTTTATTTGTTAGAAATAAGACTGAAATATTTATATGATGTTGTAGATTATTTCGTAATTGTGGAAGCAGATACTTCATTTAACAGAAAACCTAAGTAGTTGATTTTTAGAGATAATTTGGAAAGATTTGCTCCTTTTGTGGGAAAAATAATATTTGTGTCGATAAATATGAAACATTTTCAAGAAGAAAAAGGAGTTACCTGGAAGAGAGAGGAATGTCAAAGGAATTGCATTCAAGAAGGTATAAATAAACTTAATCTTAAAGATACAGATTTAGTGCTTGTCAGTGATATTGATGAGATTCCTGATAAGTCTATTTTAAAAGACCTCAAGATGGGCAAAAAAATCAATGCTAATATTAAAAAGGATTCTAAATTTAGTTTAGCTTTAAAAGCTTTTTTTTATTTTATCAAGGCTATATTTTATAAAATTATCAATAAGGATTTACAGAAATTGAAGTCACAATTAAAACTGATTTATTTTATTCTCATCAAAAAGTTTGAGTCTCCAATTAATTTTAAAATGTTTAATTATTATTATTTAAATTATCAAAAGATTGGTAGTTCTTGGCCTGGTGTTCAATGTTTGCAAGCAAAATAGCTAAAAGTATTTACTGCAAATGAACTGAGAGTATTTAGAAATTCTCCGATACAAACCATAAATAATGCTGGTTGGCATTTCTCTTATCTTGGCGGAAAAGATATGATAAAATATAAAATAAAAAATTTTTCACATCAAGAGTATAACATTCCAGAGATTGTCTCGGATGAATATATTGATTTTTGCATTAACAACGGATATAGTTTATTTGAATATTATAAAAATCCAAATGCTAAACCAAAATACAGAAAAAAAGACATCTCACATTTACCAAACGACTTACGCAACATCGTTGTATTGTATGAAAATTTAATTCTTTATTAGTCAAAGAAGTTCGTATAGAATCCAGTCTTTTAATATTGAATTTCCATTTTTTTATAATCTATTGATCTAGGACTGATACAAGTATGATTTTTCAAAACATTAAAATAGTATTGGACTAATTTTATAAATATTAAAACATTTACTTTTAATTTGGGTATAAAGAAGAAAATTAGACCACAAATAGCTAATATTGTTTTTTCTATCAATAAAGTCATAACTAAAAGTGTTTGAATCAAGAAATGTTCGAATCCTTTAGTGTGTTCACTAAAATAAACATGTTGAGAAATTAGCACTTCGGTTTTTGTCAGCGCTTTAGTTTTTATATTTATTCTTGAAGCTCCTCCGTGTTTATGTAGAATTTTTGCAGTTCGTATCAGCGCAACTTTTCCACCTTTGTTGGTAACCTTTTTGCAAATATCCACATCCTCAAAATAGAGCCAATATTTTTCATTCCAACCATTTACATTTTTATACCAGGCAGTACTCATAAATATAACGGCACCAGTTGCCCAGTCAGGAAATACAGTGGTTTTATCTGAACCAAAACTTTTAGATATTTGTTTTTTGTGAAATAATTTATTGACTGCACGAAAGGGGCCAAATAAAGTTTTCAGGCTTGGGAAAAAACGTATTTCATTATAAGGATTTCCTTTTTCATTTAATTGAGTGCAAGTAACTATTCCAAATTCAGGATTTTTTTTGGCAGTTTCCCAAAGTTGATAGATTGCTTCCTCGTTAGCGACAGTATCTGGATTTAAGAAAAGTAAATAATTTCCATTGGATGAAGCGGCTCCGGTATTGCAACCATTGGCAAACCCATTATTTCCAGAATTTTTAATGAAATTAATTGACGGAAATTGGTTTATAAATCCATCAATTTTATCATCATTCGAATCATTATCTACAACGATAGTTTCAAAAGAATATCGATTGGTTACAATTTCGGTTATTGCATCAAGGCATTCTGTCAGAGCATCCCAACTTTTGTAATTTACAATAATGATAGAAATATCAACCATTAATTTGATTCTAAAATATTATACCGCCACGTCATATTCTCTCAACGCATTGTTCAATGACGTTTTCAAATCAGTTGATGGTTTACGTGTTCCAATGATTAAAGCGCATGGAACTTGGAAATCTCCGGCAGCAAACTTTTTAGTGTAACTTCCTGGAATCACGACAGAACGTGCAGGAACAAATCCTTTTCTTTCTACTGGAGTCTCTCCAGTGACGTCGATAATTTTTGTAGAAGCTGTTAAACAAACATTAGCTCCGAGGACGGCTTCTTTTCCCACGTGAACACCTTCGACAATGATACAACGCGAGCCAATGAACGCACCATCTTCGATGATTACCGGTGCAGCTTGTAAAGGTTCAAGTACACCACCAATTCCAACACCACCGGAAAGATGCACATCTTTACCAACTTGTGCACAACTTCCCACGGTTGCCCATGTATCTACCATTGTACCAGAATCTACATAAGCACCAATGTTAACATAACTTGGCATCATAATTACGCCGCTAGCCAGAAAAGCGCCATAACGAGCAGATGCCCCTGGAACTACACGAACACCTTTTTCGGCATAATCTCTTTTTAGCAACATTTTGTCGTTGTATTCGAAAATTCCAGCTTCCAGTGTTTCCATTTTTTGGATTGGGAAATATAGGACAACTGCTTTCTTTACCCATTCGTTTACTTGCCAACCTTCGCCAACGGGCTCAGCAACACGTAATTTACCTGAATCTAATAATTCAATAACCGTTCTGATGGCATCGGTAGTTTTTGTTTCTTGTAACAAAGCGCGGTTTTCCCAAGCTTGTTCTATTGTAGATTTTAATTCGTTCATTTTAGTTCAATTTTGGGCAAAGATAATTCGTTTTTTTTGAAAACAACTTTGTTTTTGCAATACTAACATATTTCTATTTTTTGTTTAATAAAAATGGATTTCGGCTGTTAATTTTAAATAGTCATTGTTTCGTAGTTGGTTTTTTAATTAAGGATAGAGTTGTTTCTTATGTATCTTTGTAAAATAATTAAATAAAATGCCAAGAATTCTCGCCATAGATTACGGACAAAAACGAACTGGAATAGCTGTTACCGATGAACTTCAAATCATCGCTTCGGGCTTGACGACCATTCCGTCTGCAACAGCGATTGATTTCTTGAGAGATTATTTTTCTAAAGAAAAAGTAGAAGCGGTTCTCATTGGCGAACCCAAACAAATGAATGGTGAGCCTTCTGAAAGTGCTTCAATAATTAAGGGATTTGTGACTCATTTTACCAATCATTTTCCCGATATGAAAGTGATTCGGGTTGACGAGCGTTTTACCTCTAAAATGGCTTTCCAGACCATGATTGATAGTGGTTTGAAAAAGAAACAACGCCAGAACAAAGATCTTATTGACGAAATATCGGCAACTATAATGCTGCAGGATTATTTAACACGAAAAATGTTTTAATTACTACTGATATTTCCAATTCCATAATTTTCATTACTTTTGCCTCCAATTTTGATATAAACTTAATTTTTATATCTAAAAACTTAATTCCAAAAATAGAATGATTTTACCAATTGTAGGATATGGCGATCCAGTTCTAAGAAAAGTAGGGGAAGTTCTTTCACCAGAACATCCAAACTTGAAAGAAACCATTGCCAATATGTATGAAACGATGTATAATGCTTATGGTGTGGGTCTTGCCGCGCCTCAAGTGGGATTAAGCATTCGTTTATTTGTGATTGACACAACTCCTTTTAGCGATGATGAAGATTTGCCTTTAGAAGAACAACAACAATTAAAAGGTTTCAAACGCACTTTTATCAACGCCAAAATGTTGAAAGAAGAAGGTGAAATTTGGGGTTTTAACGAAGGATGCCTCAGTATTCCTGATGTGCGTGAAGATGTTTATAGAAATGAAAAAATCACGATTGAATATTGCGATGAAGATTTTAATATTAAAACTGAAGTATTTGATGGCCTAGTAGCAAGGGTTATTCAACACGAATATGACCATATTGAAGGAATCTTGTTTACTGATTTGATTTCGTCATTGAAAAAGAAACTAATCAAGAAAAAATTGCAAAATATTATGGATGGCAAAACCAGACCTGATTACAGAATGAAATTTTGTAATAAAAAAGGAAGATAAACTTTCAATGTCAATATCAATTACAATATCAATTTAAAAAAATAAAATTTAAAAAATGAATTTAGAAAAAATATTATCTATTTCAGGCAAACCAGGTTTGTATGCATTAAAAGTTCAAACCCGCACAGGATTCGTAGCTGAATCATTACTTGATGGAAAAAAAATCACTGTAGGCTTGAAGGTTAACGTTAGCTTATTATCGGAAATTTCAATTTATACCATTAACGAAGAAAAACCTTTGACTGAAGTAATGCGGAATATTGCAATCAAAGAAGACAACGGACCGGCAATTTCACACAAGGAAGATAATGCTAAATTGATTGCTTATTTTACAGAAATTCTTCCAGAATACGATTCAGAAAGAGTGTATCCATCGGATATCAAAAAAGTTATGAATTGGTATAACTTGCTTCAATCAAAAGGGATGGTTTCTAAAGAAGAGCCTAAAATCGAAAATGCTGAAGAAGTATTGGAAAAAGTTGTCGAAGAAGTAGTTGCTGAAAAAGTAAAGACTCCCGCCAAAAAAGCAAAAGCAAAGAAAGAGTAATTTTCTTTCTGAAATATATTTTAATCCTGTCACGATGTTTTCCTGACAGGATTTCCTATTTTTACGCTGTCACCCTGAGCGCAGTCGACTGGCTAATTTTATTATATAACAAATGAACTCCAAACAAAACCAACTCCAAGCTTTCGAACGATTATTGAACATTATGGACGATTTGCGCGAAAAATGTCCTTGGGACAAAAAGCAAACACTCCAATCTTTGAGACATTTGACAATCGAAGAAACCTATGAATTGGGAGATGCTATTTTGGATAATGATTTGAATGAAGTCAAGAAAGAACTCGGTGATTTGCTTTTACATATAGTTTTTTATGCAAAAATTGGAAGCGAAACTAGCGATTTTGACATTGCCGATGTTTGTAACGAAATTTGCGACAAACTCATTCATCGCCATCCACATATTTATAGCGATGTCGTAGTAAAAGATGAAGAAGAAGTTAAACAAAACTGGGAAAAACTGAAACTGAAGGAAGGTAAAAAGTCGGTTTTAGAAGGAGTTCCAAAGAGTTTGCCAGCATTGGTAAAAGCCAGTAGAATTCAAGATAAAGTAAAAGGAGTAGGTTTCGACTGGGAAGAACCGCACCAGGTTTGGGATAAAGTTCAAGAAGAATTACAAGAATTGCAGGATGAGGTCGAAGCTGGAAATCAAGAAAAAATGGAAGCTGAATTTGGAGATGTTTTGTTTTCGATGATAAATTATGCACGATTTTTAAACATAAATCCTGAAGACGCTTTGGAACGTACTAATAAAAAATTTATTAAACGGTTTCAATATTTGGAAAGTAAAGCAAATGAACTAGGAAAGCCATTAATGGATATGACCTTAGCAGAAATGGATGTTTTTTGGAACGAAGCAAAAAAACTATAATTGAAAATCAAGGATTTTCAATTATAAAAATTGGGAAGAGGCTAAAAAATTGTAATCGTTGCTAATTCCTTCTTTGGGGTTGGAAGCTAATCTGCAATTCTTTTAAGTTTGTTAATGTCTTTAACAACAATTTTTTTACCGGCTAATTCTATCAATCCTAATTTATTAAAATCGGATAATAAGCGGATACAGCTTTCGGTTGCCGTTCCAATCATTCCTGCTAATTCTTCTCTAGAAAGTTGAATTCGAAGCGAACCATCCTCATTCTTCCCGAAAGTTTCGTGAAGGTAAACCAGTGTTTCTGCCAATCGTTCTTTGACGGTTTTTTGTGACATTGAAACTACGTGATCACTCGCTTCCTTCAAATCACCACAAACAGTTTTCATCAGATTCATTGAAAACTGGTTATTTTTGTCAAACAAATCCACTACTTCACTTCGAGGAATAAAACAGACTTCCATATCTTCAAGCGCAACCGCACTTAAATTAGCGGGTTCGTCGCTAATCATCGAACGTTGCCCAAGCAATTCTCCAGCTTTTACCAGTTTTACTATCTGATCTTTACCGTTCGCGCTCAATTTAGAGAGTTTACACACCCCAGTTGTAACGCAATAGATACCATTTACACTTTCTCCTTCTTCAAAAATGTGTTCGCCTTTTTTGATGGTATAAGAAGTTTTGCATTCAGCGAGTTTTACTAATTCGTCTTTGTCAAGCGCTTTTAAAGAGCTAAATTGTCTGACGATACATTGTTCACATTTACTCATAAAAAAAGAGAATATTGATTGCGTTTCTGCAAATCTACAAATTTATATGATAATTATCATATTTTTAATATGTTCAGTTAGTAAATTTGTCGCCATAAAAAAGATAAACTTATGAATGCCCAAAATTGTTTCCATTGCGGGTTAGATGTAGCAAAAGAGGAGCAAATTATATTTGACCAAAAGCAATTTTGTTGTAATGGTTGTAAAACCGTGTACGAAATTTTCAGTCTTAATGATATGACTTGCTATTATGACTTCGAAAAATCTCCTGGAGCAACTCCGCTTGATATCAGTGGTAAATATGATTTTTTAGACAATGAAAGTATTGTTTCAAAACTGTTAGAATTTCAAGAGGATAAAACGGCAATTGTTGCACTTAATATTCCACATATTCATTGCAGTTCTTGTATTTGGATTCTCGAAAATCTTCAAAAACTGCAAAAAGGAATTAGTACTTCGCAGGTCAATTTTCCCGAAAAGAAGGTTAGAATTACATACAATCCCGAAATAGTTTCACTTAAAACCATCGTTCATTTATTGAGTTCCATTGGTTACGAACCTTATATTAGTTTAGAAAATTATGAAACTGGCAAAAACAATGTCGATAGAAGTTTGACTTATAAACTGGGTTTGGCTTTCTTTTGTTTTGGCAATATTATGTTGCTTTCTTTTCCCGAATATTTTGAAGTCAAGGAATATTGGTTGGATAATTACCGACCTTTTTTTCGTTGGTTAATATTTGCGTTATCACTGCCATCCTTTTTGTATTCTGCCAGCGGTTACTATGTTTCGGCATACAAAAGCATCAAATCCGGAATGTTGAATATTGATATTCCAATAGCTTTGGGAATCATTATTTTCTTCGTTCGAAGCACATTTGATATTGTAATGGACTATGGTTCGGGTTTTTTTGACAGTCTTACGGGTTTGATTTTCTTTATGCTTTTGGGTAAAATGTTCCAAATAAAAACCTATAGTTTTTTGAGTTTTGAAAGAGATTTTAAATCTTATTTTCCAATAGCAATCACCAGAATCAACAACGACACTTCTGAGGATAGCGTTCCAATTTATGACATTCAAAAAGGGGATAGACTGCTAATCAGAAATCAGGAATTGATTCCGGTTGATGGGATTTTAATTTCTGAAAAAGCCGAAATTGATTATAGTTTTGTTACTGGCGAAGCAATTCCAATTACAAAAAAATCAGGCGATAAAGTATTTGCCGGCGGAAAACAAATTGGTAAAGTGATTGAAATGGAAGTTTTGCATTCGGTTTCCCAAAGTTATTTGACGCAATTATGGAGCAATGATGTTTTTCAAAAAAATGTCGAGCAAAAACATAAATCCATTACCGATACTATCAGTCGTTATTTTACACCAATCCTTTTGTTGATTGCCTTTGCGGGTTTTGGATATTGGATTTTTATTGATGCCAATATCGCTTTCAATGTTTTTACGGCGGTATTAATCGTGGCTTGTCCTTGCGCATTGGCATTGACAGCTCCGTTTACGATGGGAAATGTCTTGCGAATCTTGGGAAAAAAGAAATTTTATCTCAAAAACGCCTTGGTTATTGAACAATTAGCGAAAGTGGATACCATTGTTTTCGATAAAACTGGAACGATTACAACCAATAAAAAATCAAATATTTCATATCAAGGAAAAACACTTTCGGATGAAAACATAGTGATTATAAAAAATGTACTCCGTGCTTCGAATCATCCATTAAGCAGGATGTTGCACGACTTTTTGCCAGAATGTAAGCGATTAAAATTAGACGATTTTCAGGAAATTACTGGAAAAGGAATTCAGTCTAGTGTTGAAGGAAACCAAATTAAAATAGGTTCAGCTGTTTTTATTGGAAAGTCAGAAGAAAATAGTATTCAACAAACTTCGGTTCATATCAAGATTAATGATATTTATTTTGGAAAATATATTTTCAATAATCAATACAGGGATGGATTGGGCGAACTTTTCGAAAAATTAAGTACGAATTATCAAATTAAGGTTTTGTCTGGCGATAATGAAGGCGAACGAGAAACCTTGGAAACCCTCCTTCCAAAAGGAACTGAATTAATTTTCAATCAAAAACCCGAGCAAAAATTAGAATTTATTAAAAATCTACAACAAGAAGGCAGAAACGTAATGATGGTGGGCGATGGATTGAATGATGCCGGAGCTTTGGCACAAAGCAACATCGGGATTTCAATTTCAGAAAATGTCAATGTATTTTCACCAGCTTGTGATGCAATTCTTGATGCCGGGGAGTTTAAAAAACTGGATTATTTTTTAAAACTTTCCAAGAAATCCATAACGACTATCAAAATGAGTTTTGCATTGTCATTATTATATAATGTCGTGGGATTGTCATTTGCCATAACAGGAAACCTGTTGCCGTTGGTGGCAGCAATCATAATGCCTTTGAGTACGGTCACGATTGTAAGTTTTGTGACAATTATGAGTAATTATTATGCCAGAAGATTAAAGTAAATTTAGTTTGTAAATTGATTTTTTTTTCTATTTTTAACAAAAAATAAATAAATATGACAATTGTCATATTTTAAAAAAAATCACTGAGCTATTTTTGCAAACTCATCAATAATCTATGAGTGTTATATATTTATTAATTTCAATTAGTATTTTAGTCGCAATTGTGTTTTTTGTTGCTTTTATAAGAGCAGTAAAAACAGGACAATACGATGATGATTACACTCCTTCTGTCAGAATGCTTTTTGACGATGAACTTGTCAAGAAGTCTGGTAACGATTCCCCCGAAGTTTAGAATCAAAAAAAACACTTGAAAAAAACCAAAAACCTTTTTAAACCAATTAACAAATACTATTTATGGAAATGCAGCAGTTTTATTATGACAACAAAATTGTAAAGAAATTCATTTACGCCACCATCGTTTTTGGTGTTGTGGGAATGTTAGTGGGGCTAATTTTGGCCTTGATGTTTCTTTTTCCAAACATGACCGACGGAATTTCGTGGTTGAGTTTTGGTAGATTGAGACCTTTACATACCAATGCGGTAATTTTTGCCTTCGTTGGAAATGCAATGTTTGCGGGAGTTTATTATTCGCTACAGCGATTACTAAAAGCCAGAATGTTCAGCGACTTTTTAAGTAATCTGAATTTTTGGGGTTGGCAATTAATCATTGTTGCGGCAGCTGTTTCACTGCCTTTGGGCTACAGTACTTCAAAAGAATATGCTGAATTAGAATGGCCAATTGATATCGCCATTGCATTAATTTGGGTGGCTTTTGGTATTAATATGATTGGTACAATCTTAAAAAGAAGAGAGCGTCATTTATATGTAGCGATTTGGTTTTACATTGCTACTTTCGTTACTGTGGCGGTTTTACATATTTTCAATAGCTTGGAATTGCCGGTTACTGCGATGAAAAGTTACTCTGTTTATGCGGGAGTTCAAGATGCACTGGTGCAATGGTGGTACGGTCATAATGCGGTTGCCTTTTTCTTGACAACACCGTTTTTAGGATTGATGTATTATTTCGTTCCAAAGGCTGCTAATCGTCCGGTATATTCCTATAGATTGTCGATTGTTCACTTTTGGTCGTTAATATTTTTATACATCTGGGCTGGACCTCACCATTTATTATATTCAGCATTGCCAACTTGGGCACAAAATTTAGGTGTCGTGTTTTCAATAATGTTGATTGCTCCATCTTGGGGTGGAATGATAAACGGATTATTGACTTTGAGAGGAGTTTGGGATAAAGTACGCGTTGATCCTGTTTTAAAATTCTTCGTTGTTGCGATTACGGGTTATGGTATGGCCACTTTTGAAGGACCAATGTTGTCCCTTAAAAACGTGAACGCCATAGCGCATTTTACTGACTGGATTATTGCTCACGTTCACGTTGGTGCTTTGGCTTGGAACGGATTTATGGCTTTTGGTATTATTTATTGGTTAATTCCAAGAATGACAAAAAGCACTTTGTATTCAATTAAATTAGCCAATTTCCATTTTTGGATTGGAACTTTAGGAATTATACTTTATACACTTCCAATGTATGTTGCCGGATTTACCCAAGCTTCTATGTGGAAACAATTTAACCCTGACGGAACCTTAACTTATGGTAACTTCCTTGAAACGGTAACTCAAATTATGCCAATGTATTGGATGAGAGCCGCAGGTGGTTTGCTTTACTTGACGGGAATGTTGGTATTGGTTTATAATATCATTCAAACCGTTAGGGCAGGGGCTACAATCGAAGACGAATTAGCCGAAGCTCCAGCATTACAACAAATCAGTGCTGGAAGAATCAAAGGCGAAAAATACCACGCTTGGTTAGAAAGAAAACCTATTCAGCTGACCATTTTTGCTGTTATTGCAATTTTAATTGGAGGAATTGTTCAAATCGTCCCAACAATTATGATTAAATCAAATATCCCGACAATTGCCAGCGTAAAACCATATTCACCACTTGAATTAGAAGGTCGTGATTTATATATTCGTGAAGGATGTGTAAGCTGTCACTCTCAAATGGTACGTCCTTTCCGTAGCGAAGTTGAACGTTATGGACCACAATCTAAGGCTGGAGAATTTGTATATGATCACCCATTCCTTTGGGGTTCTAAACGCACAGGTCCAGATTTGTTAAGAGAAGGTGGTAAATACAATGACAATTGGCATTTTAATCACTTTTATAGTCCACAAAGTATATCGGCGGGTTCAATAATGCCAGCTTACAAGTGGTTGTTTGCAAACGAGGCAATGGATATTTCATTGATCGAAAAGAAAATGCAAGCGATGCAAACACTTGGAGTTCCTTACTCAGATGCTGATATTGCAAATGCACAAAAAGATTTGAGAGCTCAAGCTTTGAAAATTGAAGAAAACTTAAAATCTGACCCTGACTTTGTCAACAGTTATGATAACAGTAGGAAAAAAGTTGAGGCAAGTGGAGAAAAATTTGTTCCAATGAATGAAAGAGAAATTGTTGCCTTAATTGCATACATACAACGATTAGGAACGGATATTAAAGTAAAATAAATAATAGTAGTTATGTTTGAACAAATAAAACACAATATGGAAACTATCGCAGGAGTTGCGATTTATCCAATACTGTCATTATTGATTTTCTTTGCTTTTTTTGTAGGGCTTGGCATTTGGGTTTATTCATACAAGAAAGAAAAAATAGAAGAATTAAGCCAAATTCCATTGAACGATAGTCAAACATTATAATTTCAAAATTAGATATAAAATGAAAAAATTAATCCCAGCATATTTAAGAGTAATAATTATTTTCTTCGCCGTATTTGGCGCAATGGAATATTTTATTGACTCTGGAAGCCAACCCGCTTTCATAAAATTCCCAATGGTTTCACTCTTTTTATTCGTATTTCTTTTCCTTTTGATAGCGATTGAAATTACAGTTAGAGCGGTAGACACCATTACGTATCAGTTGCTTACTGAAGAACAAAAAGCGAAATTAAACGAAGCGAGTGCCGTGAGCCTTAAAGAAAGTCAATGGTTCAAAAAACTGATGAAAGCTTTAACAAAATCAGAACCTATTGAAAATGAAGGTCAGTTATTATTGGATCACGATTATGATGGTATCAAGGAATTAGACAATAATTTACCGCCTTGGTGGGTTTATTTGTTCTACGCTTGTATCATTTTTGCAGTTGTATATCTTGTTCGATTTGAGATTATGGGAGGAGATAACCAAGAAATGGAATTGAAAAATGAAATGGCTCAAGCCCAAAAAGAAATCGCTGAGTACAAAAAAACAGCTCCAGATTTAATGGACGAAAAAACAGTTACGTTGCTAACAGTTCCTGCTGATTTAGCTGCCGGTAAAGCAATTTTCTCAACCACTTGCGTTGCTTGTCACAGAGCTGATGCCGGAGGATCAATAGGACCAAATTTAACTGACGACCAATGGATTTTAGGTGGTGGAATCAAAAATGTTTTTCACACAATTGCAAATGGAGGTCGTGACGGAAAAGGGATGGTTTCATGGAAAGCAACTCTGAAACCAAAAGAAATTCAACTTGTGGCAAGTTATGTGTTGTCATTGCAAGGAAGTAATCCAAAAGATCCAAAACCTTCTGAAGGAGAAGTTTGGGTAGATGAAAATGCTCCTAAAACAGATGCAGTAGCTCCCATAGTGGATAGTACACAGGTAAAATAATAATAATCGATAAAGTATAGAACTAGCAGATCCTGAATTATTTCAGGATTTGTTTTTTGTATAATCATTTAGAAAAATAATTTAACTTTGATAAAGCAGGTGTTTTTGTCTAAAAGGACTGGTTGTGTATTATACAGAAACATTTTTTAAAATATAAATCAATTTTTTTTAAAGCAATGTAACACAAGTTTCAAAGTAAATGAATTCAAAGATTTAATTTTATACTTTTAAATTTTAAAATTTTAACAATGTCAAAATTACCAGACGAAGCGTTTAGAGATACCATTGGAACAATTGACGAATCAGGAAAAAGAAAGTTTATTTTTCCTAAAAAGCCTTCTGGAAAATTTTATGATTATCGAAAGTGGGTAAGCTATTTCTTGTTGATTATTCTAATCGCAAATCCTTTCATAAAAATAAATGGTAATCAGTTTATGTTGTTCAACGTTTTAGAGCGTCGATTCAATATTTTTGGATTTCCATTTTGGCCACAAGATTTTTACCTTTTTGTGCTTTTTATGATTGTCGGCGTGGTTTTCGTCATACTTTTTACAGTAATTTTTGGGCGAATATTTTGCGGATGGATTTGTCCACAAACTATATTTCTGGAAATGGTTTTCCGAAGGATAGAATTTTGGATTGAGGGTGATCGCGGTGCGCAAATTCGATTAGAAAAACAAGAATGGAATGCTGAAAAAATTAGAAAAAAAGGATTGAAATGGTTTGTTTTTTTAGTAATTTCATTTTTTATTGCCAATGTTTTTCTAGCCTATCTTATTGGAAGTGACGAATTGATTAAAATGATTGAGGAAGGCCCTGAAAACCACGTTAGTACCTTGATTTCACTTTCTATTTTCACGGGGATTTTCTATTTTATTTTTGCTTGGTTCAGAGAACAAGTTTGCATTATTGCCTGTCCCTACGGAAGACTTCAAGGAGTTTTACTCGACGATAAGTCTATAAATGTGGCTTATGATTTTGTTAGAGGCGAAAAGGAATTAGGCAGAGCAAAATTTAATAAGCAAGAAGATAGAGCTTCCACAGGAAAAGGCGATTGTATTGATTGTAAGCAATGTGTAAATGTTTGTCCAACAGGTATTGACATTCGAAACGGAACCCAGTTAGAATGTATAAATTGTACAGCTTGTATAGATGAGTGTGACACGATTATGGAAGGTGTAGGCTTGCCTAAAGGACTTATTCGATATGCTTCTGAAGATGAAATCGAAAAAAATATTGGGTTCAAATTCACGGCAAGAATGAAAGCTTATAGCGCCCTGTTGTTTATTCTTGTTGGAATTTTAGTTGGGCTGTTGTTTTTACGTACCGAAGTAGAAGTCAATATTTTACGTTTGCCAGGACAATTATATCAACATAAAGGAAACAATATCAGCAATGTTTATACTTTTAAAATTATTAATAAAACCAATGGAGATTTTGATGATATTCATTTTAAGTTGGTTGGAATTAATGGGACCTTAAAAGTGGTTGGAGTGCAAGATTTAAAAGTGCCAAAACAAGGAATGAGCGGAGGTACTTTGTTCATAGAAATCAACCAGAATTTGTTGGAAAGTGATAAAACCAAGCTGAAAATTGAAGTTTATGATGGAAATAAAAAAATTGAAACTAGTAAAACCAGTTTTTTAAGTCCACGAAGTTTTGATTAACTTTCAAAGTTTAACCTTAAATAAATAAATACAATGAAAATTAATTGGGGAACAGGTATCGTGATTGCTTTTGCATTGTTTATGTCTTTTATTTTATATTTTATTATCAAAGTTCAGTCAGATTCTAAATACGACAATGAGTTGGTTGTAGAAGAATATTACAAACACGATGCAAAATTTGGAGACGAAATGGTTCGAATTCAAAATGCCCAGGATTTAGTTCAAAAACCTATAATAACTAATACTTCCGAAGGAATTACAGTTGTTTTTCCAGATGTTTTTGCTCCAAAAGACATCAGAGGGAAAGTATCTTTTTATAGACCTTCCAACAAAATGTTCGATTTTGAAGTTCCCATTTCACATTCAAATTCCTCATTATTTGTTCCTAAAAATAAATTGCTTGGAGGTCGTTGGGAAATCAATATGGAATGGCAATACGGCGGAAAGTCATATTTGACAAAAGAAACTGTTTATATAAATTAAGATAGTGGATGATTGGCGAATGACAATGAGTTGCATTAAATTTGTTGTTCCAAATCTAAAATCTACAATCTAAAATCTGCAATCTAAAATGCTTTACACCGCCTTCATCTTCGGATTAATCAGTAGTTTTCACTGCATTGGTATGTGTGGCCCTATCGCTATGATGTTGCCGGTTGACAGAACAAATGCGGCAAAGAAAACATTACAAATCATCACGTATCATATTGGAAGATTATCGGCCTATGCGGCCATTGGTTTGGTTTTTGGATTGATAGGAAAGGGATTGTTTCTTGCTGGAATGCAGCAAAAATTGTCTATATTTATTGGTGTTGCAATGATTATCATTGTTTTGGTTCCTGAAAGAATTTTTACCAAATATAATTTTTCTAAACCTGTTTTTAAATTGATTTCCAAAATTAAATCCACTCTGGGAAGCCAGTTTAAAAATAAGAGTTATAAATCGTTATTCACCATCGGTTTGCTCAATGGATTTTTGCCTTGCGGAATGGTTTACGTTGCCTTGTTTGGAGCTATTGCGATGCAAAGCGAAAGTCTTGGCGTGCTATATATGGTTTTGTTTGGTCTTGGAACCGTCCCAATGATGAGCAGCGTTGTTTACATAAATTCATTTTTGACAATTTCCATTCGAAATAAAATCCAGAAAGTTATTCCTTTTATTGCCGTGATAATTGGAGTGTTGTTTATTTTGAGAGGTTTAGGATTAGGAATTCCTTATATTTCTCCTTCGAATATGAATTTGTTTGTACAACCAACTCCTAACTGCCACTAAATCGTCATCGAAAATAATTTTGTTTCTGGTGCTTTTCTTTTTAATCGTAAGTCGAATGCCATACAAATGTTGCGAACAAAAGGTTTACCAGCATTGGTAACTTCGATGCCGTTACTTTTAATGACAAGCAATCCATCCTTTTCCATTTCTTCTAATTGAACCAAAATTTCAGGAATTTCTTCAAAATAATTTGATTTAAATTTCCAAGAAGTTTCAAAATGGCACATTAAATTCAAGATGTGTTTTCGAATAATAAGGTCTTCTTCCGTTAATAAATGGCCTCTAAAAATAGGCAATTTGTCTTCCTCCAATAGTTTGTAATACTCCTCTAATTCTTTTACATTTTGGGCAAAACTATACCAACTATCACTTATGGAAGAAACACCCAGACCAATCATCAACTGGGTTTTTGATGAGCTGTAACCCATAAAATTTCGGTGCAACCTTTTATTTTCAAATGATTCGAACAAACTATCGCTTTTTAGAGCAAAATGATCCATTCCTATTTCATAATACTCGTTTTCGAATAATAAATCTTTCCCCACTTCATACAACATTCGTTTAACTTCATCTTTCGGGATGTCTTCGTCATTGAAACCACGTTGTCCATTTCCTTTTATCCACGGCACATGTGCATAACTATAGAACGCCAATCTATCGGGTTGTAGAGAATTTGTTTTTTCGATAGTATCAATTACATCGTCAATTTCTTGAAATGGCAAGCCAAAAATAATATCGTGACCAATAGAAGTGTAGCCAATTTCCTTTGCCCAAAAAGTTACTTTAGCCACGTTGTGAAAAGGTTGTTCTCTATGAATTGCTTTTTGAACTTTTTCAGAGTAATCTTGAACGCCAAAACTCACTCTTCTGAAACCCAACTCATATAGTTTTTGCAAATGGGCTCTTGTTGTATTATTGGGATGACCTTCAAAGCTGAATTCGTGCTCTTTGGCTTTTTCGGCGTAACAGAAAATCCCATTTATAAGATCTTCCAAGTTTTTTGTTGAGAAAAAAGTAGGTGTTCCTCCGCCCAAATGTATTTCCTTGATGATGGGTTTTTCGTCGAGTATATTGCAATAAATTGCCCATTCCTTCAAAACTGCCTCAATATAGGGGTTTTCTACTTCGTGATTTTTGGTAATTCGTTTATTGCAGCCACAAAAAGTGCACATACTTTCACAAAATGGAAGATGGATATAAAGGCTTAATCCTTCGGAAGAATTACTTTCCGCAAAAGATTTTTTCAAGGTGTCAATCCACATTTGATAGGTGAAATCAGCCTCGTCCCAATATGGAACGGTTGGATAGCTCGTGTATCTTGGACCAGGAACATTATATTTTTGGAGGATAGAATTTTTCATAAAAAGCCATTTATCAGTATTCAAAAATAGTGAGCCCATATCGATATTAAAATGATAATTATCATATTCTATTTTTGCACATAAAAAAACCTCAATCTTAAGGAAAGGAAGAGGTTTTATACTTTAAATTTTTTAGATATTTAGGATTGATTTAAGTTTCTGATTTGCTTTAGTTTATCTTTTAAAACATCCATTTCTTCTCTGTGTTTTTCGATATTTTTACGGACTTCTAACACAATCGAGTTCTCTTTTTTAGCATTTCTTGTATTGGTGAAAAACTGGATGTTGTTTTCCAATTGGAAAATTTCATTCTTGATTTCATCAATCTTGCGCATCAAGAAAATCTTTTCATTTTCTAGTTTCCGAGTGTCATTATTGTCCGACAAATGATCGATTCTATTGGCAAAACGCATCATTTCACTGTCTTTCTTGCTCAAACTCAATTTTTCAAACAAGGCATCCAAAACTTTATTGAACTTTCCTTCGATATGTCTTCTTGCAAAAGGAACTCTTCCGAAGTTTTTCCAAGTTTCGATATGTAATTTTATGGCGTCCAAATCAGTTTTATGGTCACCAACCAATTGAAACGCTCTCAATGTTTCCAAATAGGCTTTTTTCTTGTCGAAAGCTTCGATTTCTTCGCTGTTTTCTTCGCTTTTTTGCTCTTTTAATTTGTCAAAATAGTGATTGCAAGCTTCCTTGAATTCTGCCCAAATTTTATCCGAATACTTTCTTGGAACGTGGCCAATTTGTTTCCACTCGTCCTGAATTTTCTTCATTACAGGAGTAGTGGCAGCAAAATCAGTGCTTTCCTGTAATTCTTTGGCTTTGGCAACAAGAGCCATTTTTTTGTTTAAATTGTTGTTTTGGTCTTTTTTAATGTCTTTGTAAAACGAATTTTTGAAAGAATTAAAATTCCTAACAGCAGTTTTAAAAGCTGCCCAAGTTTCTTCATTCACGTCTGATGGAACTTTTCCAGCGGAGAAAAAGGCAGTTCTCAAAGCTTCCACTTTCTCTATTTGACCAAGCCACTGCGAATGTGCATTTACTTTTTCGGTTGCCAAAACTTCAATTTTGGCTATAATTTCTTTTTTCTTTTCTAGATTTTCAAGTTCAGTTCCTCTTAAATTTTCGAATAAAATTTCACGTTTGTCGTGCATTTGTTTGGTCAAGTCACTAAACTTGTTCCAAATGTCGTCGCGATGTTCTCTTGAAACTGGGCCAATGTCTTCTTTCCAAATTTTGTGCAAATCCTGTAATTCTCGAAACGCTTTGTTAACATCGGCTTCTTTGACCAATTCTTCAACACGTGCCACAATTTTTTGTTTTTGCTCTAAATTGTGTTTAAAATCAAGGTCTCGCGCTTCTCTATCTAAGTGCAAATAGTCATAGAAATTTTCTACGTGAAAATGGTAATTGTTCCAAACGTGATTGTATTTATCTTTTGGAATTGGACCTGCATTTTTCCATCGTTCCCTTAAATCATTGAATTGTTTTAAGGTATCTTTAATGTTTTCCTGTGGATTGATGAGTTCTTTTAATTCTTCAACAATCGCCAATCTGTTTTCCAAGTTTGTTTTCAGATTGGTTTGCAAACTTTTGAAATGCGCGTTTTTATTATCCCTGAATAAGGAATAAAATTGGTCAAATTGAGTTTTTAATGGAGAATGATATTGAAATTCTTCATTTGTATCAGTATTTCCGGCAATAAATTCTTCTTTTTTCTCTTCTAAAAGATGATAATATTTTGCCAAAAATGATTTTTTAATTTCTTCAACGTGATCCTTTACTGACATCACTTTTTCGTTGGTTACCAAATTTTTAAGTTCCTCAACAAGTGATTCTAAAGATAAAGTATCGTAATCCAGCATCGGAATGTCGTGGCGTTCTTTCAATGTTTCGTCTTCACTTTCCTCAGCATTTGTATCGGCAATGGCGTCAATAGCCGTTTTATTTTTTACCTCGACTAGCGTATCGGCTTCCACCAATTCCCCGTCAGAGAGTGTTTGAATATTTTCTTCTACCAAGTCGGCAATTTCGCTGTCGCTCGATTCAATCGTTTCAATTTCTTCCAAAATAAGAGTTTCAGAATCTGGTGTGATTTGGTTTTCGAGTTCAACTATAGTGTCAGCATTAGTATTTTCTTCGTCAGAAACCGTTTCGGCGATTTCGACGATTTCCACTATGGTTTCGCTGTCGCTTGGTTCAGCAATTGCTGTTTCTTCCAATGCTTGTGCATCGGGTTGAGTCGTTTCAATCGAATCGATTGCTAAATTTCCATCTGCTTCAAGCAGGTTATCAGTCTTTTCTTCTAACATTTTTTCAATGTGTAAGGGTTCAATTTTTTTTCGAATGCGAAAGATAGTAAAGGCGTATCAAAATTCAAAGAAAATCCTTTATTTATAGTCATTTTATACGTGGAAACATTTTTTTAAGGAGCTATTTTCCTGCATTCAGAAAATAAATGAAGTACTTTACCCACGATTTTTAAATTCAATAAATTCCTTGATTTTCTATTTTTTGAAAAGTAATTAATCATAGTTTTGATTGGTAAATCAGAATTTTTTCTGCAGAATTTAAATGAACGATTCGGAAAATTGGAAATGAATAAATCGATTTTTGAATGAGGATTGTTCAAAAAAAACGTATGTATGCTTGTTCAAAGTTACTCCTGTTTGATTATCCGCGTTGCAAACGCTAAAATTTATCTTCTAATTTAAGTAGGTACTCGATGCAATCGAGCATCAGAATTGTTTATAGATGAGTGTCAATGGTATACTCTGGTTCCGTTCAACAGGAGTATCATTGTTCGTGCTGCGCACGCAACGAAACTCTAGCTGTTAGCGATGCCATTCTATTCATTATCTTTCTTTTTATGTCGTTTCTCTTGGTCTTTATTAATCTTTTTAACTGTATCCATTGTAATTACAGTCAATCGGTCTGTCTCACAATTCCATATGTTCAAATATTTTTTAGAAACAACATTGTGAGTTTTCCATTTAGCAAATTTCTCATACAGCATTAGAGTGCAAATGTCAGTTGCTGTTATGAATTCGCCTGTCTCTGGTAAATGACTATGCATTGCTCCTTCAATTTGTTTTCCTTCTTCTTCTTTTCCACCGTAGTAAATTGGAATTATATTTTTATGTAGTTGCTTTTTTAGTAGCGGCTTATTGTTTTTATCAAAGGTTAGTAGGTAGTCATTGCCGAATATTACTACACCGTTTTGTTGTGGACCTGTCAAAATGTAAACCTTTTTTTCATTGCCATTAATCAAAGGAATAAAATTCAAGTTGGTGTTCTTGTAAGTCTTGAATAAGGTGTCAGAGTTCACTTGGGATAAAGCAATTTCTCGAATACTATATAAATCATTTTCATAGGTCGTGAACTCTCTTTCTGTTAATTCCGCCTTTGCTGTTTTCACGTTGTATGTGCTGTCAAATAAAATTGTTCCGATAACTTTTGGATTGTCTGACTTTGAGAAAAAAATACATTTTGAAATATCATCGCCGGTGTAAGAAAAATAGCCCCCGATATTTTCTCTGAGTTTGTAGTTTTCCAAAAACAAGTCTGTCCCATACCAAGATGATATTTCGGATTTGTATAGAAGTTTTCCTTCTGCTACAATTGGTTGAGCTTCTTCGGTCGGATTATTTTGTCCAAATACAGATACCGTCAAAAGTATCAGAATAATTGTTAATATTTTATTCATTTACTGTGTTGTTTTTATGGTTACTGGTAACAAGCGGGAGCTTTGCGAAGTGGCTTTGCATTTTGCAAAGGTACGAGTTGAGAGAAGGTCTGAAAGAGCTTTCTCTCGCAAAGCTCCCGCTTGTTGGAGAGAAAGGCGGAGACTTTTTCTCCAACTTGCATATATGTGTGATAAACGTCAGACTTTATCTAAAGTCAAATATATAAATAAATTTTTACAAATCATCAAAAGGACTTTTCTATTTATTCCAAACCTTCCAAGCTTTCTCTGCCTGAAAAATAAGCATATCGAGTCCATTTTTGGTTTGTGCGCCTTGCGCTGCGGCTTTCTTGAGGAATTGGGTTTCTGCAGGATTGTAAATCAAGTCGTAAGCAATGTGCTTCGGGGTGAAATATTCGTAGGGAATCAACGGAAAAGCTTCTATATTAGGGCTTGTTCCCACTGGTGAGGAGTTGATGATGATTTGGTATTCATCAAATGTTTTTGCATTAATTTGGTTGTAGTCAATTGCGTTTTCTTTGGCTTGTCTGGAAACAAAAGTGTACAAAATCCCCAATTCTTCCAAGGCAAAAGCCACTCCTTTCGAAGCGCCTCCAGTTCCTAAAATCAAGGCTTTTTTGTGGTGTGGTTGCAGCAGTGGTTTTAGGGATTCCATAAAACCATAATAATCGGTGTTATAGCCTTTCAGTTTTCCTTTTTTGGTAATTTTTATAGTATTTACGGCAGCAATTTTTGCTGCTTTTTTGGATAATTTATCCAAATAAGGAATCACGGCTTCCTTGTACGGAATCGTGACGTTCAGCCCTTTCAGGTCGGGAGTGTTTTTTATGATTTCCGGAAAAGCTGATATTTCCTGAATATCAAAATTCTCATAAGTGCAACCTTCGAAGTTTTCGCTTTTGAATTTTTCGATAAAATAACCTTTCGAAAAGGAATAATTAATGTTGCGTCCCAGTAAACCAAAGCGTTTTTGTATTGATTTCAATTGTATGATTTTTTGTTAGCCACAGATTTCACAGATTAGCTCAGATTAATTAGTGCTAATTTGTGAAATTCGTAGCGAAATTCACTTGTTATTTTTTTATTATTTGTTACCTTTCAAAAGAGAAATTAGTTACAGATTTACACGGATTTGAGAAAAAAATTAAAAAAATTTTTAAAAAAAATCTGTGTAAATTTGTAAAATCTGTGGCAAAAATAAATTTTGATGTCGTTATTATTTTTTGTGTTTTGCAATATAGTTTTGCACCATTTTTCGTGTCCAAACTACAGGAAATAAATCTTCGATAATAATATAATTATCAAAATTCAAACGCAAAGCATTGCTCAAATGGAATTTCGCCTTGGTGGCATCTTGAATCATAAAATACAATCCGCTCAAACGATATTCAACTTCATTTTCTTCCGGAAAATATTCCGAGGCTTGCAACAAGGTTTGGATTGCGCTTTCGAATTCGCCCAAAAATTGGAGAATATCTACCCAAAACAACCAAGTATCTAGTTCATAATCACCAAATTCAACTGCTTTTCTATAACCAAGTTCAGCTTCTTCAAAGAGATTCAATTGTTTGTTGATGGAAGCATATCGTTTCCAATACAAACGATTTTGGTTGTCAATAGCCAAGGCTTTGTTGACGAAAAACAAGGCTTTTTGGTAATTTTTTTGGCGAACGTAAAAATCAGTTATGGCAATCCAACCTTTGTCTAAAAGCGGATCTTCGTGAACGGTTTTGTTGAAATATTTTAAAGCTTGAACTTTGTTTCCCAGCTTTTCGTAGCATTTTCCTATTCGTAGTAAAGCATAGGAAGTAGCATCGTCTAATTCGATGGTTCTGTTGTAGCTTTCAATGGCTTCTTTGTATTTTTTTAATCGTTCCAAAGCTTTGGCTCTTTCCATAAAAGCGCCCAGAAATTCGTCATCGATTATTGTGGCATAGTCAAATGCGCGAATGGCATTTTCATATTCTTTTATGCCATAATGCAAGCGACCCAACTGATGCCAGGCGATTTCGCTATATGGATTTTTATCGATATATTTTTTTAAATAGTCAATTGCCTCCTGATTTTGGTCTAAAAACTCGAAACAATATACCACGTTATACAAAGCTGATTGATCTTCAAGATCTTCTTCGAGGCATTTGATAAAGCTTTCTTTTGCCATTTCAAAATTATCCATAAACAAGTATTCCATCCCGATTAGATTATTTACATCAGCCAAATCATCTGTGTAATCTAAAGCAATTTTCAATAATTCAACCGCTTTTTCGTGTTGGTCTCTCTTGGAATAAATATTTGCTTTTTGAATGTAAATTTCTTCGTTCGTTGGTTCGATGGCGTATAACTCGTTGAGGAGTTTTTCGGCCAGTTCGAGCTTGTCGTCATAGACCAGCATTTCGACTTGGACTAGTTTTAATCCAGTTGATTTTGGATGTTGTTCCAGAGCTAGTTTCAACGCTTTTTTAGCCAGATTCGCTTTCCCCATATCGAGATAATGAAGAATGATTTCTTCAAATTCTTCGGAGTCAAAAAAGAGCACTTTGTTGGTTTTCAACATTGACTCAAATTTAGACAAGGATAGGTTATATTCCTCTTCTTCGTTGCTTAATTGCATACTATGTTTTTTTGAGTTTGCCCAAAATAAATTTAGGCAACCTTATTGGTATTACGAGAAAAATTGGGAATTGTTGTGAACAATTTAATTAACAGATTTTTAATGTAAATATCAATTAGAAATCTTCAATCTTAAATCAATATTCCATTCATTACTTCAAGCATAATTGCACAACCTTCCCGAATTTCATCTTCTGAAATGGTTAATGGTGGCGTAATCCTGATGGCATTTGCTTCGAATAAAAGCCAGAATAAAATAAGTCCCTTGTCTTGACATTGCAGAATCACTTCATTGGTTATCGCTGCGCTTTCCGTCATTGCTGCCAACATTAATCCTTTTCCTCGAACTTCTTTTATCAAAGGATGTACCAATAATTTCCTGAAGAGTTTTTCCTTTTCCAAAGCCTCTGTCATCAAATTTGTTTCGGTAATTTCTTGCAAAGTAGCCAAACAGGCTGCCGCAATGACAGGATGTCCGCCAAAAGTCGTGATGTGACCCAACTTTGGATCGTGACTCAACAAATCCATCATTTCTGCTGATGCCGTGAAAGCACCGACTGGCATTCCGCCGCCCATTCCTTTTCCCATAACCACAATATCGGGAATGACATCGTAGTTTTGGAATCCAAAAAGTTTGCCTGTTCTACCAAAACCGGGTTGAATTTCGTCGAGAATCATCATCGCACCAACTTCAGTACAACGTTCACGAACCTTTTTCAGGAAATCGTTCTGAGGTTCTATAAAACCAGCTCCACCTTGGATAGTTTCGAGAAGAATTCCGGCAGTTTTGGTGGTTATTTTTTCTAAATCGGCTTCGTTGTTGAAGGTGATAAATTCGACATCGGGAATCAACGGACGAAAAATTCGTTTGCGTTCCTCGAATCCCATTACACTCATCGAACCCATCGTGTTGCCGTGATATGCATTGTGGCAAGAAATCAATTGACTTCTTCCGGTAGTTCTTCGGGCGAGTTTTAAAGCGCCTTCAATGGCTTCAGTTCCTGAATTGACGAGATAGGTTTTTTTCAAAGGTTCGGGCAAAAGTGAAGCCAGTAGTTTGCAATATTCCACGGCTGGACTTTGCGAATATTCGCCATAAACCATCACGTGAGAATATTTATCCAATTGGTCTTTAATCGCCTGATTGACTCTTGGTGGTTGGTGTCCGAGCGTGCAAGCCGAAACGCCAGCCACAAAATCCAAATATTTTTTTTTGTTGGTATCGAAAATATAAGAACCATTGGCGTGTGAAACGGCCATTCCTAAAGGATAGGGAGACGTTTGTGCTTGGTATTTTATGAAATCGTTGTTCAAGATTTGTGTTTTTTAACCGCAAAGAAGCGAAGTTTTCGCAAAGTTCACGGAGTTGTATTTGTTGAATTGTTTATTATGAAATGGCGTAAGTGCCTCGCAATGACGCTACAATCTGACACCTGAAAACTACTTCTTTTTTTTCTTCTTATCGTAATTCAATGTTTCCTTCCGGATTTTCATCGGAACATTTTTCTTGGCATTTTCTTCCTTGGTCTGCCTGATATATTCCATATTTTCAACTTTTTCTTGGTCGGTAAAAATTTCGTCTTTCGATTTTATTCTTTCAATTCCACGCCAATTCAGCCCTCGGAGCTTGCGTGCATTTTCGGGTAAATCTTTTTCGGGATAAATGTCTCCATCCACTTGATTAAAAAAAGTGATGGTTTCTATTTCTTTTTTATCAAAAAGAATATTGATTTTGCTACTCACATTTTTGTTGATGCCAATGAGTTCTTTAGTGTCGTTTCGCATAAAATAAATGACTTCGGTATTTTTGATAATATCGACATCGTGGAGTTTTCCTTCCAAGAATTTACCGTAAAGATTTTGACCTTTTACCTGATTAAAACCAGCTCCCAGCGTGTCTTTCGAGACCAGAAATGTGTTGTTGAGAACCTTGAGCGAGTCGAGTTTTCGGGTATTGTTGTTGCCAATGAGATGCATCACGTCGCCAGTAATTTGGCTGTCACCGTTCCAAAGAATGGGATTTCCAATGAGTTTTGTCAAAGCAATTTTAGAACTAGAATGTAAAGAATCACATTTTCCGCTCATATCGGTTTTATAAAAACGAACATTGTTGAATGCACGGATAATTCTATTGCCTTCAGGACCGGTAACCATCAGTTTTTTTCCGTGAATATAAACCGAATCGTTTTCGACAAAGTTGACAGCCACGGCTCTTTTGGTTACAAATACTGAATCTTGATTTTTATATAATTCGGCATAATGTCCTTTGATGATTCCACGGTTAATCGAGTCGGTGATTTTTACGTTTCGCGTTGCCGAAGCAAATTCCCGATTTCGGTCATAATATAGACTGTCGCCTTCAATCAGTCGGTCATCGTATTTGATGTACGACTTTCGAAGAAAATGAGCCAGATTTTTTTTGGTATCATAAAACCCTTTTTCGGTATAAATATAATTAGCTTTACTGGTTATTGTCGAAGGTCCAAAAAGGTACGAATGCCCAGAATTGCTGTAATAATCCAAATGATTGGACTTAATTGTATATTTTGGATTTGTGATGGTTACTGCTGTCAGGAATTGAAATTTTTTTTCGGCAACAAAGTATTTTCCGGACTTGCTTTTGAGCGTATTTTCTCTATTGGTAATTGTGCCATTCGAGTTGTAATAAACCTCTTGGGTATTTCGGTTAAAGTTGATGGTATCCGTAATCATAGTAGATTCGGGCGAACGCATTACGGCATCTCCGGTGGCAAAAGCTTGTTTCATATTGCCATTATATTCGGCATATTTGCTGTTGAGATATAGAGTATCACCTTGAATTAATTGTACATTTCCAAAGGCTTTTATGTAGTTTTCTTTTTGAAAATAATAAGCTTTGTTGCAAGTCATAATGATGCCTTCGTGGTTGACACGAACATTTCCGGTAAGCAATGCAGCATCTGGAGCTTCGACTTGGTTGATGTCAAAATAATCAGAATGTTCTATAAGAATTTTTTTTGGGGCTTGAGCCAAAAGGTTTTGCGAACTTACAACAACCAAACAACAACTTATGAAAAACAATAATTTCTTCAATGGATTTATTTTTTGCCAAATTTAAGAAAAAGGAAATAACCCTAATCTATATTATGATATATTTATAAGTGTGATATTTTGTAGCATAAAATGGTTTGATCTTTTTAGGGTTATTCATTAATTTATTTTTTGAGCCACTGATTATTACACTGATTTTTTATGAATTGAAAGTTAAAATCCGTTTAATCCTTTTAATCTGTGGCAGATTAATTCAAAAGATATCTATTTTTTAGTCCATAGTGGTTTTCTTAAACTTATCAACAAAAAGGAATGATATTTCGTTGTAGTTCAAATTAGTGACAATTGTTCTGTGTTATTTCTAAATGATTTTTGCTTCAGTTTCTAAAAATATATTAAATTTAAAAAATAATAACCCCAAAAGTTTGAATTATATAAAAATCCAATGAATATCAATTAAATAATTTTGTATGATAAAAAAATTAACTATTGTTGCAGGAATAAGCATACTACTTTTGGCAACAGCCTGTAAAACTTCAGCAATAAAGATGAACGCAGATAAAAAAGAGATTACACCCGAAAAGAAAATAGTTGTCTATCAAGTTTTTACCCGATTATTTGGCAACAAAAACACGACCAACAAACCTTGGGGAACCATCGAGGAAAATGGAGTAGGGAAGTTTAACGATTTCACGGATAATGCATTGAATGAAATCAAGGATTTGGGCGTTACTTATATTTGGTACACCGGAGTTCCACATCACGCTTTGGTTCGTGATTATACTTCAATAGGAGTTTCAAACGATGATCCCGAAGTGGTAAAGGGTCGTGCAGGTTCACCTTATGCCGTGAAAGATTATTATAATGTGAACCCTGATTTAGCGGTAAATCCCGCCACTCGTTTGCAAGAATTTGAAGCCTTGATTGCCCGAACCCACAAAGCTGGTTTGAAGGTTATTATTGATATTGTTCCCAATCATATTGCTCGTAAATATGAAGGGAAAAACAATCCCGAGGGCGTTCGTGATTTTGGTGCCGATGATGATACATCAGTAGAATACAAACGCGACAATAACTTTTATTATATTCCAAATACGCATTTTGAAGTTCCAGATGGCATTCATCCTTTAAACGGAGAAAACAACCCACTGATAGATGGAAAATTCGACGAATTCCCGGCAAAATGGACAGGTAACGGTTCACGAATGGCAAAACCGGACAAAAACGATTGGTATGAAACGGTTAAAGTAAATTACGGAATTCGTCCTGATGGTTCAAAAGATTTCCCTGAACTTCCACCCGGTTTTGACACGAAAACTTATCAAGAACATTTCGATTTTTGGAAAGATAAAGACGTGCCAAACTCTTGGAAAAAATTCCAAGATATTGCCTTGTATTGGATAGCAAAAGGTGTGGATGGTTTTCGATACGATATGGCCGAAATGGTTCCATATGAATTTTGGAGTTATATGAATTCAGCAATAAAAGTTAAAAATCCTGATGCATTTTTGTTAGCCGAAGTGTATAATCCAAACGAATATCGGAATTATATTCGCCTCGGAAAAATGGATTATTTGTATGACAAAGTAGAAACGTACGACCATTTGAAAGCTGTTATTCAAGGAAAAACTTGGCCTGACGGGCTTTCGGATATTCAACATCGTATGGCAGATATTGAACATAATATGCTAAAGTTTCTAGACAATCACGACGAACAGCGTTTGGCAAGTCCTGAATTTGCAGGAACGCCACAAAAAGGAAAACCTTTGATGGTAGTTTCGACAACGATAAGCACAGCTCCAACAATGGTTTATTTTGGTCAGGAAGTGGGCGAAGCAGGAAATGAAAATGCCGGTTTTGGAACGCATTCCAGAACTTCTATTTTTGATTATATTGGCGTTCCCAATCATCAACGATGGATGAATGGAGGAAAATTTGATGGTGGGCAACTTTCCCAAGACGAAAAAGACTTGCGTGATTTTTACAAAAGGTTGTTGAACTTTTCAATCAGCAGTTCAGCCTTAATGGGTAAATTTCAAGAAATACAAACTGCAAATCGCAACATTACACCAGGTTATGATATTGCCATTTATGCCTATACACGCTGGTCAGACACGCAAAAATTGATTATAGTAACTAATTTTTATTCGCAAGCTTCCAGTAATTTCGACCTAAGAATTCCTGCCGATATTATTCAAAAATGGAATTTGAAAGATGGAACTTATACAATTATTGACCAATTGTATCATAAAAAAACTACGCAATTACGAGTAGAAAATGGGGAAGGAAAAGCTCAAATCAGTATTGACCCTTCGGAATCTTTCATTTTTCAGTTGTAGATTTTTCAACTCTGTCAGGGTTTTGAATCCTGACAGAGTTGTTTTTTTGTATGAGCGTTACGCTTGCACTAGAGTATTTTAAATTGCCTCTCTTTTTGTGAAATTTGTTATCACAAAATACAGTCCAATTACTATAAATGGAAAACTCAAAATTTGCCCCATATTCAGACTCATTCCTTTTTCAAAATCAACTTGGTTTATTTTAAGAAATTCAATCAAAACCCGCATCAAAAAGATTAAAGTTATAGTTAATCCAAAGAAAAAGCCATTGCCTAATTTTATATTGCTGGTCTTATAAATAGCAAAAATGATAATGAAAATAATTAAATATGAAATTGCTTCATAAAGTTGAGCT
>Ga0208262_1000158_pt1 | contig 30228 bp, 23 predicted proteins | sample LakWasMet15_LOW5_2_FD_183863 | JGI IMG/M metagenome (GOLD analysis project Ga0208262, IMG submission 183863) | Freshwater sediment methanotrophic microbial communities from Lake Washington under simulated oxygen tension - Sediment Metagenome... | ecosystem: Environmental > Aquatic > Freshwater >... | reverse complement strand
GTGGTCTTGGAGTTTGTGCCGAAAGCGGCGGTTGAGAATCCAAGCGCCCAGAGCATCCATGCAACGGCCGATTCAAAGTCGTCAGCTGCTTTGCCCCTTGGTGGTGAGTCTGGTTGGAGGAAACTCCGAAGGATTTCGCTGCGTGGATCAATCAAAGCCAGTACGGCTGCACGCGGATTTTGGTGAACGCTTGGATCGGCTCGCCATTGGACGTTTTGTGCTTGCCCCGCATACGAGGCAATGCACTGCACTACGGCACCGATCGGGACCTCCATCTGCATTGTGCCAATGGCGGCAAAACCTTCATCCTGCCACGCGAGTTCCGCACCTGACACAGCGCCGCGTCGGAGGACACGGCCGTTGTCGAGAATGCGATAGCCAAGGCGCGCTTGCTCGCGATCAAGACCGCACCCCATCCAAATACCCACTTCAGCGCATGTTCCTTCCACCCGCGACCTGACAAGGACCTGCACGGCGGTGCGTGCAACTATCTCGACTAGCGCCTTAGTATCCCGGAGGGTTCCAAGACCATATTCAAAACAAAGTTCCTGCACGGAGTCATACGGCATATCTGCTGCCTTCAGTAGCCAATCACTCTCAGCATGCAGCACCCAATCGACAAAGTTGCTACCCCACATCGAAAGTACCGCAAGACGGTTTCCGGCGTTGAGCCCCTCGGGATGCAGCAACGTCGGCGGCGCGATGAAGATTTCCTGTCGCTCGTCGCTGAGTAGCCGTACCCGGCCAATGCTTTCGATCTCCAGGCCAGTCTCACCGATAAGTGCGTGTATCACGTCTTCCACTGACTGGACGTCTTGGGGGATCTCCCACTGAACTGCTTCTAGCGCCCCTGCGCGAAAGTGAGGCTTGATGGTGTCATCTCCGCCCACATCAAGGTAGATGCGTGCGGCGACGATTGAAAGCTCAGTAGCGGTTCGAACGCCGATGAAATGCAAGCGTGCACGCTTGTAAGCGGGGCGCCACGCCGAGATCGACGCGAAGAAGGCCTTGAATTGCTCTTTAGAAAATTCGTTCATGGCTATGCGCCAACATTACACCGCAGTGCCTGCGAGGTTTGGTCAACATAGGAGTTGAAGTCTATACATTGCCCCTTGGGCACGATTCTTGTCATGCGGCAACGCCTTTCGCCTGCGTTGGGCGGTTCAGGATCGTTGCACAGCGCGGGTCTGAGCACTGCCGAGTGCACATACAACCGTATGGAAGATGCCTGCACAGGTGCAACACAAGTCTTGGTTGATACCCCACAACAGGCTGTCACGAGCGGAATAGAGTTCTGAAGGGAGTCCCGATGGCACCTCGCGATGCGCAAAAGCTATCAGGAAGATCCATAGGGTAGAGCACTAGAGCCAAGATGACTCCCCGTCGAAGCAGAGCACACAAGGGCCAAGATCCAAGGTCCGAATTTTTGGCTGGAAGAGAGTCTCCCTTCAGCTGCGAGTCCGTTTGAATACGATTTCTTAGTGTCCATGGTGCTCTCCTTTCGTACGATTGAGTTGGTGACTGTTGGTTTCTGCTTGAGCGCTTGCGAAGGCGCGGGACGCTTTTTCACTAGCTCTGGCTGGTGGTGTTGACGCACCTTGAAGCTAGGCCCGATATGGACGCCCTGCCCGACCCTATGGCCCCTCCTTATCCACGTCGTGGCAGGGTAACAGATTCGAAACGCATTGGAACCAAACGGGGCGGGGCCGTCCGCGAACCACCAAGTTGTTTGCTGGGAATTGAATGGCTTCACACCGGTCATCCGTGACTGGACGCAGTTGGCCCGAACCCGAGGTCACTCCCCCGACACATACCGGAAGTTGCTGCCCCCCCCGAATTAGTCATTCAACGCTCCGGTTCAGCGGTGGGCGGCGCAGCGGACCGTCCGCTGCAACCGGTTGTCAGCCGCGCGCGCGCCGGTAGTGCATGGCGACCGCGCCGCTGCGCAGCGGCTTCGCTGCGACCAACTCGAGCCGTCGCGTGCTGGGCAGCCCGCTCTGGTACAGGGTCGGGCCGTGGCCGGCGATCCTGGGGTGGACAAGGAACTTGTATTCGTCGATGAGATCCAGCCGGTCCAACTCGGTCGCAAGCCTGCCGCTACCGAGGAGCACGCCGGCCGGGGTCGCGTCCTTCAGCTTCTGCACGCCCGTACAAAGGTCGCCGGCGATGTGGTGGCTGTTGGTCCACGGGAAGTCCTTTCTCGTCGACGACACCACGTACTTCGGCTTGGCCTCCAGCTTGACCGCCCAGTCGCGCATCGCCGGAAGCGCCTCCCCGTCGCCGCGCGCGACTGCAGGCCAGTAGCTCTCCATCATCTCGTAGGTGATGCGGCCCCACAGCATCGCCCCGGCCTCGTCCATGAGGCGGGTGAAGAAGGCGTGCGTCTCGTCGTCGGCGACTCCCTCCCGGTGGTCGACGCAACCGTCGAGGGTGACGTTGATGCTGAAGGTCAAGAGTCCCATGGCGGCTATCTACTCCAAGTTGGGCGGGCCGCTGGGCAGTCACCTGCCGTCGAGTACCTCACAGCGGCTAGCTCAAAATAGACAGACATCACCTCTTCCCAACCACGGTTTGTTAGGGCAATTCTTGGCGCAAATTCACGACCACACTATAGCCCGCCGGGGCTGCTCGTTTAAGTGTCTGCTCTTCCCACCAGGGCTTATCTACTCTGCGCCTGATGGCGGTCATCAGTCAATGACTGTATCTGGCCCGAAGCCTCAACTGCGGCCAGAGGCTTGGTGCAGTCGTTCGCGTCAAAGGGCTCGACACGCAGTTGCTGATGCAAGAGTGGTCAGCTTGCACCGCCGAATTGGGCGGGACACCAGCACATCTCGGGTCACAAGCGGCGCCGTTCCTTTTCGCTCAATTCACCCAAGCAGCCTCAATTCGCTGCTAGCATTCGATCAAATAAAAGGCATCAATACAAAAATGGGGGAAATACGTGCGGATATCCAGCGCCACGATCAAAGCTGACGGCATACCGAGTCAAATTCAGTTTGCTCCCAATGACTCTGATTCGGAGACAAACTGGCTGACAGTTATTACCGGTGAAAACGGGACTCGCAAGAGTTTATTGCTTCGGCTGCTGACTGGCGCCGCGTTGGGGCGGCCCACTTTTAAGGCAGCTGGACATGAGACGGCTGAGACAAGCATTTCTTTTGCTGGCGGTCAGCCATCAAAAATATTCGCGCTTTCCGGGACCCCAAGTGATCGATTCCCTGTTGTCACGGGCATTCCCATCACGCGGACTCCGACAACGTTCGATGTAGACGCCTACTCATACTTCGGCCCGAGGTATGCCGGCAATGTAGCAACTAGGCAGAGGATGATCACGACTGTGATGTACTCGCTGCTACGCGATCCATCACGGACTGCGCAGCGGGCCAATCAGGTTATGGCGCTTCTCGCGCACCTCGGATACTCCGGCCGGATACGCATTACAGTGGAACCCAATCGTAAGCTACGCCAAAGTAGCGAGCAGGCCCGATTGGCCGCCCTTCGATCAATGGCCAGCGAGATCGACGACAAGTTGGTCGTTGGCCAGGAGAGCTATGGCTCGTCCCTTCGGGGTTTTGTCTCTGCGCTGATGACCGAAGGTCCCGAGACCGCCTTGGCGTCCAGTATTCTCAGTAGTCAACGTCAGATAGTCATCGACCTTCTCAGGCCTAGTGGTTGGATTGGCGTAGAAAAGCAGCCGATGCAGGAGGTCGCCCAGATGTTGGCAGCGGGTTTCTTGGTTGCAAGTGACCTTTCAATGAGTCCGTTAGACGTAGACGAAGACAATAGTGAACCATGGTCTGACCGAGACTGGATAGAGAGCAATGACCTAAGTTCGGGGCAATGGCAGTTGATTAACGGGCTGCTCAATCTTGCACTCAACGTCGAGGACAGATCACTCGTGCTTGTTGATGAACCCGAAAACAGCTTGCATCCCGAGTGGCAGCGTGAGTACATCGATTTGCTGAAGCAGACCATGTCAGCAGTCGATGGCTGCCACGTCGTGTTGGCTACTCACTCGCCGCTAATTGCGGCTGGCGTTCAGCCTAATGAAGGAAATCTTCTGCGAATTCGCAATCGTACTGGTAAGCGGGCGATCGAAGTCTCATTTGAGCCACCTGTCTTTGGATGGCTCCCAGGTGATGTACTTCAGGAACGCTTCGACATGGAATCAGCAAGAGCACCAGAGTTGGTTCATGTCGCAAACCAAGCGCTCGCTCTATTGAAAATCCCAAACGGTGATTCGGTTCAACTACAGAGCTTAGGAACCACCCTTTCAAGGCTCGCTGCGGGGTTGCCAACCACGGACCCGCTGTTGCCGGCACTTGAGGCGATTGTCGAGATGGCACTGCCAGGCGCGCAGAGATCGGAGTAGTCATGGTGGCAACCCTACCAGCAGTTTTCGATCCGAATGTCTCTGACATCCATTGGGAGAGTCTCGATGTTGCGGAACTTTCACCAACCTTAATTCAAGTCTTGGCCACTCGCCAAGCGTCAGGACTTGATTGGACAGATCCGTCGCACGCAGAAGCAAAAGCAATGCTGAAAGAGGAGTTGTTCAGACTCCAGTCGTCGAAGTGCGCATACTGCCGACGCGACATCAAGGATGAGCCAGGCCATGTAGAGATTGACCATATCCTTCCGAAAAGCGCCCTTGGGAGAGCTCCGAGGTGGACTTCGAATTCCAGCAAGGATAGAAAGTGCACGCCGGGCTACGCAGGCTTCACTTTTTGGCATCTCAACCTTGCATTGACATGCAAACGGTGCAACAACAAAAAGGGAACGTACGACAGTCGGGCGGATCGCGCTCAACCAACACCCACGGTCTATCCGACGGCAACGGGCAGCTTGTGCTGGGTCCATCCTTACCACGATCCGTATTCGAGCCACATTCAGGTGCGGAAGGGCTTTGTCTATCAGACCGTAGGCGGATCACCGAGCGGGAATGCAGTGATCGACACATGCAAGCTTGCGGAGATCAGTGCCTTGGAGACTCGCGCAGCGGAGCGCAAGGTGAGGCGCGCGCGCGACGCAAGTAAGGCCCTCATAGGTTTGGCTTCCGATCTGGTGAATTGGACGGACGATCAGATCGTCATCTTATTGATGGAAAGGTTTCCGTATCTTGTAGACGGCAACATTCGAAAGGCCATTTCCGGATTGAGAAATGTCGACATCGAAGCAATGAGCGGTCTGTGAGCCGCTACCTGCTGTCCAACTCTTCACCTTTGATGATCGGATGCGCTGACATTCAGACTCCCATAAGAGAGTCGCAGCATCTCTCAATTGGATAAGCATTCATATCCGAAGTTGATAGCGAGCGCTGTCATTGCGCTCTTGAACTTCTTCCTTTGAATGAACACGATTTGGGCTCCTTCAAATCATGGAGTTCATCACGGAAGTTCATCCGAACATCGAGTGCAAGGAACCCCGCAGCAAGGGAAGAATCGTTGCTCAGAATGACCTGGCGGGGCACCAGCGAGCAGGCCATGGGTTCTGATACCGAGCGTTGGCTCAAGCGGTGACTGCGGCAACCCCAGCCAGCCCGTTGCAGCGCGCGTCCGATTGACTTGTTGGGCACGGAAGCGGGAACACAAATGCGCTACCGCATGGCGGTCGATAGCGCCCGTATGACTCGTGCTGCCTCACTGTGGAACTAGATTGTGTCGCGGCCCGAGGATGCCTGCCCACACGGCGGTTCTCGGCGACGCTGCGCTCAATCGCATCAAGTGTCGTGCGTGAATCGGCCTCATGGATCGGCTGGGAAGCCGGCCAGACCGCAGGCAGTGGCTGGCGCGACGACGTTCGCCCGGCGCTGAGCTTGCGGGGAAGCTGGATCGGCTTCGCGGGCGTCCTCAAACGCGGCGACCACTGCGTTGTTGTTTCCAATCTCGGCCACAATCGCGTTAAGAAAGCGCGTCGTGGCCAACAATCGTTTCTCGTTGGTCAAATGGGCGTACCCAGCAAGGGTTGCCATGTAGCTCATTGGATTTGCACAGCTCCACAGCTCGTGGGGATCGAGACCTTCCATCACCATCGTGTCCAAGAAACCAAACCGAGTCCGAATTTCGTCGCCTGGCCGAGCTTTGCCCTCGCGCACTCGCCGAATGGTAATGTTCGCGCACCTCTCGTAGATCCGCGCCGCAAAGAGGCGGTGTGACTCTTCCAAAGGTCCAAGGTGGCTTGCCCTTTCCAGCATCTGGGGAGAGTGCCGCCCAAATCCGCCACTCCTACACATAGCTCAACTGCATCGCGAGCTAGCGCATAGACACGCGACGGGTCCTCCTCCCTGACTCGTCGGGCAGCATCGATCACAAATGATTCGTCGCCCGAATCCATGCCGTCCATGGGACCTCCAGTACATGCTGCCATCCTGTGGCATGCCTACGCCAGGCCCGGCATCAGCGCGAATCCAGTGCCGGTGACGCAATCCATTCGAGGCTCGTATCATGAGCGCATGTGCTATTCCGCGCAAATCTGGGCCGACTACCGGAAATACACTCGGCTGTACAACTCGAAGATGGACATTGAGACCTTCGTCGAGTTGTTCTGGAGCCGCCTCGACAACGACAGGCTCAAAGTTCCGAAGGCCCTCGAAGAAGCATTCAGCAGTCCGGAGAATGAACAAGAACAGCACATCAAGGGCCTGATCGACCAGTACCAAGTGCAACAGGTAGCCAGGCTGGGGCAGGAGCTGTTCAAGCAACGCAGACGACTGGCCGACGCCCAGCGCTCGCTTCAGACCAAGTCCACCAAAGCAGCGCTGGAAGCGCAACGCATTGCGAGCTCGAAGATCTCGTGGGCACTTGGCAAGTTGGCCGACCTGCGTCGCACCGACTTGAGAGATGCCGACTCACGGATCTACCCCGGCTACTATGCGCCCGTGATGGTTGTCGAGAATGGTCAACGGGTGACTAAGCCCATGCGCTACCAATGCCGTCCCGCCGGTAAGCCGGTGTTCTACGACACCAAGTACCCGGGCACCTATAACGCCCGCCGCGACAATCTTGAGGGCTTCTGGAGGTCCCAGTTTGGCCACACACATGGCCTTATAGTTGTGAACGCCTTCTATGAGCACGTCGCGCGACCTAAGCTTGCGCCGGACGGGACTCCGCTGGAGGGTCAGGTCGACAAAGTGATTCTGGAATTCAAGCCACGTCCGCAGCAGGACATGTTGGTCGCCTGCCTGTGGTCGCGCTGGACCGGCGAAGGGGTTCCCGATCTGTTCTCCTTCGCCGCGATCACCGATGAGCCGCCGGCGGAGGTGGCTGCCGCCGGCCATGATCGCTGCGTCATTCCCATCAAGCCGGAACACGTCGACGCCTGGCTAAATCCTGATCCAAGGAATCTTGACGCTCTATACGCGATCCTGGACGACCGGGAACGGCCCTACTACGAGCACCGGCTGGCCGCGTAAGACAAGCGGGGCTCGCGCGCTGACCTGCTCACTTCGATCGACGCGAACTAGGCTTGCGATTGTCTCTTCCCACAATTGCCAACATCTGGGCCGCCTTGGCGTCGCCCCGCTCGGCGCATTCGGTAAGCAATTTGACTGCCCGTGGCATGTCTTGCTTGACGCCGGCTTTGCCGGTGGCCAATGCCATGCCAAGCAGCGACTTGGCATCGAGGTGACCTTCGTCAGCTGCGAACGTCAGCCACTTCAGCGCATCGACTCCGTCTTCCGCTATGCCTTGTCCAAGTAGCAGCATTGAGCCGTACACCGCAGCACCGTTGATGTAGCCGGCCTCCGCCGAATTCTTCAAAAGCGGTGCCGCTCGCTCAAAATCCCCCGCCTTGTGAAACACCATGCCCTGGTCGAAGTCGGTCAAGGTGTTAGCTACGCCGAGTAGCCGAGTCGTCATCGAAATCAGGGCGTTGAGCATGTGTTGGTCCCTCAACAGGCACTGGCGGCATCGCAGAAGCGGATGCTTTGCACATAGAACGCAGAAGCGCCAAGAGGGGTGATGATCACTTCATCGAACGGCCCCGCAACGGTCGGCACCAGGCCAACCAGGGAAGCTGTAGAGACAACCGTGATGGGTGTGCCCACCATCACGCCAAGCCTGCGAAAACTCACCTGGACGCTTTCGCCCGCGCCGAAGGCCAGCAACCCGAGCGACACTTTGCGCGCCGTCAGGGTGGTCAGCAGAAAAGACAGGTACTCGGGCGCCGCGAGCTGTGAAGTCACATTGGTGCAAGGCAGCGTTGCGCTGCACACCCCGAGGGCCGTGCCCGCGGCATTACCAGCCAGCACATAACCCAGCCCAGTCGAGATGATCATTGGCGTGGCAAAGGGTGGCGCCAGCGTGATGACCGGAGAGTTGTATGCAAACGGACCGGCCGGCGACACATTGGTGTCGAGTGCAAGCGTTGCGCTATTGAAGTTGGTGAGCGCCGAGGCGCCTACGATTGGCGCAGCTGCGCCCGCTGCCCACCGACGCGGCACCCTGCCCGACTCATTGATCAGGTCCGCGACACTCATGTACAGCACTTCGTCGTCAAAATGGCCGACAGCCGTGGCCGCCACGGTTTTGTCGGAATAGAGCTGTTTGAAGTAGGTTCCCGCCACCTGGGTGTTGCCAAACTCGGCCACGTTAGCTGCAGGCGGCAGGGTCATCTGGCTGCCGCCATCCAGCCATGCCCCAAAACCAGTCTGTCCGTGGCTGATCAAGGCGAATCCGACCTGCGTCACCGGGGCCACCAGCGAGGCGTCGTTGACAGTCAGACCCGGTCGGTCGGCGGCGGACAGGAACCCAATCGGATCACCGCGCTGGCCGCTGGTCGTATGTGCCGGATTGCACAGGCGCGCTGGCGCCAGGGGTGCGACCGGCGAGGGCGGCGCCAGGTCACAGTTGCTCATGTCGGCGCCTGTTGCAATGGTCAGTCCGGTTGGACCAGCATAGACACGGTAGGAGATCTTTCGATCCCAGCCGTCGAACGAGTCGGCGCGAGCAAGTCCAAGGGTGGCCCAGGGCACCGTCCCGTTGGCGGGCACCGGATACGGGCCGCACGCGACTGCGGCGCCAACGGGGACTGCTTGTCCGGTGTTGAGCGCACCGTCGGCAGGACACGGCAAGCGTCCATTGACCGACACGAAGTTGATCAGGCTCTTGCGTACCACTTCCAAGCGCTCGTTGGTGACTTTGATTCGGCGACCAGCCTCCCCAACGGCCCTCATCTGGTTGATCACCAAGGTAGTGGCGAGCGTTACCAGTATCAGCGCAACCAACATCAACCCAACGGCACCACGTTGGGCGTGGGCGACCGTCCTCATTGCAGATGGGCACGTGGGCCGATTTGCGCCTTGGCGATGACCGACATCAAGGACGGACGCGACAACATGTCATCGAAATGCGCGGCCACCGGTCCGTCGTTGAAGACGCCATCAACGTAAAAGGGCTGCAATGCCAAGTTGTTTCGGTTTTGGACCTCGCCGGGCCCGGGGGCGGGGGTGCCGCCTTGGATGATGCCGGCACTGTTGTACGCGCCTGATGCGGCCTCCCCGTGGCTGATCAAGACGTAGGCGGCTCCGGTACCGTTGGCCGGGTTCATGAGGATGTTGCCCAAACCGTCTTCAATGCGGATTCCCCGATTGGCCAGGTAGTTTGTCGGCGAGGTGCATCCGGCTACCGTGGCGAGGTCGCACACGGCCACTGCGTTTTGCACGCAGCTCATGACCGGCTGACCAGCGAACGTCACCGAGACCCGAGCCGCGGCGCCGGATGGGTCGCAATTACTCATGTCCAGCGCCTGGTTGCTGGTGAGCCCAACGTTGCCCGCGCCCACGGTCGCCGTGACGGTCCTGTAGGTCAGACGGTTGTTCCAGCCGTCCTGGGCGTCGGCCTCAGCAAGGCCAAGGGTAATCCAGGGTACGACTCCACGTGTGATGGCGCCGGCCACGCAGGTGCCATTTGCAGCAATTCGCTGCTCGACCCCGGCCGCTGCGGCACCGCTTGCGGTGGCCCCGTCTGCTGGGCAGGGCAGGCGACGCTGCTGTGCGACGAAGTTGGCGATGGCAGCGTCAACACCCGCCAGTCGGGCAGTGGTGGTCTTGCGTCGCTCGGTGTTGAGGTAGACCAGTGTCGACTGCAGGCCAAAACCGATGAGCAACCCAAGAATGAGCAGTACAACGGCCATCTCGATAAGCGTGAAGCCGCGTGCGGGTTTGTCGGCACCGATCACCATGATGATTCTCCGATCTGTTTCCACGACATCGTCGGATGCTACTCGATGCAGGGTGCTGACTTGTGAATGTGATCGATTGCGACGCTGTTGGCTTGTGTTCAACCGTTCTCCCTCTTCTTGGGTTGATCGCAGTTTGCCTGGTCCATCTCTGCCGGCGTCGGCGCGGGGTGAATCGCCCCGGGGCGATTCAGGGCACCTTGATCAACTAGTCAAGACCGATTTACCTCAAGGCCTACGACAGCGTCAGCGCGGCTCGCGCCGACATCGCCGACTGCCTGGCCAGGTACAACACGCATCGTGCTCACTCAAATCTGAATCGCGCGACGCCGCACGAAGCGTGCGCCGCCGGTTTGCCAAAGATGAAGCTAGCCGCGTAAGATGAAATCCCAGGTGCGCCCCGAGTTGCCCACCGCGTCGGTCGGTTCGTCGCAAGCGCCGACCGCCGCCGTGGACAACTCTGCACCTATGCAAACCGGCCGCAGTCCACTTATAAATCGGGGAATGTTGTTCAAACAAGTGGTGCCACTTCTCTATTGAAATGAGAGGCACATTGAACGATGGCAGGCTATTGCATCGGTGCGCCAACAACAACCGAGTCAGACCACCGCCAGCCAGCGTACAAGTGGGGAAGTGCGTTGAGGTACGTAGCACCTGTCCACGGATCGGAAACAATTACGTGGCCCGAGCGTGGGTCAACGCCCTGCAGCACTATGTAATGACCAACTGGTCCGCTTGACGGTCGTACGAAGGCGATGATTTTCCAGCCAGCCCCTAACGTGTTGAACAGTTCCTGCGGCGATCCAGGGCGCCCGGCTTGCTGAGCCCGGAATCCATAAGACTTCAGCAATACAACTAGCTCTTGAATCGACGCAGGGCGATCATGGGGCCAGCCATCCAAGCGAGCAGCAATTTGCTGTTGACTCTGATATATGCCAGCCTGCGCCATTACATCTTGGAGCGACGCGGCCCAGCACCAGTTCGCAGCTCGCTGCCGCTCGATCGACTGTGCAGCCGTACCCATAGATAGGAGGGCAGCCGTGAGTAGAGCAAGTGCGAGGCGCTTCATCCGGTCTGCTCCTTGTTTGCTGCATTGCATTGCATTGCGAACCGCGACTTCCTACAGTGAGGCCAAGTCAGCAAGAACCGAGACTCCATTGGCGACTGGCCACGCCGAACTCAAAGGCTCATTGTGGCCGAAGCAAATCAGACAGAGTTGCAACAAATTCACCGTGACTTCGCGACTTAGGACCATTCAAAGCCGTTCGTACTCAACAGGGTCGTTGAGGCTACGTCGCGATCTCACCCACGTGAGACTCTGACGCGCCCGTACAGCGCGATCAAGGGCGTGCTAACAGAAACTCCAGACTTGGATTGGTGCGAAGAAGTCTGTGGGTATGAAGGTCGCATTTGAAAAAGTCTCACTCATTGAACACTGCTTGCCAGAGCAGGGCGGCAATGTCAGCTTAAGGAACCTACTGCAAATCACGATTATTCGGCTCGACGGGAGCAAGTCACCACCACGCTAGGCCTCACGCAAACACGCAAAGAAGTCCTGACCATGTCTCGCGGTGATCTCAGCTCTCTTGGATCCAGGGTTCACAATCTTTCTGGCCCCAATCCAGTCGTCCGACGATGAAGAGAAGTAGTCACCAAGCTTCTTGCCGGTGAAAAGGCCCTGCTGCATGCCTTCGACGAGTATCTCGATTGACTTCTTGTGATCAAGGGCAAGGCTAGGATCCTCCAACAGAGTCTGCCCCCAACCCAACGCCTCGCCAAGCTTTCTATAGTTCTTGGCATGTGTGAGTTGCACGTATCCTCGGCCAAAGTACGTCCTTCCTGCAGCGTCGGGGCTCGCATAGTTGTCCCGTACTCCCTTGGCCGCGAGGAGCTTGGTCACCGCGGCTATGGAGCATTCATCGGTCTTGCACAACCCCTCTCGCACGGGACGAAGTTTCCCTGCCGTCTCACGGTATGCCGTGCCCAGTATGTAAGCCAGCGCTCGCCGATCGTCGTACCCTTTGGCTTCCCAATACTCGATAATGTCGTCAATCGCCTTCGCGCGGTCACCGGATACTACGGCCGGCAGACGCGACTTGCAGACAGAGAAGAACTTGGCCCGATCTATCGGACTCGCAACGACTTCCAGGACCGACAGCATGAGGATGACGAAGATCGCGTGGGCAAAGGAGACTCGCACGTTGCACCTCCCATTCAAAACGCAAGACGAAAAGCGCTGAACATCCGCATGACCAAGTTGGTGAATACCATGAGCACCTCTTGCGGCTGATAGTCCTTCCTGGACGACGCCGCTTGCAGCCAAGCATGCAACGATCAATCAACAGGGGTTTGCAATAAGCGCCCCATTATGCTGCGCCAGTTCAAATGTTTTCTGTGATTTATTGCCCAAACAGGCCCAGAGGCTGATGTGGGCTGTGCCGGCCGACACCTGCTGACTTGCGAAGCTGTGCGGCCGACAAGGGGCGCGTCGCCATCGATAGATAGTGGCTCAAAAGGTGGGCGCAATCGTAGATGGCCGATGCAGGTAGCCACGCGCTCACCACGCCCCCCGCGCATAGCCGACGGTAGCGAGCAAGCTCTCTCCGCGACACCCAATGTTCACAATACGGGACTCACCTCCGGCCAATTCCTCCCACGAATGGGCCGCTATTGCGGAATCATCGATTCTTGTTTGACTGCGAGACCACGCTGCCAGCAAGCGTCTTTGTCACGAGCGACGACGTGCGGCTATCCAGTGCGCGCGAAGCCTTGTGCTCCGTTTTTGGACCGGTTTGCGCCGGACCACCTGCTTGCCGCAGCGCGGAGCCAGCGAGGGACTTCTGGACCGCGCTAGATGAAGTGCTGCTCAACGTCTTTCCGGCGATTGCTGCGACGCTGGGTGAAGTTTGCTTGCTGTTCTTGATCATGTTGTACTCCCACCTCAAAGAAGCAATTGGCGGCGCCGCTTGAGGCGGGCGGGGCCGAGTCTGAATTCTTGTTCAATATCGAACGCCTTGCAAGTGAAGCGAGGTGCAACTCCTGTTGGACCCCCTCCTGCATCGAACCTTCACCGCCTACCCGGCGATTTGCTGCTACGTTCCTGGTTCAGCGCCAACAGGCGGCGCAGGATGTCTTCGTCCGTCCATTGCTGCGCGTAGTCGCTCCAGCCATAAGCATCGGCAACAGCTCTGTCCAGCGTTTCGTGCGCGAGGACGAGCCACGATGGGCGTTGGTTATAGAGGTTGGTAAGAGTACGTCTTTTCAGGTTGGCTTCGTGGCCTGGTTTGGCGACTGGACGTCTTGGGAACCCGGCAATTTGCTCTTCGGGAGTGATGAGCCAGTCGGTCCATTCGGGCGGGTTCAGGTAATGGTCGCGCAGCTTGATAAGCTCTTGTGCCGCAGTGGCGATGGCCTTGGCTTTCTCGTCTCCCTCGTATTTCGTCGCCGGAATGTCGGGCGTCAGGCCATCTGGAAAAGGGAAGGTCTCAAAGCAAGTCGTGTGTGTATAGCGTGGGCGGTCTACAAGCGCCGAGCCGCTGCGGAGTGACCAAACTTCGTGGAAATGAGATTGGAGCACCCCAATGGTGGTGTCATCATCACGGGCGATGACGACAAGCGCATCGCCGGGAGTAACTGCAGCAGATGTCCATGCACAGATATGGTGCTTTGATACTCGCGTGATGGCGATGTAGCGAGATAGTCCTTTAAGAGCCATGAACATCTCTGGACGTGGCCAACCGAACTGCCACCACGGATACTTCTGGAAGTCCTTGAAGCGATCTGTATGCGGGCGATGCAAGCGGACATTCGAGATGGCAGCAAACGGCTTCTCAAACATGGCGGCGGCCTTCTCATCGCGGCCGACGAAATTGACAATAAACCTGTCGAGCGGGCGCGACGTGATGTCATCCGCGATCAGGTATGGACGTACAACTGCGGCCATAGGTTCCCCGTTCATCGTGGCCGGTTCCTGCAATATTCTTCGAGCCTCAGTCCCTTCCAAGTTGAAGCTGGCATCAGGCAAGCCAAGCTCCTCACGCAGCTTCCTCTTCACGGCCGCCGATGGCGTCACTCCCTGGAAGGACTTGTTCAAGTTCTCTCGCATCGTTGATGCGTTCGTCACATCAATGTCAGCTGTCAGGTCTGCATGAATGACCGCGACTTCGAGCCCGTCAAGCTTCGGCTTCATCGTGCTGTGACCAAAGCCCGTCATCGACACGTTTACGGCAGCGCCGTCATCCCACCACTCTTCATCGCTCCACGCAAGAAAGATACGCGACCTTCCCAAGATGCGGCTGAGCACCTCGCGGTTCGCACCGCCGCGTATGGAATTGGTCGAAACTAGGCCCGCTGATTGCAAATGGCCCGCCTCCATCTGCATGCGTGCTTTTTCGAACCAGAAGCAAACCAGGTCTGCACCGTCCAGCTTGTTGTCTCGATAGGCAAGACGCACCGCGTCCACATAGGCATCACCCAACTCGCCGCGCATCTTCTTGTTGCCAATAAACGGTGGATTCCCGACGATCACATCGGCCTTGGGCCACTGAGCCTGGCTTCCATCAGCGTTCACCAGCGCATCACGGTGTTCAATGCTATCGAGCGGCTTGAGAATCGGGTTACTTGCATGTCGCCAGCCGTTCTGCCTGCACCATTGGATGTCGCCGATCCACACCGTGACCCGCGCAAGTTCTGCTGCGAACTCGTTGATTTCCAAACCGAGAATGTTGTGCGGGCCGGTTTGCAGTTCCGTCTCCGCTTGAAGTCCCAATTCCTGCGCTTCAACCTGTGCGCGCTTTTCCACATCGCGCAGCGCCTTGAGCGCGAGATAAAGAAAGTTGCCACTGCCACAGGCGGGGTCAAGCACTCGGAAATTGTTTAGACGCAATAGAAACCCGGCATAGAGCTTGTTGGCATCGTTCAGAGCCTTGGTGGTCGCGGTCTTTGCTGCCTTGAGCATGCGCTCCATATCTACCTTTGCTTGAGTAGTGGCTTTCACATCCACGGCTGCGGCCTTTGCCTCGTCGAATGCGCCGGCCTTGGCCATATACGTGGCGATTCTTTCGCGCGTCGCTTGCCATTCGGCCAGCAACGGTGCTCGCACCAGTGGATCGACCAACTTGGCAATCGTGCCGGTGTCGGTGTAATGCGCGCCGAGCGCGGCGCGCTTCTTGCCAAGACCCCGTTCGAACAGCGTGCCAAAAATGGTGGGATCAATCGCACGCCAGTCCATTTCGGCAGAGGCTGAAAGCAGGGTATCAAGTTCGCTGGCCGTCAGCGCGGGGACGGCAATCTGCCGGAATAGGCCGCCGTTAAACCACTCGATGTCATCGTTGCCGTAAGCGCCTTTGGGTCCCTTCATAGCCAGGAATAGGGCAGAAATGCGATTGGCCGCCTTGGCCACATCGCTCTTGGCGCTGGCAAGCAGACCTGTAAAAATCTTTCCGGGCAACAGCCCTTCGTCTTCGGCAAACATGCAGAAGAGGCATTGCACAAGGAAGTGCGCCACCTGAGTGTTGTCTTGTCCGCGCTGGCGCATGTCATCGGCCAAGCCGGCAAAACGCCGGGCGGCCTCTTCGGTGACGGCAGCTGTGGATTTCTCGGGGCGTAGCTTTAGCGGGTCCGTGAACACCCATTTGAGCATTTGCCGTTTGCTGTCATCGACCAGTTCTTCAATGCGAATTTCGTGCGGTTCGTCGGGGTACCCAGTGAAAGCTGTGTGAATGACGATGCGCTGTCGGTCACATACCACCAGGAGCGGTGGGCTTTCGAGTTGCAGGGCGTAGTCGGTGAGTTGCTTGAGGGCTCTGTCGAGGTCGCGACCGGGCTTTTTGTTCTCCCAAGCGAAAAAGCCGCGCTTCCAAACATCAGCCCAGCCGTCGCCGCCGCCGGATTTCTTGGCGCCGCGCTCGAAGCAGTAATTGTCGGGGTCGCGTGGCTTCTCGACGCCGAGCAACTCGCACAAATCATCGAAATGTGGCTGAGCCCCAGCACGTTCGGTGAGTTTGTTGGATTGCCAGAGTGCGATGAATTGGGCGGGGGTCATGGGTCTCTTGTAGCTCCGTAGAAATACAGCACATGCTTTGAGCGTCGAGGGCTAACCCGGAGTCCCACCGGGTTTGAACTGACTTTCAGACATGGTACGGGTGTCGCCCCTGAGATCATGCCGCACTTTTCAGTCGTCAACCACTACGGCGAGGGCGCTGAGTCTGCGAGCTTTTCGGGATCGTCTGATGTGCGTCAATCGGCTTTGCCTAAAGGCGTCCCTCGGGCCCCGGCGCAAAAGCCAGCTGAGTGCTGGGCAGCCTCTTCGAACGATTGGCCATTTCCTCTGCACGCCGGCATCCCGCATCGGCCAGTACTTGTTCCGGTATCGGCGTCAACCTTCACTGTCGTCAGCACGGGCTGGAGTCGATGTACATCGGAGCTGGTGCCTTCCAACGAGAATTGCCCCTTCTGCGCCCAGATATCGGTGCCGACTCAGACTGCGAACCGTCACTTCTTGCGCTGAAGGCGAGGGGGCCCCTTGAAAAGCATCGTCGATGCAGGACCACCGGGCCGTCAAAAGGTTCACCTAACCGATGCTTGGATTCAAGTCGTTTTGGAGCGCTCGGATCGTCATCGCAGGTATCGAGAGTTGATGCCGAGGTACCTCTGATGCATGTGCCGACTTTGCACTGACCCACCGTCGCGGTTCGGCATTCCTCACCCGGCAACGAATCCAGGGTAATCGCGCTCGATCACTGGATGCCGGCAGCCTGGGTCAACTTCCCGCTGGTGCCAACAATCAACACGAGCAGCTAGTCTTTAGTTGTGCTCCGAACCGGATAGAAGACCTCCAACCCGCGATCACCCTGCCAATCCAGATGATTTCGGACCTCTTTCTTTGATGGCATCCTCCCAAGGCAGGACTTCAACTCTGCAATCGCTGTTTCCAGCGCGGCGCCGGTCACCCACCGGTTTTGCTTCGCAAACTCCATATCCACGACTTCGCTCATCCACTGCGGCTGGAGATGATCTGCTCCGTTGAAATGCATCCTGGAAATTCCAGCTTCACGGCCAAATTCAATGAATGATTCAGGCCACCCACTGAGAATCTCCAGTGCCAAACCAAACAGTCGGTGTCGATCGCCCACCGGCAAGTGCTCAACGACTTGCGTTGCCCTTCCGACAGCAGACATGTCTCGAGCGGTCTGCATCCACCGACTTCTCGACTTTGCGATGACGCCTCGCGACCGGTTTCGCAAGAACAGCTGACAGATCGCTCGCAGGGCGCACAGTGCCTCGTAACAGTTGACGCTTTTGTCGCCGAACCGGGCATCGCCAGTGGCGACCCATTGCTCAGGCTCGCTCCAACCGTGGGTCTTTGATGTTGGAAATGCGGACATGTCGGTTCCGCAGTGCCAGCAATTCCGGAGCGACGTGAAGCACCGATGAACACGCCCCCGTATTCCGCAACCTGACGGCCATGGCGGCTTCCCGCAGACGCGACACTGATCCACCAGAAGGACCTGGTGAACGGGACACACAGTCACAAATCCCAATCTCCAGGACAAGCGAAAGAATGGAACCCGGTCACTCGCCAAACAAGACGGACAGAACATCGGACCGTACGGGCGATCCGTCGCACCATATCGTGAGCGCAACCACCATTGCGGCTGGCTTCGCGACTCTAGATGCGAGACTACGGTACCAACGAAGCGCCTCAAAGTCATGTCACGGACAGCGGTCGGACTTGCACCGTGCACCGAGGCCACCCAGTCCAAGTCGCGAACGCCCGTGTCTGGATCGGCACGCCGCGTTCGTTCATCCGGAACTGGGAACAGGAAGTATCCGTTCTCCCATCCGACTCGTTGCCGCCAAGACGACAGAGACTCGTCCTCGAACGGGCGAGGCCGGATCAAGAACTGTGAACTATTTGCCACCATAAGGTCTCAGTGCGCGCCGTCGCCAGTTCTGCAGGTCGATCAGACGAACGCTGATATCGTCCAACCGAACTATCGATCCCTTGGTGCAGAACAACCGAAGCTCTCCCGATCGCATTGCATCCACAGCCGCCTTCACAAGTTGTGGCGCCGCTCGATGAACCAGGAAGACGGCTTTCGACAACACCACATGCCGATCCAAGGACGGCCGCCCCCGAATAGCTACCTCCTGCAGTGCTTTCACAAGATCGAAAACCTCGCCCGGCACAAGCCGGACATTCCATCTGCTTGGACCATGTGGAACAGCCTGAAACACGCCAGATAGCGCCATCGTTCGTAGGGCCGATCCATCAGCGCCAATGGCCCGCTCCATGTCCCTCACGGACGTCGTCGACTGCGCAATGTGAATCGCCTTCGCCACTCTCTCCTTGGGAATGCTGTACCGCTTATTGCCATTCGATTGCACAATTGTTTCCACGTCCCCAAGCCAACCCCTTTTGATCCACCCAGTCACGGCGTCGTATGATCCGCCGGTGGCATCCATAACATTGCGTAGCCCCACGTTCCGATCAGCACCAATGAGAGCCATTTGAACCGTCCTCTTCCCGGGCCGTGGACTGGTTCTCACCCGATGATCGAGCTCACGCAAAGCCTCCCTTACCATCGGAAATGAGTTCCGCGTTTTCTGAGATTTTCCGATGATCACGTCAGTAGGAGAACCGGCTGACCTCTCACGGATCCTCGCAACGCTCTGCATGAATCCGACCGGCCAACGGTCAAACCAGGGATGCAGTTGTCGAATCAAGGCAGTGGGCATGAACGCGTCCCCATGGCCCCCCGAAGGTCTGTTACGACCGAGCGTCCCAAGGTCGAGATACCGCCAACGTTGCATGAGCGTCAAGGCAATCATTTCGGCTTGGGAGGCAGGCGCAAACGTTCGGGCAGGACGCAAATGGACCTGACGAATGTTCAAGACATCCTGCATTAGGTGCACGCAAACGTCCACCTGGTGGCCAAGACCTCTCGACAGCTTGAACCCGCAATCGCACGTCTCCAGGCATTGACGTCGATACGAAAGCGGTGAACGGCAGCGAGGGCATTCGTCAATCAGCAAGACTTGATGCTTGGTGCACATTACTTCGAGAGGCCGATCCCAACTCGCGACGGCGTGTTCGATCGGCATCTCATCAAAGCACTGTGGGCAGACCTTGGCTCGGATCGTTCTCCCAAAGGCGCCTGGTGACCATCTGACTCTTCTGACTTCGTCGCGCGACGTGGAGACTGATTGATCCCATCTCGCCGAATGAGCCCGGAGTCCCAGCTTCGCCAACATGGCCGAAGGGTCGCTGCAAATCAGGCCACCTGCGGACATCCCGATCACCGATGCCAGCTGATCGATGCCCCTGAGATGGTTTTGACACGCCAGTCTCAGAAGATAGCCGGGCCACGACTCGCCAAGAATTGGGTTGGGACGAACAAGGAGCTTCATGCACCCCCCCTCATGACCTGGAACGGCTCGCCGTCGCCTCGGAGCAGACGACTTGAGAAGTCCGCTTGAAACGGATTCGCACTTTCTTGTTGGGGCCCGTGCACATATTCATGCGCCTTCGCCAAGTCGGCAACTTGCATCGATTCCCGCCCGTCTTCAACCGCCTCGAACCAGCCTCTGTCCACGAGCTTGACGATGCGATCAAAAATGCCCTCGGTGGCGACATAAATCAGGCCGCCAACTTTTGGATCTGCTAGGCAAGACGGCTCGGCGAGCGGCAACCATTTGTCAAGCTCAATGAGTACACGTTTGAACACCGCTGCCGCTTTAGCATCGTCAATGGTGAAGTACCGAAGCGTCGCCGAATAGCCAACCCTCTTGATTAGCTGCGCTTCACTATTCACGACCTTCCTGGCTTCCTCGGTACCCAACAGGACCCAAAGTGCGTGCGAAGAGTCGATCAGGTTCCGAAGTCTGGCCCCGACCAGTTCGATTCCACGTGCGCGCCGCCGGGCAGGAATGTCGTGGAAGTTGTCGATGAGAACCAGCTTGACTTCGCACTCCGCGAGGAATCTTCCTGCCGCGTCAATTGTTTCCTTTTTGTTCTTTCGACCTCGCGGCTTTGGATCGCCAAGCGCCTCCAAGATTGCGATGCAAATTTCATAGGGAGTGCATGGATCGGGAATTGCGAAGAGGACTACTGGACAGATTGTTCTTTCGTCATCATCGCGCTCATACCGGGCCTGCGCGTATCGCTTCATGTGCATCGTCAATCTGGTCTTACCGGCGCCGGTTCCGCCAACGATCAGCATCGCGTCGGCTCTGGAGGAGCGCTCGCAATGATTGAGCTTCTGAATGAAATCGGAGAAGACTCGGTGGAATGTTGGGTGGTCGATCAAGAGATCCTGCAGCCAGCCCTGGCGTTCAGCGACACTCTTGTCCCGCCAGCAACCCTTCCCTGCTGGCTTTGGATGGATGAACTCGCTCATGCGCTCGCCCATTCTTCATCTTCGATGTCAATCTCAACCTGTTCAAGCTGAACCATTGACCACTCAAGCTTCGTCATGACGCGCTCGACAGTCTCGTGGGTGGCCATTGCCTTAGGCTGTTCGTCGCCAACCTGGTCGGCGGCATCCACGGTCTCCGGGATCTGTCCAACCCGCTGAGCCCAGCGGCGTTTGGTCAGTTTTGTCGAATTGGCTTCCTGCGTGACCAGGACACGCAACGCTTCCCGGGCGGCAACCATATCTGCCAGTTTTGGATTCTTGACGCCGCGGTCACGCGCCGCTTTCAAAATCAATCTCTGTTGATGCTCGGTCAAGCCGTTCGTGTATCGAAAATCAGTGGTACATGGAACGCGCAGAAGCTCGCGGGAAAGCGGGTTCTTGACCATCAGGTAAGTCAGATCCTTGGAATCCCGGAACGCAATCACTCGCGCGTTCGCTCCCACTTGATCCCGCAACTTTATGAGTTCGTCGCTGTTGTAGGTGAGACCGAGGGGCTTCACGCCACCGCTGTCCCTGAACCTTAGGTACGTCGGACGCAATCGAAGCAAGGCGATCTGCTCGCGCGACCATCGGATCGCCGGGCCATGGCCATCGAAGTGACGATCCCATCTTTGTCGCGGTGTCCAGCCGTCGACCCCAGCCTTGTTCAAATAGACCCCTGTAACCCATTGGACATAGGCCCGCCGAAAGGCTTGAACCGTGAAGACAGCGGACTTCATTCCATTCTTCACGCTGTCTGGATCAGACTTGTCGCCGCGCCAGCCTGGCAGCGTCGAGCACAAGTAGTTCTTAACGATATCGTTGAAGTGCTCAATGGCACACTTTTCCGTTGGTCCATAGGGCTTCGTGCCAGCCAACATCAAGATCAACTCATCGGAGCGGTACCGCATCGATCGGGAGAAGTTGTAGGTTGCGTTGTCCATCAAGATGGTTCCTTGCATCCCATATCCAACCCACGGGTGTAGGCAACCCTCGAACGCGGGCAGAGACGTGTCCTTCGGCAACCACGAATCGGCAATGGCACCCATGGCGCTCTCATAGCTCCTCGGCTTGTGGCTGAGATCAAAACCCAGCGGCACACCCGAGTTTTGACAAACTCCGTGAGTGATATGGGCCCGTCCGAACGGAAGGCCGTTGGCCTCGTCTATCAGGAAGAGGCCCGAGTCGATGTCGTCATATTCACTGATCAACAATGGAAACTCGGCGACATCTCTTGGAAATGAGTTGTCCCTGAAGTTCTTGTTTGCAAGAGTAGATCCGCGATTTCGCTCACAGCGTTCTCTGGCCGTGAAGTGCGAATCGATGCGACGAGAAATGGTTGTGGAACCCGGAACAAGAATTGGGTGATCGCCGGCGGCCAGATTCAAGGTGTTGATACTGTCCCGAACGGAGTCGCAGATTTCGGTCTTAACGACTTTGCCGGACCCTTGTTTCACGTCAGCAAGAACACTGTCGATCACTTGCTCAACTCTCGGGTCCAGCCTTGACTTTCCTGCGCCGCCGCGTTGGGAGTATTTGGGGACCAGTTGACTCCAGTCTCCTTGAACCTTGACCAACTCGCGGGCCGTCTCCGCCAACGTGCTAGTGGCGAATTTCCTCGTTCCCTTTAGGTCACTTGCGGCAAGTTGTTGTATCGCCGCACGCACCCAAACCTCGTCTGAAATGCGATCGATTCCCCTGGCTCTCAACCCTTCAATCCAGGCCCGCTTGTCGAGCATCAGACTTACGGCAGTCTCCGACTCCTGGCGGGCTTCCACTCTTGCCATGAGGGTGGCACTGAGGCCCCCCCCGCCGCTCGACTCGACCCGATTGACGGCGCCCCGCTGAATGGCATCGATCAACTGGTATTCAGTTGTTGTTCTAGTTTCATTGGTCTGCACATTCCTCAGCACCACACTCCCCTTGCACATCGCGTCCAGGCGCAATTGAGTCCCACCAGTCACGAAGTACTGGCCCACTCTCAAAGAGAAAGTTGTAGTAGCCGCGGGGAAGGTAATGCAGGATGGGGGTGTCTTCATAGGTTCTCTTTGTGATATCGATATGGAAATGGCCAAGTGCGGCGGCTGCGATGGTGTCGTCCCAGCCGAACTCCGCAATCAGTTGACCTAGTCGGGTTGACTTAGCTGCCGCAGATTCAATCGCGTCCAGAATTGCGTGCGGCGGCGGACTTCGAAAGCCTCGGTCCAGCAACCTGACAGTCTGAGAGGTCGGGTTCGACAGCCGATCCCGGTCCGTCCAGACGTGGAACTTAAAACCACGGGGCATGAGAAATGACTTCTCCAGGTCAAAGCGCTCCTGCACCTCCGGTGTGATGAACCTCTTCGGCTTGCACTCAATGATGTGCAGCGATTTGTCCACCATGAGTTCCGCGAGGATGTCCGGCACTCGGCGGGCCGGCCCACCCAGCTCCACACAATTGAAGGGCTGCGCTTTGAAGCGCCGGACTACTCCTATAAGCTGCAAGTGCCTCAATAGCAAAAGGGCGGTAGCTTCATTCCCGCCTTCTGCGTACATTTGGCAGCCTTGGGCAGGCACAAAAATGGGAATGCGAGTCGTCGTCTTGCTCTGTCGGGCGATGTCGCGGCGGGGTCCGCTGGTAAATATCTCGTCTCGCCAGGCCATTGATGGGGAGTCGTTTGATGCATGCATAAGCACTCCATCGACGGTTGGGATCGACCTGCCGGTATTCCAGGCATACGAATCCCTCCCGTCATTTAAGGGTACAAAAATGCACAAACCGGGAGTTGACCTGCGTGGACTACGCAGGTAGACTGCAATGGACTAATTCATTTGGTTTGTGCCAGTGGATTCAAGGACCGAGCGCCGTGGAAAGTAGCTCGGTCCTTTGTCTTTCTGAGGCATGATTAATCACCGCCCCAGCAGCGTCTGTTACGACGAGGTTGGGTGTTTGTCTATTTCATGCCAAGGGCCTTTGCAATTTGATAACTGGCACCTCTTAGACACTTTCGCTCTCCGCGAACGACTGCGTACACAAGCCGTACGCTGAACTGATGAGAGCGAGCCCAATCGGCGATCGATATGCCTGCCTGATAGAAATGCGTCGCCGCTGAGAGCGGCTGAGATTCGATAACGCTTTGGTCTCGTTGTGGCATTGGAGGCAGGCGAGAAAATCTACTGGTTTCAAATCCAGCAGGTAACGGACTGACCTGATCGCCAGTGACTTGACTCGGTTTCATCTCGACGCGCGTGGGTGTTCAACAGTCATAAATGTGTCGGATAACCAGCCCCAATCGAACAAGGTTCAATCGTCAATCTTCTCTCGACCTTCTCGCATAGGGGATTGACTTGCCGCACATGAAAGTGACTACATCCCCGCTACTCTGGCGAGTAGACAATCTGTGATGAGCGTTGTCAATGCGGGCATTCGAACCCGCCCCTTTGGTGCTTGCGTCAGTAGGTCTGCTTGTTTGGATTTTTTGTGCGTTGTACGCACAAAAATCCGTGCTGATTCAGAAAACTGTGCGTGGGGCGGTTAAAGAGGCCTTGCGGAGTGATCAAACGTGTCGAATATGTGCAAGTCTGATACAAGGAGATGGTCTATTGAACATTCCGAATATTTCTTAATTGCTCAGTCCAAGTCCATACACTGCATCAATCTCCGAAGTTGGGCTGTAACTGCGGTGGTTTGTTGGTCTAACTATGGTTGTGTCCACCGGGCGAGATCTCGCTGGCGCACCATGGCGTGCTGTTCCTGGACGAACTGCCGGAATTCCCGCGTGCCGCGCTGGAAGCGCTGCGCGAGCCGCTGGAGAGCGGCACCATCACGATTTCGCGCGCCGCGCGTCGCGCCGAGTTTCCCGCCCGCTTCCAGTTGATCGCCGCGATGAACCCCTGCCCCTGCGGCTACCTGGGCGCCACGCAAAAGACCTGCCGCTGCACGCCAGACCAGATCGCACGCTACCAGAGCAAGCTCAGCGGACCGCTGCTCGACCGCATCGACCTGCACATCGAAGTCGGCGCCTTGCCCAGCGCGGAGTTGCTGCAGGCACCAAGCGGGGAATCCAGCGCCGTGGTGCGCGCACGTTGCATGGCGGCGCGTGCGCGCGCCGTGGCGCGCCAGGGCGGCAGCAACAGCGCGCTGCAGGGCAAGGCCATCGATCAGGCGGTGCTGCTCGACGAGGCCGCCGCCAAATTTCTCAACGTGGCCGCCACGCGGCTGGGCTGGTCGGGTCGCAGCACCCACCGCGCGCTCAAGGTGGCACGCACCATCGCCGACCTGGCCGGCGCGCACAGCACCCAGGTGGCCCATGTGGCCGAGGCCATGCAGTACCGTCAGGCATTGCGGGGGGCGCTCTAATGTCCGACCGGTTGCTGTTCTGGGCGCCGACGCTGATCTGGGCCACCACCTGGCACGTGATCCTGTACCAGCTCGGTACGGTGCCCAGCGTCAACTCGGTGGCGTACCGGTTTGCCGCGGCCAGCGTTATGCTGTTCGGCCTGGCCCGCTGGCGCGGCGAGCGCCTGCCGCAGAGCGCGCGCCTGCACGGCTGGCTGATGCTCACCGGGGCGATTCAATATGGCGTGAACTACGTTGGCACCTACGAGGCCGAGCAGCACATCACCTCGGGCCTGATGGCCGTGCTGTTCTCGCTGATGGTGTTTGGCAATGCGCTGGCCGGCGCACTGTTCTTCGGGCGGCCCATCACCTCGCGCTTCATCGTGTTTGCCACCATGGGGGTGGCCGGCGTGGCGCTGATCTTCTGGCCCGACCTGATCGGTGCCAGCGCCAAGCCGCAGTTCCTGTCGGGTCTCGGCATGGGCCTGATGGCGGTCGGCTTTGCCACCCTGGGCAATGTGCTGACCCTGCGCCTGACGCGCCAGGGCCTGGCCCTGGTGCCGCTGCTGGCGTGGTCCATGGGCTACGGCGCGCTGGCGCTGTTGGGGTTTGCCGCCGCGAGCGGCCTGGGCTGGCATCTGGACCCGCGCCCGAGCTACTGGCTGGCGCTGCTGTACCTCAGCGCCTTCGGCTCGGTGGCGGCCTTCCTGCTGTACTTCAAGCTGGCGCACCGGCACGGCCCCGGGCGCGCCGCCCTAACCGGCATGGTCATCCCGGTGGTGGCGCTGGCGGTCTCGGCCGCGCTGGAGGACTGGCGTCCGACGCCGGTGTCGGGCTTGGGCATGCTGCTGTGCCTGGGCGGGTTGTGGGGCGCCACCCGCTCCGCGCCGGTCACGGCCGGCGGCTGAAGACCGCACCGGCCGCCGCACGGCGCGGGGTGGCCCGGCAGTGGCTCAGGCGACCTTGGTCGGCACGCGTTGCGCCAGCGCGCACATCAGTTCGTAACCCACCGTGCCACCGGCACGGGCCACCTCGTCGATGGGCAGAATGGCGCCGCTGGCGGCGCGACCCCACAGCGTGACCTCGCTGCCAAAGCCGGCGCCCGGCACCGCGCTGAGGTCGACGGTGATCATGTCCATGCTGACGCGGCCCACCATGCGGCTCGGCACCCCGTCCACCAGCACCGGCGTGCCGGTGCTGCAATGCCTGGGGTAGCCGTCGGCGTAGCCGCAGGCCACCACGCCCAGGCGCAACGGCGCCTCGGCCACAAAGCTGGAGCCGTAGCCGACCGTGTCGCCCGCCTGCAACTGCTGCACGCCGATGATCTTGGCGCTCAGCGTCATGGTCGGCTGCAAGTCCCACTGCGCCGCGCTGTGCCCGGGGAAGTCGGGTGCGCTGCCATAGACGGCAATGCCTGGGCGCACCCAGTCGGTGGCCAGCGCAGTGGCGCCGGCCAGCTCCGGCTCCAGAGCGGCGGCGCCGAAACGCAAGGTGGCTGCGCTGTTGCTGACGGTGCGCTCGCCAGGCAGGTCGCGTGTGGTCTGCTCAAACACTGCCATCTGCTGCGCCACGCCCTTGGCGCCGTCGGCATCGCTGAAGTGGGTCATGAGGGAGATCTCGTCCACCTGCGGCAGGGCGTTAAGGCGCGTCCAGGCCGCGCGGTAGCGCTGCGGCGTGAAGCCGAGCCGGTTCATGCCCGAATTCAACTTGAGGAAGACGCGCTGCGGCACATTGGTCTTGTGCATGGCCAGCATGTCGATCTGCTCCTCGCAATGCACGGTGTGCCACAGATCCAGGCGCGAGCACAGCTCCAGGTCGCGCACTTCGAACACGCCTTCGAGCAGCAGCACCGGACCGCGCCAGCCCAGGGCGCGCACCCGCTCGGCCTCGGCCAGATCGAGCAGGGCAAAACCATCGGCACCACGCAATCCTTCAAAGGCGCGCTCGATGCCGTGGCCGTAGGCGTTGGCCTTGACCACCGCCCAGACGCGCGCGTCGGGCACGGCCCGGCGCATGCGCTGCAGGTTGTGACGCAGCGCGTCGGTATGGACAGTGGCTTGTATGGGACGGGGCATGGCGGGCGTGGATGGCGGCAAACTGAACCGATTCTGACACTGCCCGAGCATGCTATAACCCGATGTCGCCTGGACAAGCCCTACAAATTACCCGCCATCAGCCAGACTGATGCAACCCTGCACTTCATGAAACGCGGCTTTTACATCATCATGGCAGCGCAGTTTTTCAGCTCGCTGGCAGATCAAGCGCTGTTTGTTGCGGCGGTTCAACTCCTCAAGGCCGCTGGCGCGCCAGCCTGGCAACAGGCTGCACTGGTACCGCTGTTCGCGCTGTTCTATGTCGTGCTGGCGCCCTTCGTCGGCGCCTTTGCCGACGCATTGCCCAAGGGCCGGGTCATGCTGCTCAGCAACGGCATCAAGATTGCCGGCTGTCTGATGATGCTGTTCGGCACCCACCCCTTGATGTCTTACGCGGTAGTGGGGCTGGGCGCGGCGGCCTATTCACCCGCCAAGTACGGCATCCTGACCGAGATGCTGCCCGCCTCGCAACTGGTCAAGGCCAATGGCTGGATCGAGGGTCTGACCATCGCCTCCATCATCCTGGGCGTGCTGCTGGGTGGCCAGTTGGTTGGCTCGCACCTGTCCGCCAGACTGCTGGCATTTGATTTCCCGCTCATCGACACCGGCGTGGACACCCCGGCCGAGGCCGCGGTGAGCGCGCTGATTCTGGTCTACCTGCTGGCGGCATGGTTCAACACCCGCATCCCCGACACCGGCGTCGAAATGCGCCCCATGCCGAGGCGGCTGATCACCCTGCTACCCGATTTCTGGACCTGCAACACGCGCCTGTGGCGCGATCGGCTGGGCCAGATCACGCTGGCCACCACCACGCTGTTCTGGGGCGCTTTAGGCAACCTTAAGGCCATCGTGCTGGTCTGGGCGGCGGCGGCGCTGAGCTACGACGTGACGCAGGCCTCGGCACTGGTCGGCGTGGTCGCCGTGGGCACCGCCGTCGGCGCGCTGGTGGCGTCCCTGAAGATGAGGCTCGATCGCGCCACCACGGTGATTCCACTGGGTATCGGCATGGGTCTGCTGGTGCTGCTGCTGAACATCATCACCAACGTCTGGGTCGCCGCGCCCTTCTTCGTCTTCCTGGGTGCCCTGGGCGGTTTCCTGGTGGTGCCCATGAACGCCCTGCTGCAGCATCGCGGCCACAACCTGATGGGCGCCGGGCGCTCGATTGCGGTGCAGAACTTCAACGAGCAGGCCTGCATTCTGGCCATGGGTGCGCTCTACAGCCTGTCCACCGGTCTGGGCCTGTCGGCCTACGGTTCGGTGACGGCGTTCGGCCTGGTGGTGGCGGGGTTCATGTGGCTGATCAAGCGCTGGCATGCCAACAACTGCATCCACCACCGTGCCGAGGTGGAACACCTGCTGCAGATTGCCCGCAACGACAACCTGCACGGTTGATGGCCAGCAAAGCCCTCGCCGCGGCCGCGCTGATGCTCAACGCCCTGGTCTGGGGCGTGTCGTGGTGGCCGTTTCGTGAACTGCAGGGCCATGGCCTGCATCCCCTGTGGGCCACCACGCTGATCTATGTGCTGGCGCTGGTGTGTCTGATGCTGTACGCGCCCGCCGGCTGGCGCGGCTGGCGCCAATACCCGATGCTGTGGCTGCTGGCGGCGGCGGCCGGCCTGACGAACGTCGGCTTCAACTGGGCGGTGACGGTGGGTGACGTGGTGCGCGCGGTGCTGCTGTTCTACATGATGCCGGCCTGGGTGGTGCTGCTGGCCTGGCCGCTGCTCGGTGAGCGACCAACCCGCGGCTCGGTGCTGCGCCTGGTGCTGGCCATGACCGGCGTAGCGATCGTGCTCAAGCAGCCGACCTCCTCCTGGCCGCTGCCCGAGAGCCTGGCCGACGGCCTGGCGCTGATGGGCGGCTTTTGCTTCGCGCTGACCAACATTCTGCTGCGCAAGCTCAACCAGTCGCCCTCGGAGTCGCGCATGCTGGCGATGTTCGGTGGCGGTACCCTGATGGCCGCCGCGGCCGCGCTGGCGGGCATGCAGCTCGGCCTGGTGGGCAAACTGCCTGCGCCCAGCGCCGACTGGCTCTACCTGGCCCTGGGCGTGAGCGTGGCCTTCCTGGCCGGCAACATGGCCCTGCAATACGGCGCGTCGCGGCTGCAGGCCACCACCACCTCGGTGATCATGCTGTCCGAGGTGGTGTTCGCCAGCGTCTCCTCGGTGCTGCTGGGTGCCGGTGACTGGTCCTCGCGCACCGTGGTGGGTGGCGGCCTGATCCTGCTGGCGTCGCTGTTGTCGATGCTGAACAGCAGCGCGCACTCCTGAACAAAGGGATTGGCCCCCGATTCAGGACGAGCCTGTTTTCCAAGCGCGACAGTCTTGGTCGAAATCGGGCTCCGACCCCTCTGGTACAGCGCCAAGGCGGTACGATGGCGAACCACGCCGACCCCAAGCACCGACACACCATGGAGGAAACCTCCCCCCGCCTCACGCTGCAGCCCGATACCGACGGTCCGCAGGCCCAACTGCTGGGCCGCTGGACCGCCGCGCGCCTGGCTGATCCGGCGGCGTGGGCCAACATCCAGGAGACCCTGTCGGCCGCGGCACCGCCGGTGAGCACCGCCTGGCGCTGGGACCTGCAGGGCGTGGAACGCCTGGACCACACCGGCGCCCAACTGCTCTGGAACGCCTGGGGTCGGCAGTGGCCGGCGCATGTCGCCCTGTCGGCGCCGCAACGCGCCATCCTGGAGCGCGTGGCACGCTACACGGTGCAGCCGCCGCCACCACAAAAACGCAGTGCGTGGGGTCTGTACCTGCTGCTGGGGGACATGGTGCTGCAGGTCACCGACCACCTGATCGACATGACGCGCCTGCTCGGGCAACTGGTCCTGGACCTGCGCCGTCTGATCGGCACGCCGCGCGACGGCCCATGGCGCGATGTCTCGGGTCACCTGTTCAACATCGGCGCGCGCGCGCTGCCGATCACGGCACTGGTGGGCTTCCTGATCGGCGTGGTGCTGGCCTACCTGATGTCGCAGCAGTTGCGCCAGTTTGGCGCGGACGCCTTCATCGTCAACATCATGGGCATCGCGCTGATCCGCGAGCTCGGCCCCCTGCTGGCGGCGATTCTGATTGCCGGGCGCTCGGGCTCGTCCATCACGGCCCAGATCGGTGTGATGCGCGTCACCGAGGAACTCGACGCCATGCGGGTCATGGGCATTGCCCACGGCTTTCGCCTGGTGCTGCCGCGCGCCATGGCGATGGCGGTGGCCATGCCGCTGATCAGCGTCTGGACCACG
>Ga0208262_1000154_pt1 | contig 30669 bp, 19 predicted proteins | sample LakWasMet15_LOW5_2_FD_183863 | JGI IMG/M metagenome (GOLD analysis project Ga0208262, IMG submission 183863) | Freshwater sediment methanotrophic microbial communities from Lake Washington under simulated oxygen tension - Sediment Metagenome... | ecosystem: Environmental > Aquatic > Freshwater >... | reverse complement strand
TCCCATTATGCGGTTGCGGTGATGCCTGCCAGACCCTATAAACCCAAGGATAAAGCCAAGGCCGAGGCCGGTGTTCTGCTGGTCGAGCGCTGGATTATGGCCGTTATGCAAAGCTTTGCATAACGGCCAAAAAGAGACTTTCAAGAATATTAAAGTAACGACAGCTACAATTCAGAAAGCTGCCATTCAACGATCAAGTTAAAATATAGGCCTTTAATGTTGAAAAAAGATAACGGAGCACGTATAAACACGTATTTATACGTATAAATACGTATATTTTCTAGCAGCCCAGCAATGTAAAGTATAGCTACCAACTTCTGAAGAGGAATGGTGCTAAGTATATAATTATAATAAGGATATTATCCAAAGTGCCACGCAGAACTAAACCAATTGTCTTTATGGCAACCGTTCTGGCTGGCGCTACTGTACAGGCGGATAATAGCGTAACGTTTGAACGTATGGTGATCGAAAGCGTTGCTCCGCCCGGTAATGGCCTGATGACTCCGCAGGACGCGCCGCGCTCGCGCAGTGTAATATCACGCGCCGCCATCGAGCAGAAAAACACCCTTAATAACTCCTATCAGGCCATGGATTTGCTGCCGGGGGTTAACACCTATAGCTACGATGCCACCGGCTTATTTGGCGGCGGTTTGCGGATGCGCGGTTTCAACAGCGATCAGATCGGTGTCAGCATTGATGGTGCGCCAATCAACGATGCCGGCAACTTTGCAGTCTTTCCTTCTGAACTGGTTGATCTTGAAAATCTGGAGGAGATTTCCGTCACCCAGGGTTCGAGTGAAACTGATGCCCCAATGGTCGGCGCAACCGGCGGTTCGATAGGCTTAGTCACCTCCGGTCCTAGCGATCATTCACGCTTCCGGGTGCAGCAGAGTTACGGTGCCTATGACGCTTACAAGACTTTTTTGCGGGCCGATACCGGTTATCTGGGCGACAACCGTTTCAAGGCCTTTATTTCAGTCTCCAAAGCCGAAGCTGAAAAGTGGAAAGGCTACGGGAGCGCCGATCGCGAGCATCTGGATTTTAAAGGCGTACTCAACCTGGCGCCCGGCAGCAGCATTACCGGCGGCTTGTTGTATAACGAGATCTTCAACAACAATCTACGCACGTTGACTTTAGCCGAAATTCAAACGCTGGGCCAAAATGCGGATTTCGGCGGTCAAGCCCCGCAACATCTGGCTGGTGTTAATGGCATCGCACAAGTCGAAAAAGTGCCGGCCGATCTCTATTACGATCTGAATCTTAATCCGTTCCGCAACTACCTGGCCACGCTGAAAGGCCGATTCCAACTGCTGCCAAACCTGCGCCTGGATATCGATCCTTACTACAGTTATGGCTACGGCACCGGTGGCAACCAGCTTAGGACGCTGGCGGAAAGCAACGCCGCCAATAAACTCGGCGGCGGCATCCGCGACATCAATCACGACGGCGATACGCTGGATACGGTGATGATTTACAGCGGCGCCGTGACAGAAACCGAGCGTCCCGGCGTTACCACCCGCTTGCATAGTCAAATCAGTAATCATCATTTAATGGCGGGGTACTGGTTCGAGTATTCGCACCACCGTCGCACCCAACCGGCTGTGCCATTCGACGCCGCCGGTCAGAGCGCCGATCCTTGGCTGGATAACGCCTCACTCTACTTGCTGAGGCAGAACGGCACACCCTATCAGGGCCGCGACTTCCTGACCCTTAGCACGTCGCAATCGTTTTTCGGTCAGGACGACATCGGTTTCCTGAACGACAAACTCACCCTGTCGCTGGGGCTGCGCTACACCCAAATACAGCGCGATTTCACCAATTATGCCAGTGAAGACGGAGGAGCCTATTACAACATTAAGGCAACCTACGCCAAACCGCTGCCCAGCATCGGCATTCGTTACCAGTTCACCGAGACCCAACAAGTCTTTATCAACCGCGCTGAAAACTTCAAGGCGCCGCCCGACTCGGTGTTTTATGGTTTGATTAACGGAGGCGGTTTTAACAATCAGGGTACATTAACCGGTTACACGCTAAAGCCCGTCAATGTTGACGAGGAATCGGCAACTAACTGGGACTTGGGCTACCGCTATACCGGCAAGGATCTGTCATTCGCGGGCACACTGTTTTACATCGATTACCGCAACCGTATTGCCTCGGCCTTCGACCCCATCAACAATATCAGTACCAACTTTAACGTCGGCGATTCCACGACCAAAGGCGTCGAGCTGGAATCAGCCTGGCGCTTTTTGCCGAACTGGAGTGTATACGGCTCCTTCACCTATACCGACAGCCGCATCGGACAAAATTTGCAAACTGCGGCCAATACCTTTGAGGCGACTGCCGGCAAGGCGTTTCCCGACGTGCCGAACTGGATGGCTGGCGCGGCGCTGCAATATCGTTATGGGCCGTGGTCGGCCAATTTGTCGGCCAAATACACCGGTGAGCGCTATTCGACGTTGGTAAATGATGAGTCGATCAATGGCTATACGCTGGTCAGTTTCGACGCAGGCTATCGTCTGCCTTCGACTGGCTGGTTCCGCGCCCCGACCGTGCGTCTTAATGTTTACAACCTGCTAGACCAGGAGTATCTCAATCTGAATGCCGGCAGCGGCAGCGGCTTTACCAATCGAGCATTGGGCGTGGGCGGCAGCGCACCGTCTTACTATATCGGTGCGCCTCGCAGTTTCAGCGTCATGCTGTCGACTGATTTTTAAGTGGTTAGGGAATGATATAATTTTTTTATGAAGGAATCGCAATGACAAGACATTTGACCACGACACTGCTGTCTGTGCTGCTTATGTGGTTGACGATATTGGTTCCGGTGACTTGCGCTGCGCCCCCTTTGCACTTTACCAAGCTGAATATGGATGGGCTCAGCTCACCCATGACCATGATCCAGGATCATCAAGGTTTCATCTGGATGGGTACGTATTCGGGTCTGTACCGTTACGATGGTTATCAATACCGACACTTTCAACATCAAGCCAACAACCCCAACAGCTTCCCCCTCGATTCAGTAACCAGTTTGATTGAGGATCAGCAACACCGGTTGTGGATTGGTACCCGCAATGGCCTGGCGCTTTTTGAATCGGAAACCAATACCTTTAAAACTTACATGCCCTCGGCTGATCAGGGCGATCCGCACCAAAACCGTCAAATCCGCAAAATCGTTTCGGATGGTAAAAACGGGCTATGGCTAGCGACGCGGCAGGGATTGCAACATTTTGATCCCGACACAGGAAAATTTCGCATTTATCAACATGATTCAACCCAGGCTGATAGCCTTGCCAGCGATAATGTCGACACGTTGGTGCTTGATCAGCAAGGGGGATTGTGGCTTGCGATTTGGCCAGGAGGCATTGATTACCTGCCCGCCGGCAGCTCCCAATTTCAGCATTATCAAATTTCCCCCTCGAACAACAGCCCCCTGGCAAAAAATATCAGGGCTTTGCTTGTTGATAGCCGGCAACGCTTGTGGATGGGTACTGAGGCGGGGATTTTCCTCAAGCAACCCGGCCAGAATTGGGCGCAGACCAAGCAACTGCCGATGCCCGGAATTCCGGAAGATTTCAGGGTTCACGAATTTATCGAAGACAGCTCGGGAACCGTCTGGGTAGCAACCGTTAACGGTTTATTGCGTTGGGATGATGCCCTGCAACAATTTGACCGCTACCAACACCAACTCGAAGATCCAAACAGCCTTGCCGGCAACCATGTTTTATCTTTGCTGCTGGATCGCTCCGGGTCATTTTTGATCAGTACCAAAAACGGAATCAGTCGAGTTGATTTATCCCTCGGCGGATTCGAACAACTGATCCCAAGAACATTGCAAGGTAAAGTCGACGATACGGATAATACCGTAACAGCGATTGCATCTGCTGAAACGGGGCAATTGTGGCTAGGTGGTCGGTCTACACTGTTGTTGATCGATCCCAAAACCCGGCAGATTATAAAAAACCTGGCTGCCAAGCATAAGCAGAAAGACGGACTCCCTAACGACACAATTTACAGTTTGCACCAACAACCGAAGGGGCCGTTATGGATAGGAACCCGCAATGGATTGATTCGGTTTGATCCCCAGCAGGATCGCTTTCAGTCCATATCGTTGGGCGATATTGCCAGTAATTTCGTCAATAAAATTGTTCCAGGCCTTGGCGGTACACTGTGGCTAGGCACCGGTGGCGGCTTGATCGAATATGACCCGAAATCGGGCATCCTGCGAAAATTTCAGTATGATCCACTGGACCCGCACAGCCTTGCTAATAATTCCGTTAGTACGCTTATGGTTGATCATGTCGGCAGAGTCTGGGTGGGTGGCAGCGATGTAGCAGGCGGAGGGTTGGGTGTACTGAATCCATCGACAGGGAAATTCCAATATTACCATTCCGATCCGACTAACCCAGCCAGCTTAGCAAGTGATTTTGTAATGGATTTACAGGAAGCTCCGGATGGCTCGGTGTGGATTGCGTTGACTAGAGGCATTAGCCAAGCAATCATTACGGCAGACGGCAGTCTGAGTTTTCATAATTACAACAATCGTGATGTGTTGCACTCCGACTATATAAGAACAATCAAAATCGATCAGACAGGAAACATTTGGTTCAGTACCAACGCTGAATTGGCAAAGTTTGACCCGAAAACTGCGCAATTCAGCACTTATTATCTTGTTGAAGGGTTTTCTACGAATTGGGTTTTTGGGGCCTCCTTTGTCGACAGTGACGGAATACTGTATTTTAATAATTTGGATGGCCTAGTCGTTGTTCACCCTGAGCGTATTCGAAATAATCAAATACCGCCGACTGTTGCGATAACCGATATCAGTGTCCTCAATCATTCGCTGACCGATAACGTTAAGGCCGAAGGCGTTAAGTTGGAAGGCAGTGTGGTCGCGCCTAAAAGCTTGACCTTGCCGTGGCGGAAATCGATGTTCTCCTTGCGCTTCTCGGCGCTGCATTTTGCCGATCCCAATCGAAATCCTTATGCCTACAAGCTGGAAGGCTTTGATCAGGATTGGGTGGAAACCGATAACAGCAATCGCGTTGCGACCTATACCAACCTGAATCCCGGCAAGTATCTGTTTCGAGTCAAAGCCAGCAATAACAACGGGGTCTGGAATGAAACGGGGATCAGCCTGCCTATCACCATCACTCCCATGTTTTGGCAAACGATGTGGTTTCGGGCGGTTGTGGTCGGTTTTGTCTTAAGCCTGTTGCTGATTACCTACTTATGGCGTGTTCGCCAACTCCAGCGTATTCAGGCAAAGCTTGAATATCAGGTTGCCAAACGCACTGAGGAACTCCAAGACATGACCCAGCAGGCGCTGGCCGCGGTACAAACCAAAAGCGCTTTTTTAGCCAATATGAGTCATGAAATTCGTACCCCGATGAATGCCATTCTGGGCATGACCCATTTGACCTTGCTAACCGATTTAACGGAAAAACAACGCAATTATCAAAATAAAATCAACAACGCGGCAAAATGGCTGCTGGGCATACTCAACGATATTTTGGATTTTTCCAAACTCGAAGCCGGCAAACTCAAACTGGAACACATAGAATTCAGGCTTGAGACGGTCATCCAGTATTTGGACGACATGACGTCGCCACTGCTGGAAAGCAAACAACTAACACTGAGGATTGAGGTTAACCCGGATGTGCCGACTACATTGATCGGCGATCCGCTACGGCTGGGGCAGGTGTTGCTCAATTTGTTAAACAATGCCATCAAGTTTACCGAGCAGGGCAGCGTGACACTGCGGGTGCAGTTACAGGCTTCCAATACAAAAGAGGCCTGTTTGCGCTTTAGTGTCATCGATACCGGTATCGGCTTGGACGAAGAGCAACAAAGCAACTTGTTCAGCGCTTTCAGTCAAGCCGATAGCTCAACTACTCGTAAATACGGGGGCACCGGACTGGGGCTGAGTATCAGTAAGGAACTGGTCGAAGCCATGGGCGGCACTATCAACATCGAAAGCCGTTTGGGGCTAGGCAGTACTTTTTATTTTACTGTCACTCTAGGTTTGCCGGCCGTGAGCGAGCTTGTCCTTTCGCCTCCTAAAACTGCTAAGTCGGTTAAGTATCCGGAGCTGAGCAATGTGTATCTGCTGTTTGTGGAGGATGATCTCGTGATCCGGGAAATAATGCCGGAAATATTGGGTTATGAAGGTATCCGGGTCGATCTTGCCGCTAACGGTGCTGAAGCCATTGAGATGATTAACCAGAATAATTACTCAATGGTGTTAATGGACTGCCAGATGCCGGTGATGAATGGTTTTGAGGCCAGTCGTACGATTCGTGCCAATCCGCGTTTTGCTGATCTGTCGATCATCGCGATGACCGGCAACGTGATGGAGGAAGACCGAAAACGTTGTTTAGCTAGCGGTTTTAACGATCATATTTGCAAGTCGATAGACTGGGAACAGTTTTTCCAGACTTTAGCTCGCTGGGTCAAACCCGCAGAGCATCAATCCGTTCCTGCTGTTCCAGTCTCGCAGAACCGGGATGCTGAGTTCAACTTGGCAGATGGGCAACTTCAACCATCATCCCTTGTCCTTCTGTCCGGGGATGTGCCGACACATCAGCAACTTATTGCCGAATTGGGCGCTCTGCTCGCCAACGACAGCTTTATCTACGACGAACTGCTCGCACAGTTGAAAATGCTTTTTCCGGATGACCAACAGGCGGACTACAATACCCTGGCTCAATACATAATCGACACTGATTATCCTAAGGCCAAATCTATCTTGAATACGCTCGTGGGTTCGCCAAATGAAAATATTGAGGCAGCGCAAGACTTGCGACCTACCATCTTGATCGTCGATGATACGCGCGTTAATCTCGAAGTGCTGGCGTTGCTGCTAACTCAGGATTACCAAGTCAAAGTGGCCGGCAATGGTCAGAGGGCATTGGATATAGCTCAGAGTGACTCGCAACTCGATCTTGTGCTGCTTGATGTCAGAATGCCCGTGATGGATGGGTACGAAGTATGCCAAAGATTACAGGAGAATTCACTGACCCGCGATATTCCGGTGATTTTTGTGACTGCCGCGTTTGATCATGAATCCGAAACCTATGGTCTACAATTGGGCGCAGCGGATTACATCAGCAAACCCATAAGTCCGGCCATTACTTTAATGCGGGTGCGCAACCTGCTGTTGATCAAACAACACAAAAAGGAATTGAAGCGCATTGCTCATTATGACGCCTTGACGGATATTCCCAACCGGGTGTTGTTGGCTGACCGCCTAAAACAGGCTATCGGCCAGGCTAAGCGTACGGAAAAACTGTTGGGCATTTGTTATCTGGATCTTGATGGTTTTAAACCCGTTAACGATACCTTTGGACATCAAACCGGTGACCAGGTGTTAATCAAAATTGCACAGCGCATGAACAACATCCTTCGTGAGGAGGACACCGTCGCTCGTCTAGGAGGCGATGAGTTTGTGGTATTGCTACCGAATTTAAATCACGAGGAAGAATGTATAGCCACTCTGAAGCGACTGCTTGAGGTCATTGCCTTGCCGATTTGCATTCAGAGCCAATCATTTTTGGTGACGGCCAGTATCGGTGTCAGCATTTTTCCTAACGATGATAATGGCCCGGACGTGCTGCTAGGCCATGCCGACCAAGCCATGTATATCGCTAAGCAATTGGGTAAGAACCGCTATCATCTCTACAACCCCATCAATGACAAGCAAAGCCATGCTCCCCAATGGGTGTAAAACGGTATCCAATATTTACCACTATCAGATTCGGCTATTCCAATTAAATTACGTCAGTTGCTATTTACAATAAGATAATAAAAGCTGCTGGTAAATTTTGGACGCTTTTTTCTAGAAAAATATGGCTGGTTAAGACTACATTGCTGTCGTTCAATCTTAAAGAATCGATCGGCAACAATGGGTCGCTATGGATAGCTATCCATAGCGACCCCTATGTATAGTGCCCAACTATGTATAGTTCCAAATGGCTATCGCTTGCAAGGTGTGATGTTGTTGATATTCAACCATATCTCTGTCAATTAGCTTGACATAGTTTTTCCGATCTCCTGAAGTGGAAATTCACCCACCTCAGGAGATTCTAATGAACTCTAATCACCATACAAGCAGTTGGCTTTTTGAAAGCCAATTGGCCCCTTTTGTTGATGCATTCATGCTGCACCTGTTTGATTGCCGCTATGCATCCAACACCATTGATAATTACCTCGCCGGGCTGACTCATTTTGCTTACTGGCTCACCCAGAGTCATATTAATGTCAAAAACATCGATGAAAAGCTAATCCAACATTTTCTTGATGACCATCTGCCGAGCTGTTGCTGCGAAAAACCAGCATTCTCTGATGCTAAAGATTTGCATGCGGCACTGGGACATTTACTGGCACTCCTGCGAGCCAATGCCATCATCGCCGATCCATCAATGGGCCAAACGCCCGTAGACGAGGAACTTCGTCGATTCAATGACCACATGAACCACGTGCGTGGACTCGCTGCCAGAACACGTAAACAGTATCTTGCTGTCGTTCGCTGTCTGCTATTGGCGCAGTTTGCCGATCGAGAAGTGGTGATTGCTGCGATCAAACCAAACCAGATTCGCCAGTTCATAGCCAGCCAAAGCACGCGATGTACCGTGGCGGCCAGTATCGGCGCATCGGTTTCGGCATTACGCGGTTATTTTCGGTATCGCGCCACCCTGGGCGATTCAGTCCATCATTTGATCGGCGTCACCAGCTTTCCGGCCAACTGGCAACAAGCCTCGCTTCCGAGGACACTGTCCAAGAACGAAGTCGAACGCTTGCTAGGTGCACTTGAGTACGAAGGGCCTGCGGCACTCAGAACGGCGGCCATCGTTCATTGCGCATTGGATCTGGGCTTGCGCAGCAGCGAGGTGGCTTACCTTGGCCTCGATGACATTAACTGGTCGGCGGCGACAATCACGCTACGTGGTACCAAAGGACGCCACGAAGATGCCATGCCCCTGCCAGCAGCAACCGGTCAAGCGATTGCCGATTACTTGAAGCATGAGCGACCACCCACCAGCAATCGTGCACTGTTTGTGCGCAATGTTGCGCCACGCGATCAGCCCGTCGGGCCCGATCTGATCCGGAAATCGATCCGCCAGGCTTATGCCAGAGCTGGCTTACCCTACACACGGTCGAATCTTCTGCGGCACACCATGGCCAGCAGACTCTTGGAAGGCGGCAGTTCCCTCAAAGAAGTAGCGGATGTCTTACGGCATCGCTCGCTCAATACCACGTTGGTTTACGCCAAACTCGACAGCCAGAACCTAGCAGTGGTCGCCTTGCCTTGGCCTGGGAGTACATCATGAATGCGTCTATCACGATGACCACCCATGCCGACAATTACTTGAGTGAACGGCGGCGACTGGGCTTTGGCTTGCGCTCGCCTGGCTACTCGATCATCAGTTTTGCTCACTATATTGATGCACTGAATACCCAAGAACCGCTAACCGTCGAGATGATGGCAGACTGGGCACGACAAGACCGGGAACATACCGGCGATCCTGCCACTTGGGCGAGGCGGCTGAAGCATCTGCGCTCATTTTGCCGTTATCTACAACAATTTGAACCGCGCACCGAGGTGCCCGACGACAGTCTCTTTGGCCGAGTCGGCCAGCGATTAGCACCGCATATTTATAGCGAGCAGGAGATTATCGATTTGCTGAATGCCGCGCATAACCTGGATTCCTTTATTCCGGGATTACGGGGCGCCACCTACGAGACGCTGTTTGGTTTACTAGCGTCCACGGGTCTGCGAATTTCCGAAGCCTTGCATTTACTGGATTCTGATGTCGATCTAAAGGCTGGCATACTCGCCATACGGCAAACCAAGTTTGCCAAATCACGCTACGTGCCGCTTCATCCCAGCACTGTAGAGGCGCTTAAACAGTATCGGTCGCGACGAAACATCCATATCCATGTCACGGAAGATACGCCATTTTTTATCAGTACCCGTGGACGACTTCTGGGGCATAGACTGGATTCTCGGCAGGTTCGTCGGATATTTATTAAATTACGTGACCAATTGGGCTGGATCAATCGCGGCGCGCACCATGGCCCGCGCATTCACGACTTGCGACATACGTTTATCGTCCACCGTATACTGCTATGGCAAGTCCAAGGCATGGATGTCGACCAACAGATGTTGGCATTATCCACCTATGTCGGGCATGCCATGGTCACCAATACGTACTGGTATCTTACTGGCATTCCTGAGCTCATGACCGGGGCTGCAAATCGGTTTGAAGCCTTTGCGCAGCTACCGGAGGTGGGCCATGACTGAAACAACGGCACCCCATCCAGTATCCTTCTCGGCTTTGGTCCAGCAGTTTTTTACCGAATATCTGGTCAATCAACGCTCCATGAGTCCGCGTACGATTGTCTCGTATCGGGACGCCATGTTGCTATTCCTGGATTTCGCCCGGCATCGACTGGGTAGAATGCCAACAGCGCTGAATTTAGCGGATATGACGCCGGATTTGATCCTGGCCTTCTTGGACCATTTAGAGCAGCATCGCCACAACTCAGTGCGTAGCCGGAACTTGAGGCTGACGGCCATACGCGCATTTTTGAAATTCGCCGCCCGACGCGATGTATCGTCATTTTTTGTCATTGAACAGGCGTTAGCTATCCCCATGAAACGGTTCGAGCGTCCCATGTTGGGTTTTCTGAGTCGTGAGGAGATGTTAGCAATATTGGATCAACCCGGCGAAACCTGGACATCCCAACGCGACCATCTGTTGCTGACCCTGCTTTACAACACCGGCGCTCGCGTTTCTGAAATTATTGGCGTCAAGGTGGGCGATGTCGTCATGGGCGAATCGGCTTGTGTCCACTTACGTGGTAAGGGCCGTAAGCAACGCTCGACACCTTTATGGAAAAGCACGATCCAGGAAATCAGAGCTTGGTTGAAACGTAATCCAGCATTAGATGCTGATGCCGCGTTACTGCCGAATCGAGATGGCCAGCCAATGACACGTTGCAATGTTTCCCAGCGACTCAATATTGCCGTCGCCCATGCCGCCAAGACGGTAAGCAGTCTCTCCAAGCGAAAGATATCGCCGCACACCATCCGTCACACCACGGCCATGCATCTATTACAGTCTGGCGTGGCTTTTAACGTGATTGCCTTATGGCTGGGACATGAGAGCACGACCACTACCCATCGGTATGTAGAGGCTGACTTGGCGATGAAGAATAAGGCATTAGCCAGACTTCAGCCGCCAGGAGCGCCAAGTTACCATTATCAACCGGATGATGATGAACTGTTGCAGTTTCTTCAAGCGCTATAACTATGTAAAGCGTGCTGGCAGTCATGTCTGGCAGCACGCGGGTTGCCAATCGAAATAGATCACTTCTATTCATAGTTGGGCACTATACATAGGGGTCGCTATGGATAGCTATCCATAGCGACCCTAAGCAGTCAGCCACACCCTCTCACCGAATGACCGCTAAGTAGCTTCAACCTGACAGTTGGCTTCAGCGAAAAATTCACGCGCTTGGCTATGGGTGTTGAACACCGTTCAAATTTTGCCAATTCTTTTCAAAAACAGCGTCCAGATTGACCAGCAGAATTTTGTAAAGTGGTTCGCACTATTACAATAAATTTGGAGAGATTACCGAATATGTGATCTATGTCTCATTAATAGCTTCGCGGTTACTTGCTTCTAGCTGCTAACATAAGCCGTTATTTTTAAACTTTCCAAAGTATTTATGCGCATATTTAACGTCTTGCCTAAGCTAATGTGGCCACTCACTTTTGCCGTAGCAATAATGATTTCGGTCATTATCCCGGTTCATGCTGATACCGGAAACGATTGGTTGGCCGCACAGTTCCAAGCGGACGGAAGCATAACCACTGATGCCGGCATTGCTACCGCTTATCAATCGACGGCAGAGGCTTTACGCTTGTGGAAAGCGAACGGTGCCAACAAATCCATCATTCCAACGGCGGTACAGTTTCTCGAAAACAACAGTTATGCAAGCACGGAATATCTAGCTCGTTTAATCATGGCTAGGAACGATTCAGGTCTAAGCGTAGTTAGCCAGATTGACGAATTGAAGTCTCGCGTCAATGTGGACGGCGGATTTGGCGACCTAGCTAATTCCAGCAGTACCGCACTGGATACGGCGTTTGCTTTGCAGGCGTTCAACAGTTCTGGTTACGGTAATGTTCAGGCAGCCAATAGCAGCGTTGGGTTTCTGTTGAAAACCCAAAAGCCTGACGGCGGCTGGGCAATAGGCGTTAACGATGACAGCGTTTATGTCACAGCGCTTGCTGTGCTTGCGTTAAGTCCTCATAAAGCCACTTTTTCAGAAGTACCCTTTGCCTTAAACGCGGCCCGAAACTTTCTGCTGTCCAAACGCGATGAAATAGGCTTGTGGGGTGAAGATTATACCAGCGCTGTCGCCCTTATCGCGCTGTTATCCGATGGTGCTGAAGCGTCGTTATTCCGAGCAAGTGTTACTGCATTAAGCAATAAGCAGGCAGTAAACGGGAGTTGGTCAGATGATGTTTACACCACGGCATTAGTGCTAAGGGCGTTGGTTACGTATAACGCTGCCGACTCAGGTGCTTCAGGAGCTCAAACAGGAACTGTTGAAGGCTATGTTGGCAAGGAAAATAGTCATGAACCGCTTGCCAATGTCGAAGTATCATTGGCTTCTGTTGCAGGATACGCAGTCCTGACCGACAGCACAGGTTATTTTAAGATGGCTGGCGTACCTGTCGGTACTCAAACGTTGGTTGCGCGAAAAAACGGTTATAACAGCCTCAGTCGTGTCGTGACTGTTCTTGCTGGGCAAATTTCCAATGCCGGAACATTAGGTCTGTCTGCCGATCCGCAAACAGGGGCAGTGCTGGGACACATTGAAGACAATCAAGACCATTCAGCGCTAGCCGGAGCCATGGTTACACTGACCGGAGCCGAATCACGCACGACGGTCAGTGATGCGAATGGTAATTTCGAATGGTCGTCGTTGCCGCCAGGCGGTTACACAATCCAAATTGACAAGACGGGCTATCATCCAGCGAACGGTATGCTGAACATAATAGCTGGCACGAGCGTAACGCTGAAACAAGCGCTGATCAAGGTCGATGTCTTTTTGGACACAGCACCGGGCAATATTTCAGGCAAGATCGTTGACGGCGAAAGCGGCGAGCCCATAAGTGCGGCTCATATTGGGATGGCCGGTAGCACTGCGATAACCGGCAGTGACGGCGGTTTTGTGTTCAATGCCTTAGCGCGCGGCAGCTATCAGGCACTGCTGTCGGCAGATGGCTATCAGAGCCAATCCATTTCGTTTGTCTTCAGCCCAGGGTCAAACGGCGATTTGGGTCTCTTACGCCTGTATCGTCAGGGCGGTTCCGTGGTTCCGACCAGCTTAACGGTATCAGGCCGGATAGTGGATGGCTTGAGTGGGACGGCGATCAATAACGCGACGGTAAAGTGGGTTGAGACCGGGAAAACCGTACAAACCGCAGCTGACGGGAGTTTTACAATCACCGGAATCGATACCCTTAATTTCACGCTGACCGTGACTGCGGCAGGATTTGTTGATCAGACATTCAGCTTAAACGTCAGTGGCTATGGGGAGTTTTTCCAGGAATTTCCATTGCCGCCGATACCGTCCACGCCCCCCGCCAACAGTGATCCCACTCACAGTATCCTGAGTGGCCATGTCAAAAACAGCCTCACCGGACTACCCATTGCCGGTGCGAAAGTGGCCTTGGTAGATGGCCGGGGCCTGACGGCAACAACCGGTAATGACGGTCAATTTGAATTCACGGGCATCACGAATTTGAGTTTTTCATTGAATGTATCTGCGGAAGGTTATTCTGCCACCATGCGGGAGATCACTTTATCCGCGCCCGGATCGTATACGGCTGATATTGCTGTTGAACCATTGGCGCAATCAGCAGCGAAGAGCGTCCAAATCGTATCGCTAATGCCGCCGGATAAGGCTGTTGGGGCCAATGAGGCCTTGGTGTTTACGGCCCAAGTCGCCAATTTGCTGGATGCCGCACAAGACGTGGTCATTCTGGGCGAGATTGTCAATGCAGAAGGTATCAGCATTGCCACGGTATCGCCTTATGCGCCAGGCACTACAGAGCCTACTTCCCAATTCGGCTTTACGCCCAAAGAAAGCAAGGTGCTAACCGTGCCTTGGAATACGGCACAAACCGAACCCGGCACTTATCGCTTGATCTTGCGTGCGATTAAGCCCAATACGATCAATCAGTCTTTACCGTTCGGGCAAATATTGGCCGAAAACCAGTCATTTGGACAGATTATTGCAACTAGCTCTTTCGGTGGCGCCTTGGGTCTTGATCCACCATTGATCCAGGCGGGTTCGCAAACTCCGGTTAAACTTGAGGTATTCCTGGGCAATACCGGCAATATGGATTTGAAGAATGTCCCTCTGACCCTCACTATTGAACAGCCTGGAGCCGGGAACGTCCTGCACCAAGCGACGGCGACGCTCGACCAGCTGGCCGTCAATGGCTACCGCTATCTGTCGTTCGGTAACTGGATTCCGACGGGTGAGGGCAACCTGCCGATAAAAATTCGAGCGACCAGTGGCGTAGTCAGCGGTGAAATCAACGGCACGCTCTATGTCGGTGACAAAGCCGCCGGCACTTTCAGCGTCGACAAAACCGTCGTTCCGGAAGGCAACCAAACGGCACATGGCAAAATAACACTGGAAGGCGTCGATACCGCAAGCGGCAAGGCGACTGACCCCTTGTTTGTTACGGTACAGAACGCCGTTAAAACAGGGAATATATATGCGTCCAGCGGGGCAATGCTCTGGCAACAAAACAATCGTTGCTTAGGCTGTCATATCCAAACCCAAAGCCTGGTCGGCGCCGCCTCTGCGGTTCAAAAAAATCTGGGTGATGAAGCGTCTGCGGTTAATTTATATAATACCGTGGCCAGCAGCCAGCAAAATGACGGTGGACTGAGAGCGAGTCATCCTTATTTTACCAAAACCCAAACGGTTTTAGGTGCTTGGTCGCTGACCGCCTGGAATGCTGAAGAATCTTTCAGGACTTTGTATCGCGCCGCCCAACACCTCTATAACAACCGCTCGCAATCCGGCAACCAAACCTGGTGGACGCCGGATTACGCTTCCGGCTGGTGGTATTCCAGCGAGTCACACACAGCATTGACAGTTAAGGCTTATGCCCAGTTATTAAAAACCGCTCAAACGGCTGATCTGAGCAAAATTAACGACTATCGCCTGGACAGTAAGGTTCTGTTGGGTACAGGCACCTCTCCACGCGACATAGAGCTAGCGAAAGACGGCTTTCTTTATACGGTCAAGGCAGCGGGTGATATCGTTCGCATTAATACCGAGACCAACGGCGTCGAGTCCGTCGCCAAGTTGGCCATTAGCGACGGCTACGGCATCGCCGTCGCAGAGGATGGAACGATCTATGTTTCCGGCAACGGCGGCAAACTGTTGCGGCGTAATCTGGACGGCTCGGTCGATACCTTGCTGTCAAGCAGCGGCTACTTGACCGATGTGGAGATTGGCCCTGACGGCCGGATTTATGTAGTCGATTACACCAACAAGCGCATTTTAAGGAGCAATAGCAGCGGCCAATTCGAAAACTGGGTCACTGGCGGCGTATTTAATTCCCCTTATGGCATGACTTTTGATGAAGCCGGCAATGCTTACGTTGCCAATTTCGGCGGATTTAACATTGTCAAGATCGATCCCGACAAGAAAGTATCCATATTTGCCGACGGTTTGGCGTACCAACCGCTCTATATCGACCATAAACCGGGCGGTGGCTTCTATTATTCTTCGTATCAATATTCAAATTCCGGGCAATATACGCCTTTCGCCATCAACTCACTCAGTGCTAAAGGTGTGGTTGAGCGTCTGGCATCCATGACTGGGTTAATGATGGGCGTAGCCGTCAACGGTGATGGGCAAGCCTACGTGGTCAATTCGGCTGAAAACAAGCTTTATCAGCTTGCCGCGTTTGCGTTAGCCACCTCGCAATTGGCCGACTTCTCCACAGAAGTCACCCGAGCCAGCAATTATTTTCTGGCTCGTTATAATGATGGGACGTCGGATAACATCGTCCAAGCAATGCGATTGACCGGATTGGCGGAAGCACGAAAGGTGATAAGTGATGCCGGTCTCAAAGCCCAAATCGATACCGCTATAACCGCCATCAGCAACACTTTGCGTGCGCGTCAACGCGCAGACGGCGGCTGGGGACGCGCTACGGGTTGGGGGAGCGACGCCATGGTTACTGCATTAGTCGGGTTAGCGTTGGATTACACCAACCCCTCCGCAGATGATCCATTGATCCGCAAGACCATTCAGTACCTGTTGTCCGCACAACAAGCCGATCATTCTTGGTTGAGCAGCAATAACATTTTGACGACCCGTTTGGCGGCGACCAGTCTGGTTGTGAGCTATTTACCGGTTGCCTTGGAACGATTGGGTGGTATCGATGTCGACCTGCATGTGAATTTTTCCGGCGTCAGTCTTGCTAAGCAACCCAGTGCCTGCGCCGACTTCCCAAAAAGCCAATGCTACTGGCGGAGTCGATTATTTCTGGAAGCTGGTGGGCGTGACCACCAACAAGCGGTCGCTCGATTTTGACTTGGCTCTGAAAAATATGGTGCTCAAAGAGCAGCGCGATGTTGCCAGTGCCGCCTACATTGAATTCAACAACTCCTTCACCACCGAAAAGCTGCGTATCGACCTTGATATCCCCACCATCAAGGCAGCGAGTGGTTTAGCCTTAACGTTAACCACTGACCGCAACAGCTACACAGCCAACGAATCAGTCCTGATCAGGCCTGTGGTGGCAAATGCTAGCCTAACTGCCGCTGAAGGCACCGTAAAAGTCTTCATCCGTGCGGCCGGCAGCCAAGAAAACCTAGCAACACTCAGTCCGCTCACCGTGCCTAGCATGGCAGCTGGTGCTAGTCTTGCTCTGGAAACACCCTGGAATACAGGCGCTACGCTAACAGGCAGCTACGAAGCCTACGTACAGCTTGTGGATGCCCAAAACAGAGTCGTGGACGAAGCCACCGCACCGTTCCAAATAGCCGCAGGGGGCGCAGCGCTTATCAATGGCCGCGTGGTCACCGACAAGCCTGTCTATGCCGCCTGGGATACTGTAAATATAAATGCGCGGGTTGAAAATACCACCGCCAACGCGATCCAGCCGCCGACCCGTGTGGAAATCACCGTGACCACGCCCACGGGAAAAATTATCCTGAACGAAAGCGCTACGGTTGGTGAGCTGGTGCCGAATGCGCTTCGGGATTTGCAGTTTACTCTCAATTTGGCTGACGTCATCAGCGGCGATTATGCCGTGATGATGACTGTCAAAGATGCCGCCAGCCATGCAACCCTGATTACCCGGGCAACGGTTTTCCATGTCGAACGGCAGGCAATCCAAGCCCTGAGCGGCAAAGTAGAGGCGACTCCGGTGCAAGTGCATCAGGGCGACCCTGGAAGCTGTCTGGAAAGCCTCCAAAATAAAGCGGCAAGCTCACTACCGAATGTCTTGCTGACCAGCAAACTCGTGTCTGCCGCGACCCAGCAAGTGCTGAGTTCCGAAACGCGGAACGTGGATTTCGCCGCTAATGCGCAACTGGCTAAAAGCCGTAATATCGCCACCGGCAATCTGCCGATTGGCGGCTACGCCTGTCTCTTGCTAGCCGAAGTCGGCGGTCAAACTGTGCAATTGGGAGCTGCTTTGTTTGACGTGCTCGAACCGCCGATCCGCATCAATGCCACTCTCGGTGCGGGCAAACACGGTCGTATCTTGGCTTTACTGGACCCCGATACCGGCAATGACCCGTTAGGTCCAAACCACCTGCCGACCATGACTGTACAGCGGACCACTCTGGAAAAACTATTAGATGATGCCGGCTGGTCTTACACCTTGGCCACCGATGCCGATGCTTTCACCCGCGAACTGCGCAGCGGCGGCTATGTCAGCTATCTATTGTTGTCCGAAACCGTTAAGCTTGCTGAAACCGTGCAACAGGAACTGCGCGAAGCGGTCAACCGCGGCGAAGGCCTGATTGAAGCCGGCGGCCATGACCAACGCCAAGGGCGCATTGACGAAGCGTTAGGGCTTAACTTCAACGGCAAATACCCGCGCATGACCGGAATCAGTATCGACGGTGACGGTTTTACGGCTACCGGCCAGATGCCGCTGCAACTGACCGATAGAACCCTGAACTTCACGCTGGACGGCGCCGCCGCCCTCGGCCGGTTCCTGCAGGACGGTGTGGTGACCCAGAACCTGTCGCTCGCCGAACAGCGTTACGGACAGGGTCGGGCTTTCCATGCCGGCTATGACCTGTTGGCTGAAGTGTCCTTGCCGGGTGCCGATCCTCGTCACGGGCAACTGCTGCTCGATGCCTTAAACCGTACCCATCCGGATCCCTTAGTGCCTTATGCCCACAGCGTGTATCCGGTCACCGTCAAATTGGCTAACCTCGGTATTGCCACGCCCGGCCGGGTCGTGTTGAACCTGCCTGCCAACACCGCCGTGATCGATGCCGGTGGCGCAAGCCAAACGGACAGCCAACTGGTTTGGGACTTCAACCTGGCTGAAAAAGCAGAGGCCGAGTATACGGCCTGGCTGAAACTGCCCGACGTACCGGTCACCGTGAAGGCCACGGTCGAAAGCGGCAGCGGCAGCAGCTATAAACTGCAGCAAGCACTGACGCTGGACATTGACATAGTGTCGGCTAACGACCTGCAAGCCGCGCTGGAGGCCATTAGCCCCTTAACAGGCAATGCCTACAAACAGCCGCGTAGCGACCTGCAACAGGCCGAAACCCAGAGGCTCTCCGGGAACTGGCCGGCAACAATGGATGCCTTGCGCAGCGCCGCCGACCGGCTGAGCGCAATCGGTACCGCCATCGCCGCGCAGATCCGCCTCAGCACAGACCGGGCCCTGCGTAGTGCCTCGATCAAAACCGTAACACCTTAAACTGAAGAGATTTTACAAGGATAGCCCACGATGACTGCCCCCATGCTGACCCGCATCAGAGACACCCGTCCCTTCATGCGTTCGACCGCGCTGACCGTACTGGTCGCCTTTTTCATGCTGATACTGGAGCCCACGGTCGCCGCCGCGAAGACCAACGCCCCGGCTGCCGGCGCCCCGAAGACAGCGGCTGCCCCCAGTGACGACCAGCGCTTTTCCCAAACCCTGCAGCACATCGAAGCCCAACTGCAACGGCTTCAGGAAAAGCTCAACAAACAACAAAGCAGCATCCCTGAACGCGGCGAACTGCAGCAATTGCAGCATAGCCTTAAGCAATTGGACATCGTTGAACGGCAAAGCTTCGCCAACATCAAACAGCAGCTCATCGATCGCCGCCTTCCCAGTGAAATTCTGGCCCGGCACCAGGACATGGTGGACACCTATCAGGTTGAATATGACGCCCTGATGGCGGAACTGGATGCCATTAATGCGGCAGATAACGAGGCCGACCGGCTGACCCGCGTACAAACCGCGCTGGAACACCTGAAAGCCAAACCGAGCAAGAAAAAGCAGCAGCCGTTCGACCCCAACCAACTACCGAATCAAACGCTCAAAGCCGATCCTAAAAACAAGCCCAAGGACAGCGCAGAACAATTTACCCACGCCGGCCATTTCGATACGCCTTATCCGCAACTGGCCGCCCTGGGTGACTTTACCTTTGACAAACTGACCGGAGCGACGAATCCTGCGTATCTGGCCGAAAGCGATGAAGTCAAGCTCACGCCTGCCATCCAGGCCAAAGCGGCCGAGCTGAACTACGATCCGGTTAAAATCTACCACTGGGTCAGGAATAATATCGTTTGGCAGCCAACCTGGGGCGGCATTCAGGCTGCCGACCTGACCCTGTCCGCGCAACGCGGCAACGCCATGGACATCGCCAGCCTGACGATCGCCTTATTGCGCGCTGCCAAAATCCCAGCCCGCTATGTGCACGGCACTATCGACGTGCCCAGCGATGCGTTTAAAAACTGGGCCGGCGGCTTCACCAGCATCCAGGCTGCGGCCGAATACGCGGCCAGCGGCGGTATCCCCGTCACTTCCATTGTTTCCGGCGGTGTCATCAGCAAAGTCCGCCTCGAGCATGTCTGGGTCGAAGCGGCGATTGACTTCCACCCGTCGCGCGGCGCCAAAAACAGAGATGCCGACAGCTGGGCCAGCCTGGATGCCAGCTACAAACAATACCAACACCAGCCCGGCCTGGACGCCGTGGCTATCAGCGGCATCAACCCCGAGCAACTGGCGCAAGACTTCATCGCCAGCGGCACCGTCAACGAAGCGGAAAGCTGGGCAACCGGCTTCAACGCGCAACTGCTCCAAGATGCCCAAGCCCAGGCGCAGCAAAAACTGCAAACGTATATTGAAACCCAGATGCAGAACCCCTCGGTCGGCGATGTAATCGGCGGCGCCAAGACCATCATCCAGGAGTTTCCGATGCTGCCGTCCGGCCTGCCCAACCGCATCGTCGCCACTGGCGCCCGTTACGACAAACTGCCGGCCGGCCTGCAACAGCATATCCGTTACAGCTTCGGCAGTGATATCGAAGGCAACATGATCGATCCTGTCGACTTTGCGTTTGCCAACGTCAACAATGCCAAAATCACCTTATCGTTCAAACCGGCCACGGAAGCTGACGAACAAACCCTGGCGTCCTTGTTGCCGCAAGGCGACATCACCGACTTGAGCCAACTGCCCCAGAGCATCCCGAGCTATTTGATCAAGGTAATCCCCGAACTCAAACTCAATGGGCAAACCGTTAAGGCAGGCAACGCGATGAGACTCGGCGAAGACGTGCCGTTGGTGACCGCAACCAGCTTTACCGGACGAGGAACCGTGCAAGCCCCACGGACTTATAACGTGACTGCGGGTTCCTATCTCTCGGTTAACGCCATTGCCGGCAGCGTGTCCCCGAACGAACTGAAGCAACTGAAAACCCGGCTGGAACACACCAAAACCCAGCTGGAAAGCAACGACCAGGCACAAATCGCAGCCTTGACCCGTGAAGACCTATTGGGCGACCTGTTCCGCGCCGGAACGCTGGGTTACTACGCGCAACTGATCGGACTTAACCACATCATGGGCCTGCAAGCCGGCGGCCATTACCAGCTGGGCGCCGGCACCGGCACCTTCGGTTACGAGCCGAAAGTCAGCTATTTTTTTGGCATCCCCAAAGCCATTGAAGCCGGCGGCGTCGTGTTCGACATCCCGCTGTTTACGATCGCCGGCGTCAACGACGGCGACCCCATCAAGAAAAAACAGTTCGTGCTGCAAGCCGGCCTCTTGTCTTCGGCTTTGGAACATGCCGTGCCGGAACAGCTGTTCGTCAACGCGCAAAATCCTGGCGAGGCGATCTCCGCCGTCAAAGCCCTGCAAAAGGCCAGCGCTGCCGGGCAACGCATCTATCATATTACCCAAGCCAACCAATCGACTATACTTGCCAATATCCACCACGACAGCGATACGATGGCTGAAATCCGAAATGCCCTGAACGCCGGGAAAGAAGTGATTACCCATACCGATGCGGTCAGCGTGCCGGGCTGGTCGGGGGCGGGCTATATCATCACCGACCCTGACACAGGGGCTGGGGCTTATAAAATTGCGGGTGGGGGAAATGGATCGTTTTTTATTATTCTTGGATTTGCTGGCCTAGGTTTGGCAATGTTTTTTACGACAATTGTCTTTATATCTGAAGCATTCTCAATTCTCGCTTTTGCTATGTGGGGAGCTTCACAAGTTGCTCTTTTTCTTCAAGCGATTAAGTTTGGGGAATTAATTTTTGATGTATCTTCGTCAAAATGTAATGATGAACAAAAGTCGCACGTTGTGAGTGGGGCTGCTTTTATTTTAGCAATAGAAGCGTTTACTTCATGGTTTTTTAAAGGAAAGATTCTTGGAGGAACAGAATTAACGAAACCGTTTTATGAATTATTGGAGGTTCTAATTGGCACTGGTGTCTTGGGCATACTTGGTGAAATGACGAGTGAACTCAATAAAAATAGAGTTGATTCCTGTTATTAAGGTTTTAAAATGAATGGATTAGAAGCAACAATTATTTTGATATTATCCTTTGCAGGCTTTGGATATTTAGATGAAATTATTAAAAAAATAAAAAATGAGAATAATAATAGACTAATATCCTATGTCTATGTCGCGATAATCGCAAGTGCTTCATTATATGGACTTTACTGGTCATTGAGGTTTTTTAAAGATATATGAAACTAATAATTTTGCCTAAGAAAAAGGGTTCAACCATAAAGCCAGACTAAACTGTAAACAGATGCAAGGGCATAGCACATGAGTAAGAGCTAATTCTTTAATTTTGCCATGCAATAATATGTTCCATACTAAGGGCATGGACTACTATGCCCAACTTCGCCCTGTGTTACGTTATGAGCTATTGGCAGACAACCTCAGATTTCTACGGCTGATATCAGCACCTTCTTCGACATCCCGCTGTTTACGATCGCCGGCGTCAACGACGGCGACCTCATCAAGAAAAAACAGTTGCCGGTCTCCTCATCTCCGCCCTGGAACATGCCGTGCCGGAGCAGCTGTTTGTTAACGCGCAAAATCCGGGCGAAGCCATTTCCGCCGTCAAAGCCCTGCAAAAAGCCAGCGCCGCCGGGCAACGGATTTACCGGATCAGCTCGGCCAATCAATCGTTTACATTTTCAACATGTTAATCAGCATCCAAATTTCGCCAGTTATTTTTGAAAAAACAGCATCCGGATTTCCAGTATAAATCTCTATCTTATTGTATTTAAAAACCTAATAAACTTAGGCTGGTAATACCAATGCTAATACTGGAAAAACTTGGACGCTGATTAACAGACCTCCGCCGATGAACGACAGCTTTCTGTACTACAGTCGCCATTTGGCTGAAATTCTTGAATGTCTCTGATTGGCCGATTTCAACCGATCATAGCTATTTCAAACCGACATTAGCTGCATTAGTTCAGACTTAACCCGACACCGATCTTGAAAGATAGTGAGTTGCTGGTGAGTAACCTAGAACACTGCTGCATACTTAACAAATGCCGCTATACACACTTCACGCACACCAGTTCCCGCCAATCTGTCGTATAACGTTGTGAAATCCGTTCCGACTTGGCTTTCCAGGTCTTATCAAAGCCCGTGGCGGCCAATGAGATCGCCTTGGGAAAACGTCGATTGATCTGATCCATAACTGTCATCACCGGCTTGCCATCGGTTTGATGATGGCCTATCTCAAATAGATCGAACTGCCCTGGCTGGTTTTCAGGCTGAATATGGCTCAGTTGCAGGCCGCATTTTTGGTAGTGGTAGCCCGGCTTGAAAATCTCCTTCAGCAAGCGGTTGGCGGCACTGATGATGACGCGGCTGTCCTGCGTGGCAGAAGGCAATCTCATGCCGGCTGAGCGTTGATAGTGCGGCTCATGCGGATTAAACGGACTGGTCCGGATAAACACGCTGAGGTGGCCGGCAACGGAGTGCTGATGCCTGAGCTTTTCTGCCGCCCGGCTGCCATACACGGCCAAGGCTTGCGCTAACTCGCTGTAATTGGTCAATCGGCGGCTAAAACTGCGCGAGCAGACAATCTGCTGTTTGTTGGGCGCACTTTCTTCCAGTTCCAGGCACGGGATGCCGTTCAATTCCATGACCGTGCGGGCGACCACGATATTGAACTGCGCCTGGATGCTGTGGGTAGGTTGGCAAGCCAAATCCAAAACCGTGACAATGCCTAACTGGTTTAAACGCCCCGCATAGCGGGAACCGATACCCCAGACTTCACCGACCGGCACACGCCTCATCAGTTTTTCCCGTCGCACTGGGTCTGACACATCCAGCACGCCACCCGTTTGCGGCCATTTTTTCGCCGCAAAATTCGCCAGTTTAGCAAGCGTCTTGGTCGGCCCCATGCCCACACAGACCGGTATGCCGGTGGAGCGGAAAATGGCTTTTCTAATGCGCTGACCGTAAGCCACCGGGTCTCGATGGCACACGCCGGTTAAGTCCAGGAAAGCCTCGTCAATGGAGTACACTTCCAGGCTCGGGGCGAACTCTTCCAGAACTGTCATCACCCGAGCCGACATATCGGCATAAAGGCTGTAGTTGGATGAAAACAGCTGAATGTTGTGTTGGTTGACCAGCTGCTGGATTTGAAATAGCGGTACGCCCATCTTGATGCCCAGGGCCTTAACTTCCTGGCTGCGGGCGACGATGCAACCGTCATTGTTACTGAGCACGGCCACCGGCTGGCCGATCAAATCGGGCCGGAACACACGCTCACACGAAACGTAAAAATTGTTACAGTCGACCAGGGCGATTAGCGGCGGCATCACAGGGGATGGATGACGTTGGTCACCACGCCCCAGATCACCAGTTCCAGGTCATCGTGAATAACAAGATCGGGATAGGCCGGGTTTTCCGCCTTGAGCTGCCAGCGCTCGCCGTCTTTGGCCAGGCGCTTAACCGTCAATTCGCCATTCAGCGCGCAGATCACGATGTGGCCCGGCATTGGGTCGATGGAGCGGTCGACGACCAGAATATCATTCGGATGGATGCCGGCGCCGAGCATCGATTCGCCTTGCGCCCGTGCGAAAAACGTCGCGGCCGGTTTCTTGACCAGTAACTCGTTCAGGTCCAGGGTTTTCTCGATGTAATCGTCGGCAGGCGACGGGAAGCCGGCAGCCACTTTGCCGGTAAATAACGGCAGTAGCACCTGTCGCCGTAGCGGTGCAAGCCGCCAGAGGTCCATCGGGAAGTGGTGAGTAAGCCATTGATCCATCATACGCTCCAAAAAAGGGGATTATTCTTGTTCTGTTTGTGTTTTCTTTTTATGGCATTCTAGGCGGTTTACGGTAAACTGACAAAAAATAAATGAAAGGAGCAGTATGAATTCATTAACGAGAAGGCAGCGGGAAATCTTTGCTTTTCTGCGCGACAATTATGAGAGTTTTTCACATCCGCCGACGCTGGATGAACTGTGCACAGCGTTGGGCGTGGCCTCGCGTGGCTCACTGTACAAGCACATCATGGCGCTGATTGCGGCTGGGCTGGTCGAGCCGTTCGCCAGCAACAAGCAAGGCGGCATCCGTTTATCCACGAAAGCCGAGAGAAACTATACCGCCTGTGAACATTTGCTGCCGTTTGTCGGCAAGATTGCCGCCGGCAGGCCGATTGAAGCTTTGGAAAACATCAACTACATGGCCGTGCCGGAACTGCTAAAAAGCGATAAACCCTGTTATGTGTTGCAGGTTCAAGGAGATTCGATGGTCGAGGCCGGGATATTCGACGGCGACTGGGTGATTATCGAGCAGCGCAACTATGCCAGCAACGGCGAGATCGTGGTGGCGCTGATCGAAAAAGCCGAAGCGACCTTGAAATACATCGAACAGTCGCCAGGAGAAGTGCGGCTGATCCCAGCCAATGCCAGCATGACGACGATGACCTACCACCCGGATCAAGTCGAAATTCAGGGCGTATTGGTCGGACAAATGCGCAGTTACCGACATTAACCACCAGAGCGATCATAGCGATCATAGCGAGGCGATCCTTCTGATTGCTCATCGGTTAGGTAAGCGATGGGCGTTATTGGCATTGACGCTTTTGCACCGATAATGAAGTCACGCTTGGCCAGCCATCCAGGAGATTTTTATGATCCACGCAGAATTATTACGAGACCAGGGCATCCTGATCATCACCCCCGAGGGACCGCTACAACAAGCGGATTTCGAATCGCTTGCTCAACTCGTAGATCCTTATATCAAATCTGAAGGCGAGCTGCATGGCGTATTGATCTTCACAGAATCTTTTCCCGGTTGGGCGGACTTTGCCGCTTTGTTGTCCCACCTGAAGTTCGTTAAAGATCACCACCAACACATCGCCAAGATAGCGGCGGTCACCGACAGTCAATTTCTGACGATCCTGCCGGCTATTGTGAGTCATTTTGTGCACGCCAAAGTGCGGCATTTTATATATGGCGACAAACAGCACGCTTTGGAGTGGCTGCAAAGCAGAGAAGCATGACCTGTGCGGCCGCTTTGATTTAACGGCAACCCCAGAGGCTGTTGCCGAACCTTTTCGGTTCCAGCGACCGCCACGCTTTCAGCCCAGTTTATCCCCAAGAGCTGGGGATAGGTTTGTGATAAATTAGTGACCGTCAACGGTAACTTACCGTCAGGTACTAAAGAATCTCAAATCGACTCAAAATTGACCTGCTCGGAGTGTGCCTGCTGATTGGAAGCTGAACAATCCTGTAGTGGTTAACGCCGACATTCTCTAGGGTCTTTTTCCTATCTAGCTTGGTCAATCGTTCACCGGCTAACAGGGCAATTTGAGACTGGGGTGTCTTTGTTGGAAGGATATAGTGGTTGATAGGGGGAGTCACTTAATCGACGAGGCTCACTTTACCTGTTGGTGTCATCAGCAAAATTAGGTCATTTTAACAAGAGCATAAATGCCTATGCCCAGCCATGTTAATCCTAACAATAACCACGGAAGCCACTGCGGTTGATGATCGAGGCTCGCTTGTATCTCATGATCATCCGACTCGGCCAGTTGCTCCTTTTGAACTGATATTTTTTTGAGTTTTCGGTTCAAGTCCCTGGCTTTTTCTTTTTGCTGTTTTTTATAGAGCTCAATTCCTTTTTGAATGCCTTGAGCGATCAACTTAGTTTGTTCTTTAGTTTGAGCAGGACGTTGAATTCCCTTGGCTATTTTCAACGCTTCCTCTTGAGTTTGCTGCGATGGCTTTTGATAACTATTTTTAGTTTAGTCATGATGGTATTTTGATAATGAACGCTTCTCTAATTATACTGTGCACGGTCATGGAAACGGGTAATCAAATTACCAGCATCGCATAGATAATGAGTGCTACACATCCAAAATATACATTGACAGCACTGGCATGAGAAGCTCATACTGCACCCAGCTTAAAAATAAGATTTACCCTCTGCTTACCATTTCGATGTCACTTCTTTAGTTATTCGTCCTGTTTTTCATTTTGTAATTTCCAAATTTATCGGCTAGACCCGCCTTATCTAAGGCTTTATACACTCAAAATTTCTATAGGACTCATTATGTCTACAATAACTACTGGCATCGTAAAATGGTTTAATTCTGATAAAGGCTTTGGCTTTATCGAGCAGCAATCAGGCCCCGATGTGTTCGTGCACTTTCAACAAATCCAAAACTCTGGCGGTTACAAATCACTGGATGAAGGCCAAAAAGTACAGTTCAGCGTAACGCAAGGCCAAAAAGGCCCGCAAGCTGAAAATGTAACCGTCATCCACTAAGTTGTAGTGATAGACTGAGGTCAATTTTGATCTGCAGTCTATATCCACTCAACGCCCGCAAACAATTAAGGTCAACTAACACTTAACGTTATTGACAAGATACCTTAATTACCCCGCTCAACACGCTAGTTCAATCTGCTTTACTGACACTACCATAAAGATTGCTGAATAACCGGATCACAATGGAAATCATAGTCCGTGTGATTTTAGTAGCAGGAACCCTGCTTGGACTTTCTGAAGCAAAATCATCAATCGCGGCATTCATAAAATTGACCAACCCCGTCTGGACTATTTCTTCTGACGATCGTTTTACAAACCGTTCTTGAAGTTTAGATCTGATTTTTTCATCCATGGACCGCTCAGTCACCAGCGATTGTAATTCTGCATCTAACAGTACGGCCTGTTTTTCCAGCCAATTAAAATCCATATCGCTTTGAGAGGGCAAAGGGCCGAAAGCATGTTGAAACACACACAACACATCGAAGCAAAGATCCATAAACAGATAAGACATGTCCTGATTCTGTTCAGCGATAAAGGCGGGAAACATGCCGAATAGGGTTTGCGCCATCGCTGTTTGTTCAAGCTGGAATTGCTCTATGAGCTTTGCGCCGGTTGCTTCATCGATGCTTTTGGCGTAGTGGATCGCCTCAAACAGTTCACGCTCGCTAAGTTCATGCATCCTATTAATCCGGCGTCAGCTGTAAAATATTTCGAAATTATACGGGAATAAAGAAACGACGACGCTGAAAATGCCGCAGTTAAGCTATATCAGCCAGAGGGCGACCAGAGGAGCGACATTTAGCAAGAGAACTCCAACCTTGTAAAGCGCCATGCTGCCATAGTGAAGCGCGTCAAAAACCTCAACTGTAAGCCGGAACCACCGGCTGTGAAGACGGTACATCCAATCATGGGCAAGACTGAACACACCAAACCAGATGATGAGAATCGCGTAATTGAACGCGAGACTGTAAAGCAAAAGCGCTTTGAAGGTATCGGGATTCATCGCTGTACCTCATGTATTTAAAATGAATAGCCCCCATTATAGCTAAACAGCCATGCAAGAAGGGTAACGCACCTTCATGCGAAATTGCACACCCCATGTCACGCGAAATGCACGCCCATGACTTGACTGACTGCACACCCATCATCTTATTCTGATTGAAAACTACCCCCTTACGATACACAGCCAGCCGCCGATTCCGATAGGATTATGCCAATAGTGAACATTTGTTTTGGCAATGCCGAATATCCGCTGTCGACCCGTTGCGGTCTGTCACTCGAAGTGATTCAATAGCAGCGATCAGGACATTACCGGTCATTATTTTTGATCACCGAATGATATACAGAAAGGAAAATCCCCTGCAAGCCAATCAGTTATCGCATAAGTGAGTATTAGCTGGGAGATATAGGAAAACCACTTAATTACTAGATATGCTTCAAAAGAAGCTACATGCACATTACAACAATAAATTATTAACAGGAATATAATTATGACTTCAGCAACACCATTGGCTGGCGGAGATAGAGTTAAAGTAGTTATTTTTTTTCTAGTTTTGGCTGTAACAATATTTTTTGGTGTAATTCCAATATTAATTGCCTTAGCTAGTATTTATATAATGAAAAAGGATAAATCATTTTCACCTATCCAAAGTTCAAGGAAGTATATAAAAGCATATTTGGTCGCATTGGCATTAGGTGCAACTATAGCAGTTTCTATAGGCTATTATGAGGCGTTTGATATAAAATATAACTGGGAATATGATATTCTTGATCCAAGGCATACTGTTTACAATAAAGACATATTTTATGAAACAGCAATGGTTGTATTTGGTGGTCTCATTTTGACCCCGATAGCAGTGTATCTCTTTATGTCTCTATTTGGTTTTTTGTACTTTAAACCACTTGAAGAACATCAGGAATGGGTTGTGAATAATGGAATTTTTTCTGATTTAAAGGAAAATGTAGATGATGATTCAATGGGGATAATGGGAAGAGATAAATTAAGCTCATATTCAATTGCTGATGAACTTATAAAATGGAATAGTCTGCTCGAGAAAAAATTAATATCACAAGAAGAGTTTGATAAAGCAAAGCAAAAATTACTAAATCAAAATTAGGCATTATAAATAATGATGGTAGATATTGAGGAGAATATTAAAAAATTAATAAAAGACAAAGCAAATGAGATGAATGCTGATGCTTTGTACTGCTGTAATTCTGTATCACTAATAATCAAACAACTGAATAATTATATTGATGGAAGAATCAGTCTAAGTGAGGAACGGATTTCTTATCTTTTAGATCATTTAGTTGGTTATTATACTATCACACTGGATATTCCTTTAGATTATGACCTAAAAATACTAAGAGCAGTAAAATTTGACAATATTGAGAAAAAACCATGTTTCAGTAAAGTTAGCAGACTGTCATACATCCCTCAAAACTCTGAAATTATTCCGCCTATTGGGAGGTTAAATAAACATGGAAAATCCATGTTTTATGGTTGTGTGTATATTAATGATAATAGCTATAATGTTGCCTTTTCAGAAGTTGATGCGCTTAAAAATGAAAGAATTAATATTCTAAAATCAGAGGCCACAGCTGAAATCAAGGTGAATTATATTGGTATCTATGGCTACATTAAACGAGAATCAAAACCTTATTTTATATCTAAAGGGGTTTATTCATATTTTAAATCTATTTGCGAATATGAAGAACAAATATTCGATAAACATGTTTTTGTTGCATTTCAGCTATGCGATGCCTTTTTCTTTGATATTTTAAGAAGGAAAAAATCGGATAGGTTATATAGTGTAACTTCTATACTGGCTTCCCACTTTTTAGAAGGAGATAGAGTTGATGGACTAATTTACACCTCTGTTAAAGCAGAAGGATCACCAGTTATTGCAATCAAGCCAGAATCAGTTGATAGTAAAGTATCTCACAAAAAAACTATCTCCTTTGAAATTCAAGAAAACTACGGCTATGCAATGTATAAAGCGAATCCTCTTTACCAAGGTGTTGTTAATGGTGAAATTATTAATTGGAGCTAATGTTAACAAAAAAGCATAATCGGGTAGCCGGAGGTTTTTTAACCTCCATGATGGCTCCAATGGTACGCGGTGCGTACCCTACATCTAATTTGCAATTAGCTTTTGATCGAGCGCTATAGGTTCCAAACCAGACATACAGAAAGCAAGTCCAACAGGCCGCTTTTGTTAAGGGTTGTCAGATGCCTGCCCTCCTGCGAAAGACTGCAAGACGCGACAGAAATTGATGGGCAGGCGTCGGACAAGCCTCGAGGGAGGAAACCGCGGGCTACGCAGCGGTGGACCAGAACAG
>Ga0208262_1000151_pt1 | contig 31182 bp, 25 predicted proteins | sample LakWasMet15_LOW5_2_FD_183863 | JGI IMG/M metagenome (GOLD analysis project Ga0208262, IMG submission 183863) | Freshwater sediment methanotrophic microbial communities from Lake Washington under simulated oxygen tension - Sediment Metagenome... | ecosystem: Environmental > Aquatic > Freshwater >... | reverse complement strand
ATTCGAAAGAAAGGCTGATTAATAGTGCAAAAAATATTTTTTTAATATTCATTTTGTGTAATTATAAATAGTATCAACCCTGTCAGAGTTTTAAAAAGATTGCTTCCTGCCTCGCAATGACACTACAATTCAATGCTTTCTCCAATTTCAAGCAACATTAAATCCTTTCCTTTGTCGAAAAACTTACGAATGGATTCCTCGTGATTGATTTCGATATAGCCAAAGGTATCATAATGAATACCCAATATCTTGTCACATTCAACAAAATCCGATGCGATAATCGCATCTTCTACATCCATAGTAAAATTATCGCCTATTGGCAAAATTGCTAAATCCAGTTTGGTTCGCATTGGAATAAGTTTCATATCCATTGACAATGCTGTGTCTCCAGCTATATAGATGTTTTTATGTTCGCCTTCGATAACAAAACCACCAGGATTTCCACCATTGGTTCCATCGGGAAAGGTGCTCGAATGAACGGCATTTACAAATTTTACTTTTCCAAAGTCAAATTCCCAACTTCCTCCAATATTCATTGGATGATATTTCAAGCCTTTTTCGCCATAATGAGAGGCAATTTCATAATTAGAAACGATAATTGCATTGGTTCTTTTAGCAATGTACTCAACATCCAGAATGTGATCACTGTGTGCGTGAGTGAGCAAAATATAGTCTGCATTCAATTCGTTGATATTAATATGCGATGCTTTTGGATTAGCCGAAATATAGGGGTCAACTAAAATATGCTTGCCACCAACTTCGATTCCTAATGAGGCGTGACCGTAAAATGTAATTTTCATTTTAAAAAAATTTAAAGTTCAATTAACTGAATATTTTAATTCTAATAATTATTAACAAGCAAATCAGAAATAAAGAAAATCATAGACAATGCCAACAATATTGAAAGAGCAAAAGTACTCAAAGCCAGTTTTTTTAATTCAGGGTCTAATGCTTTAGAATCCTGATTTTTATATACTATAATCAAATGTTTAGTTAAAGGAATATAAGCCAATAAAAACAAATACTGGTCAAAATGAAAATCACGAATAATGGCAAAAATCAATACTAAAACCATTGCTGAAACGATTAGAAAGCAATGATATTTCTTGGCTTTCTCTCCACCAATTTTTACCACGATTGTATTTTTGTTGGACTTTCTATCTGATGCTTCATCACGCATATTATTCAAATTCAAGACGCCCACACTCAATAATCCGATGGCAGTGGCAGGTAAAAACAAGTCGAAATTTAATTGTTTTGAATATAAAAAATTTACACCCAGAGTGCTTACCAATCCAAAAAATACAAAAACAAACAAGTCTCCATAACCTCGATAACCATAAGCAGTATTGCCCACAGTATAACGAATCGCCGAAGCGATGGCCAAGATTCCCAGAACCAAATAAAACAACGAATATCCCAAGTTTGTTTCCCTGAAAGCAAAATAAATCAACAACATTGCAGAAATCAACGTCAGTGAAGCCGTAATAATTATGGCACGTTTCATAGCTTCTGGTGAAATTATGCCGCTTTGAATAGCGCGTTTAGGACCTATTCTATCTTCGTTATCGGTACCTTTCACGCCGTCGCCATAATCATTGGCAAAATTGGACAGTATTTGCAATCCTAGCGTAGTTAAGATAGCATAACCAAATATTTTCCAGTTAAAAACTTCTGTTGGAGTGAGAACATTGTTTGTTGGATATGCCAAAGCATACATACTTCCCACTATTATTCCCGAAACCGATAATGGCAAGGTTCTTAATCTCGCGGCTTGAATCCAATGTTTCATTATAATTTTGATTTTAAATTAGGTGAATTTATATAGATTCTTAAAGCTTAATTCCTACTCCAATATTGACAAAATGAATATTTGATTTAAAATAATCATTCTTTGAATTAATTTTAAAGTATTTATAATCAATATTCAGAAAAACAGAACTTGTAATAAGATACCTTAACCCTGAATTGATAGTAAGTCCATTAAATTTACTTGTAAAACTTCCGGTTTGTGCTACTGGATCGTTGGGATTATAAATATTTAGTGAACTGTAATCGGTTTTAAAACTACATAGGCCATATCCTAAATTCATAAACGGCCTGAAATTTGAATTTAAAATGTTAAATTCTACACCAACATTTGGGTTAAACAGCAATACATCCTTTGGAAAAATATCATTTTTCTTCTTTAAATAATCAACTGAAACACCACCATCAAAATTGATTTTATTATTAGAAAATATTGTATATCTCGCATCGACACCTACAATTCCCGTAAAACTATCACCAAAAACACCTTGACTACTTATAATTCCTGGGAAGTGAACCCCAAAACTAATTTTATTTTCAGTGTTTTCATTTTTAATCTGTTGAGCATTGCCTATAATTGAAATTAATCCAACTAAAATTAAATAACATTTTTTAAAACTTCCAATTTTCATTTTTATTTTTTTCATTAATTAATAACCCCTTGGGTGCAATTAGTTTTTGATGAGATTTTTCGTCAGTTCGATTTTCGTCAGAAAATCGTATCGAGAACAAGAAAAATTTCATTAAAAATAATTCTCGATACACGTCACTTCGAGTGCGAAGCGTATCGAGAAGTTTTGTTCCGTTTTTACTACTCAAAAAACACTCGAATAGACGTTTTTAATAATTACACCCAACGGGTTAATTAATATTGAACGTCATACAAATAAGTATTTTTATGGCAGCCATTTTTTCTCAAAATTTGGTTTTCGCTTTTCAAGAAAAGCATTTCTGCCTTCTTTTGCTTCTTCGGTCATATAGGCCAATCGGGTGGCTTCCCCAGCAAAAACTTGTTGTCCCACCATTCCGTCATCGGTAAGATTCATAGCGAATTTCAGCATCTTGATGGATGTTGGTGACTTTTGCAAAATTTCTTGCGCCCATTCATAAGCAGTATCTTCTAATTCGGCGTGAGGAATCACGGCATTTACCATTCCCATATCCATAGCATCTTGAGCAGAATAATTTCTTCCCAAGAAAAAAATCTCACGTGCTTTTTTCTGTCCGACCATTTTTGCCAAATATGCTGAACCATAGCCGCCATCAAAACTAGTTACATCGGCATCCGTTTGTTTAAAAATAGCGTGTTCCTTGCTTGCCAATGTCAAGTCGCAAACCACGTGCAAACTATGTCCACCACCAACTGCCCAACCTGGAACTACGGCAATAACCACTTTTGGCATAAATCGAATTAATCGTTGCACTTCGAGAATATTCAAACGATGTTGTCCGTCTTCGCCCACATAACCTTGGTGACCGCGAGCATTTTGATCTCCGCCACTGCAAAACGAGTAGATTCCGTCCTTTGATGAAGGTCCTTCAGCCGAAAGTAAAACTACTCCAATAGAAGTATCTTCATGGGCATCATAAAAAGCTTGGTACAATTCCGATGTGGTTTTGGGACGAAAGGCATTGCGAACATCGGGTCTATTGAAGGCTATTCTTGCTACTCCATTGCATTTTTTATAAGTGATATCTTCGTATTCTTTGACGGTTATCCAATCCATTATATTCTGTTTTTAAATTATTTTAGTGTAAAAATAAACCATTTTTCACACATTTTACTATTCTATTTCGGCTAAGCCAAAAGTAATTCTCTTTATTTTAATTTTAATAAAAAAAGGAAAGCATTACACCTTCCTTTATGATTATATATTTTTTTGGATTTATTCTTTAACCAAATAAATTCCGTCCTCCTTAATCTCGATTAATTTTTCTTTATACAAAGCACCAATAGCTTTTTTAAAGGTTTTTTTGCTCATTTTTAAGACCGTTTTAATATCCTCAGGATGCGAATTATCCGTTAAACGCAAGAACCCGCGACTTGCTCTCAATTCATCAATAATTTTATCGGCATTGGGTTCAATACTTTGATACCCTTGAATTTGCAACGCAACATCAATTTTATTATCAGGGCGAATGTTCTTGATATAACCACGCATTCTGTCACCAGTTCGTATCGCGTCATCATAAACTTCATCTTTGTATAGCAAGCCTTTGTGTTGCTCGTTGATGATGACGTTGATACCAATTTCAGTAATATGGGAAACGATTAAATCGACTTCTTCGCCTTTTTCGACAGTAAGATGGTCGTTTTTCAAAAACTGGTTGGTTTTGCTTGACGCCACCAATCGGTTCGTTTTCTCGTCCATATAAAGATAAACCAAATAGCGTTTGCCTTTTTCCATCGGTCTTGCTTGTTCTTTAAACGGAACCAGAATATCTTTCTCCATTCCCCAATCCATAAAAGCACCTATTTTGTTGACATAATTCACACGCAAAAGCGCAAACTCATTCAATAAAATATAAGGTTCCAGTGTGGTGGCAACAGGACGTTCTTCGTGGTCCAAATAAACAAAAACGATGATTTCCTCGCCTATTTCCCATTCGTTTGGAACATATTTATTGGGCAAAAGTATGTCGTGAATTCCCTCTGGATCTGTATCTGGTGTACCCAAAAACAATCCAACTTTAGTATCACGTAATATGGTAAGTGTGTTGTATTTTCCTATTTCAATCATTATCTTGTATTTTCTGAAGTGCAAAGGTACGAAGATTTTGAGGAAGTTTTTTGTTCCGATTAAAAGTCAAATCAGATAGGTTTATTGATTTTAAGGAGCAAGTCAATTCGGTTTTTCATTATAAGTCGTCCCGCTTTCGGCTTTATCTCTCCGCTACTCTACGAGGATATCGCCTTTATCGAGGCTATGCGATAAAATTTTGTTTTTCATAAAAATATTTAACTTCTCGTAAAACTTTTTCTTTGATAAATTTATTTAACCCGTTTTCCGAAATTAAATCTACTTTTTTATGCAGTTTTTCTTCTAATTCAAAATGAATTTTAGACAAAGTAAAAAGCCAAATAGGTTGATGAAGCGAAAAAAGGATATCAATATCACTATCTTTATTTTCCTCATTTCTAGCCACAGAGCCAAACAGTTTGTGAAACCCAACCCGACTTTGAACGAATTCTTTCTTTTTGTGAAAATGAAAAATGGAGTTCCAAGACTAAAAAGCCTATTGGGTTTTAGGAATTTTATCATTCCATTCCTTTTTATACTGCTTTTTTATATATTTACATCAATACACAGCAATTTTAGAAGATGCTAAACCTGTGGAATGAACCTAATTTTAAAAGAATTGCGAAAGTATGAATACTGGCGAAATACTTATTTATCAAACCGAAGACGGAACGACCAAAATAGAAACCCGACTCATAGAAGAAAGCGTTTGGTTGACACAAGCTCAAATAGCAACCCTTTTTGGTAAAGCAAGAACAACGATTACCGAACATATTCAAAATGTTTTTATTGAAGGTGAACTGGAACAAAATCGAACCTGTCGGAAATTCCGACAAGTTCAAAATGAAGGTACTCGAGAAGTAGAAAGAGAGATAGAATATTACAATCTCGACGTCATTATCTCTGTTGGCTATCGTGTGAAATCGCATAGAGGTACACAATTCCGTATTTGGGCAACACAAAGACTGAAAGAATATATCATAAAAGGTTTTGCCCTGAATGACGATGTATTAAAAAACGGCGGAAAAGGCAATTATTTTGAAGAATTATTAGCCCGTATTAGAGACATACGAAGTACTGAAAAAGTATTTTGGCGAAAAGTATTGGATATATTTGCAACTAGCATTGATTATAATGCAAATGAAGAAGTATCTAAAGATCTATTTAAATCCATTCAAAACAAAATGCATTGGGCAGCTCACGGAAACACGGCAGCAGAAGTTATATTTCATCGAATTGACGCCCGAAAACCCAATTTGGGATTAACCACTTTCAAAGGGAAGCAACCCACATTGCAGGAAACAGAAATTGCAAAAAACTATTTGAATGAGCAGGAACTAAACATTTTAAACCGAATGGTTACCGCTTATTTGGAAATTGCCGAGTTGCAAGCACTCAACCAAATACCAATGTATATGAAAGATTGGGCGGAGCGATTGAATGATTTCTTGAAAATGACGGGCAGAGATATTTTGCAACATAACGGAACGATAAGTCATCAACAAGCAATTGAAAAAGCCAAGCTGGCTTTTGAAAAACACAAGGAACAACATAAAAATCAACTCTCACAAGTAGAAGAAGATTTTATAAAAGAAATTGAATCTGCCGAAAAGAAATTAAATAAAAAAGAATAAGAGTTGAAGTAGGCTTGCAAAACACTACACCAATTCCCTAAAATACTGTAATAAAATTTTATCGTTTTCTCTTGTTGGCGTAAAAATTTCGAGAATACTAGGTTTGTCATTTTGAGCATAAAAAGCCTTCAAACTTTTCTTTAAACTTGTTTCGTCACTTGCAATGTTATATTCAAAACCATACATTTTTGCCAATGGTTCTGCAGTGAGGCAATGCGAAGTTTCGAAAAATTTATTAAAAACCGGAGTTTCCTCGTGTCCTGGCAAAATTCTAAAAATACCTCCGCCTCCATTATTGATTAAGATAATCTTGAAATTTTTCGGAATATATTCGTTCCACAAGGCATTGCTGTCATACAGAAAACCAATATCTCCAGTGATTAAAACGGTCTGCTTTTTATTGGCTACAGCTGCGCCAATTGCTGTTGAAGTACTACCGTCGATACCGCTGGTTCCTCGATTACAAAACACCTCAATCGATGGATTTATGTCAAACAATTGCGCATATCTGATAGCAGAACTATTTCCCAAATGCAGCATACAATCCTCGGGCAAAGTGGGGATCACTTCTCCAAAAACCTTGAAATCCGAAAACGGAATCTTGGATAAATATTGCTGATGTCTTGTTTTTCTCAAATCGGCAATTTTTTCGAAAGTAGAGCGATAATTGCTTTTTATTGGAATGGTAAAACGCAAAAATTGATTGAAAAACAGATTGGGTTTCACACGGAAATGTTTCGTCAAAACACCAAAAGTATCATAACCTCTCAGCTGATCAACGTGCCAGTGATGTTTAGGCTTGTATTCTCGCAAAAATGCTTTTATCCTTTTGGAAACTAGCATTCCACCAAAAGTAACTAGAATATCCGGCTGGAGATTCTTAAAATCTTTCTTCGAAAAAGGCGTAATTATGGTATCAATATTATTTAAAAATGATGGATGATGAAGATTTGAAGTCGTTTCGGTCATTACAACAACCGAATCATCATTGGCCAACAAATCAATAATTTTGGAGTCAATTTCATTGGGTTTGTTTTCCCCTATCAATATCAATTTCTTTTTTGAAGCGTTCCAAATATTGGTAAATTCAATAATATCATCGATAGAAATTTTCTTTCTCTCTCTAGGAAAAGCCGAAATGGTCACATCGACATCTAATTTAGAAACCGTTTGGTACAAAGGTTCTTCGAAAGGCGCATTGATATGAACCGGCCCTTTTTTGGCGTAAGCCTTATTGATGGCTTGATTTATTTTTAAATCATTTTCAACAGAAGCTTCTTCGATTAAATTAGCATTGTAAAGCGAATGATTTTTAAACACATTTTCCTGTCGAATGGTTTGTCCGTCGCCAATGTCAATTTTACTTTGAGGCCTGTCCGCAGAGATTACAATTAGCGGAATTTGGCTGTAAAACGCTTCGGCAAAAGCGGGATAATAATTCAACAATGCCGAACCAGACGTGCAAACCACAGCAACAGGTTTCTGAATTTGTTGTGCAATTCCTAGTGCGAAAAATGCGGCGCAACGTTCGTCGGCAATGCTGTAACAGTTGAATTCCGGATTATTCACAAAACCTATTGTCAAAGGTGCATTTCTGGAGCCTGGAGAAATCACGATGTCTTTTATTCCTTTGTCAAGACAAATTTGGATGATGCTTTGCGCCAAAGGTATTTTAGGATAAATCATTAAATTTTAGTTTAAAGTTTAAGGTTTAAAAGTTTAAAGTTGTTGGAAACCTCAACCTAAGCAAAGTTACAAACTTGCGAGTCGAATTCCTTGAATTAAAAGAACTTTTTCTTACTTTTGAAAAGAAATTTTTTATAAAATGGATATCAAAATAAGACCTTATAAAACCGAAGACACGCTAGCCATTTTAGAAATTTTAAACTACAATATTCTGCACTCCACTTCATTATATGATTACAAAATAAGGAGTTATGGGCAACAAAAAGCTATCTTGGAGGATAAATTAAATAAAGGTTTTCCGGTAATTGTTGCAGAACTTAATAGTGAAGTCGTGGGTTTTGGAATGTACAGTGAGTTTCGTTTTCGTGAAGCGTACCAATTTACCGTCGAGCATTCGGTTTATGTAAACGAGAATTTTCAAGGAAAAGGTATTGGAAAATTATTACTTCAAGAATTAATCAATTTAGCCCGAAAACAAAAACTTCACACTATGATTGCCGTTATCGATTCCGAAAATCGAAATAGTGTGGAATTTCACGAGAAATTTGGTTTCAAAACCATTGGAGTTTTCGAGGAGTGCGGATATAAATTTGACCGATGGTTGAATACCGTTTTTATGCAATTGATTTTAAAATAAAAAGAGATTTTAAGTTTCCTCAAAATCTCTTTTTATAGAATTTTATTTAAGAACTAACCTTTAATCCAATTCAGGATTTCAAGATCATTAGGCAATGTTCTTGGCGAAATAACTTTTACCAATTCTCCTTTTTCATTCAAAAGATATTTTTGGAAATTCCATTCTACTTTACTGTCCTGCAAACCGTTTTTTGCTTTTTGGGTAAGAAATTGATACACTTCGTGCATATCTTTTCCTTTCACCGAAATCTTGCTCATCATCGGGAAAGTCACACCGTAATTGAGTTGGCAAAAAGAGGCAATTTCTTCATTGGTTCCGGGTTCTTGCGATAAAAAATTATTGGCTGGAAAGCCCACAATCACAAAACCACGAGAGGCATATTCTTTGTACAAAGCTTCTAATTCCTTGTATTGTGGCGTTAATCCACATTTTGAAGCCGTGTTCACAATCATAACTTTTTTACCCTTCAAGGAAGCAAAATCAAAATCATTCCCCGATAAATCCTTGACTTTAAATTGATAAATAGTTTGTTTTTCCATAGCCGACGTACTTTGGTCATTTTGAGCTTGACTTTGAATCGTCACAAAAAGGAAAATTCCACAAACGATACTTAACAGTTTTTTCATTGGATTAAAATTTAGCAAATTACTTCTTATAATATTTTCTGTATTTTGGATATGTAATTGCTCCGAGTAAAGTTATAGCTGTCAGTGATTCCCATATCCAACTTAATGATTTTGCTTCGCCGCTAGCATAAGAATGCAATCCAACCAAGTGAAAATTCACTCCAAAATAAGTGAATAAAATAGATACAAAAGCAAAAACACTCATCAAATTAAACAACCATTTTCCTCTTAAAGAAGGCACAAAACGAGCGTGAATTACAAAAGCATAAACCATAATGCTAATCAATGCCCAAGTTTCTTTTGGATCCCAACCCCAGTAACGCCCCCAACTTTCGTTGGCCCATTGACCGCCAAGGAAATTTCCAATTGTCAGCATTACCAATCCAACGGTCAAAGCCATTTCGTTGATATAAGTTAATTCTTTGATGTTCAAAACCATTTTAGGTCTGTTTTTTTCATTGGTAAACAAAATTAACAATAAAGAAACCACTCCCAGAATCATTCCTAAAGCAAACGGACCGTAACTCGCCACGATAATTGCCACGTGAATCATTAACCAATATGAATTAAGAACGGGTTGCAAATTGCCAATCTCAGGATCAATCCAATTCATATAGGCCGCCGATAAAATCATCGCCGAAACGAAAGCAGAGGAAGCCACGGTAAGCTTGGATTTTCTATCGAAGGCAAGTCCGAAAAACATCGTTGCCCAAGCTACATATATGATAGATTCGTATGCATTACTCCAAGGTGCGTGACCCGAAATATACCAACGAGCTATTAAGGCAATTGTATGCAATCCGAAGAGGAAGCCAATAATAATATGCATTGAATTAATTGCATAATCAAATACTTTTCTTTCTTTAAAAATTTTCAAAATCGCGAAAAGAAGCATTAACATTGATGCATATAAATACCAAAAAGGGAGTTTCTTGAAAACATCATATTTGTTATATAATATCTCCGAAGTTATCTTTTCTTCACTTGGTCTTACCTTACTTCCAAATTTTTTCTGATAACCATTTATGCTTTCTACTAATTCATCGGCTTGTTTATAATTATGCGAAACCGAAGCATTGCTCAAAGCTCCAAAATACAAAGGAAGAATGCTTGATGTGTATTTCGCCTCCATTCCCTCTATACCTGAATTTACCAATTCTGGGTAAGAAACCCACTTGTTGTTAGCATCATTAGGAATTGGAAAAATCTTCAAAATGGATCCACTTAAGGCAGCTTCCATCAAATTCACTTTTTTATCAGTTTCTATAAAATCCTTCTCAAATTGGTTTGGATTTGCATTTTTATAGGCAGCATCTAAATATGGTGCTAATTTATAATTCCCGGTATTGTCAAAAAAGTTCAAAAACGATGCGAATTTTGCTTCCTTATCTATACCAATAATCTTGCGAATACTGTCGTTTCCTGACTTGATATAGATCATTGGGATTTGAATCCAAGAATTTCCATCCTGTGTCATTGATAAAAATACTTGATCAGAATTCATATCATTGTATGTATCCTTATGGCTTACTTTCCGCAACAATTCAGACGAAAAAGTATTTATGGGCTTCATTCTACCTCCAGCATCCTGAACAATTAATCTGCCAAATTTTGCTGCATGAGATTCTGGAACCTTATTTTTATTAACGATTGAGTCTAACTGTTTTACAGTTAAAATTTGCATATTATGATTTTGGGCTAAAGCGCCAAAACTTAAAAATAAAACCAGAATAGTTATAAGATTTGCTTTTTTAGTTTTTACAATTTCTAGTTTTCGTTTCAAATCAGCAAAGCGGGAATGCTTGGTAAAAAGAATCGCAACCATAGCAAAAAACAGCATAAAATAGCCAATGTAAGTAATCAAAGTTCCCCAATAATCGTGGTTTACGGATAATACAGTTCCTTTTTCGTCTGGATCAAATGAGGACTGAAAAAAGCGATATCCTTTATAATCCAAAATATTATTCATATAAATTTTATAATCGAAAACGTATGCTTTGTCTTGAACAGTAACCTGACTTTCAAACGAAGAAAAACTTCTTTCGGTTCCTGGGTATTTTTGGGCGATAAAATCGTTCAATTTTATGTCGAAAGGCAAGGTGTAAACTTTATTTCCGTAGGTTAAAGTATAATCTAATTTTCCAATTTTCACCGTTTTAGGTTCTCCTACCCTGCCTTTAGTTCCAATTAATGTTATAGATTTTTCTTGACCGTCAGCCGTTAATTTTACTATTAATGCATCGTCATTGCCTTTGGCTCGATAGTCATTTTTCGAATCGTAACCAATAGTTCCTTTTGCAGCAGGATCAGGAAACACAACTCGCATATCGCCAATAGTGTACAAAGAACGCATCATCAAAGGTTGCACAATATCTTTGGCAACTTTGCCTTGCAATTTATCTGCCATTCGCATAAACTCACCTTCAAATGGCGTTTGAATAGTAGAAGCGCTATCGGTTATGGTAATATTTATGGCTCCTTCCGTAAATTTATTTAATGAAAACAATACGTTGTGAATGTTTTGAACTTCTCCTTCTTTCAAGAAATGTTCGTGTCTTCCGCCATCTCCGGCTTCGACAATTTTAAAATAGAGACTTCCTTTTGCATCGGGTTTGATGACTTCTTTGGCTCCCATAATAAAGTTTTCATACTTCACTTCGAATTTTGTGTTATCAAAATCTCCTCTTACAGAAAAATTATTGTTGGTAACTGGCGAAAGCAGTAACGGTTTTTCGAAAGTTCTACGTTTCATTGCACCTTCGTATTCGCCATCGACAAAAAGCGTGAGATACATTTTATCAGAATAAAATACATTTTCGGTAGCGCCTTCGCGAATAGGCATCATTCCTTCAAAACTTATATAGCGCGTGATGAAAGCTCCGGCAATGATGAAAACAAAAGCCAAATGCAACATAAGAGTTGCCCATTTTTCTTTTCTCAATAAATTATATCGCTTGATGTTTCCAATGAAGTTTATCATAAAAAACAGCATAATTCCTTCGAACCACCAGGCATTGTAAACCCAAATTCTAGCTGTATCAGTATTAAATTTGCTTTCGATGAAAGTTCCTGCAATCATTGCAACTGCAAAAGTCAGGAAAAGAATAGCCATTAATCGTGTGGAAAATAAAATGGAAGTTAATTTATTATTCATCTGTAAGAATTTACGTTTTTAAAAAAGTTATGCCAAAAGTAACTAATTTAGTTCAGTTGCAAACTCGATTCTTGAGGAATTTAAGGAATAATTAAGAAGAAATGAGAGGTAATAATTATTGATTTATATCAAATCAAACTTTCCTGCCATTTTTATAAGTGAAGCAGTGTTATTAGCATCTAATTTGAGCATAAGATTTTGACGATGTGAACTTACGGTTGTAATGCTGATAAAAAGTTTATCGGCGATTTGCTGATTGGTAAGCCCTTCCGCGATTTCTATTAGAACTTCTTTTTCGCGTCTGGTTATTATGGGCGCTTGGTCGTATTTTGAAGTGTTTTGTTTTTGATAATCAACATTAAAATACATATTCCCTTTAACAACTTCTCCTATGGCTAGAAATATCTCTTCTTTGGAGGAGTTTTTCAGTAAATAACCGCTGGCTCCATTTTCTATCATTTTCGAAACATAAGCTCTATCGTTGAAAGTGCTGAGAGCCAAACATTGAATTGCGGGAAACTCCGTTTTTATTTTTTTGCACAACTCAATCCCGCTTATATCCGGCAAATTGATATCGAGAAACGCAATGTTCACTTCATTCTTTTTCAGGAAATCCATTGCTTCAAAAGCATTTTCGGCACTGCCTACTACAATGACATTTTCGTTTTGTTTCAACAATGTCTTAAATCCTTCGATTACTAATGGATGGTCGTCGACGATGAAAATTTTCTGTTTCATTTCTAAGTAATTTCAAATTCAATATGAGTAGAAGTTCCTTTATCGTCTGATTTAATGTCCATTTTACCATTCAAATAATCAACTCTGTGCTGAATATTAGACAAACCTATTCCGTTTTTTTGAATTTTATCCACGTCAAATCCCTTGCCATCGTCTTCGACTGTCAACGAAATTGTATTCTCGTTTCTCGAAAGTTGGATATAAACATTTGTAGCATTGGCGTGTTTTAAAGTATTGTTCAATAGTTCCTGAACGACTCTGTATATCACAATTTCTGTAGTTTGTTCCAGACGCTTTTCCATTCCGAAACTTTGGAAAGAAATGGCTAATCCTGAATTTTGGGAAACCGAATCACAATAATTTTTGAGTGTATCATTTAACCCGAATTTTAGCAAGGCTTCGGGCATCATATTGTGAGCCACACGGCGCATTTCGGCAATGGCATTGTCTAATTGAGTAATGCTTCGGGTAAATGTTTCGGCATTCTCTTCTGATAAAATTACATTTCCTTTCATACTGTTTAATTGAAATTTAACTCCCGCTAGCATTCCACCTAATCCGTCGTGCAGGTCACGAGCTAATCTTGTTCGTTCTGTTTCTTCGCCTTGCAACATGTTTTGCGCAGCATCAATCTTTTTTTCCTGCTGTAATTGTGTAATTTCCTGCTCACTGATTTTTTTTCTTGCACTAAAATTTCTGTACAATAAGTAACTAAAAATCAACAACCCAATAACGATTGCTAACAAGGCATAGATGAATGTTTTTTGTTTTAATTGCTCTTTTTCAAGAATCAATATATTTTTATCTTTTTCGGCGGTTTGAAATTTTGTGTCTAATTCTTGAAGTTTATTTTTTAGATTTTCTGAATTTAAACTATCATTCGAAAATTGGTTTTTTTCTAAATAATAAAATGCTTCCTTATAATTTTCAGTTTTTTTATTAAGATTAGCCAATGAACTATAAACCAATAAAAGATGAGATTTTAGTTGATTTTTTGATGCTAAATCTTCGGCAGTTTTAATACTTTCGAAGGCGTTTTTTTTATCTCCATTTTTTAAATAATAATCTGAAATGCTGCATAAACTATTCACTTTTGAAATAATATTTCCCGTTTGGTCATAATATTTTATTGATTTGTTGCACCATTCAATAGCTTCCTTATAATTTCCTTCTGAAAATAATATGCGGGATTTATCATATTGAGCATCTGCAATTTCATTGCCCATTTTAAGATTTGTAGCAAACAGCAAGGCTTTTTCGACATAAGGTTTCGCTTTTAAAAATTCTTTTTTTTCAACACAAGATTTACCCAGTATTGACAATGATGTACACATTGTTACACTGTCTTTTGCTTTTTCTGAGAGAATATATGCCTTGTTTGCATATTCTATTGACTTATTTAAATTGTTGGAATTCAAAAAACAAATACCGATAAAAGAGTTTATTTTTCTCTCATAATCAGGTTCATTATTTGCTTTAAACAGGCGTATACCATTTTGGAAATTTTCAACAGCTTTTTGGTATTCAGCGTTATACATATAAGCATTTCCTAAATTAGTGACAAAAATAGCTTCGTGATGTTTGTCTTTTAAATCTATGGCTAGTTTGACCGAAGAAAGCATTAATGATTTCAGCTTGTCGTATTTTCCCCGAAACAAATAAACATTACCTGCATTTGATGAATAATTAAACAATCCTTTTTTGTAGCTTATTTTTTTGCTTAACCTATATGCTTTTTCATAATAATAGGAAGCAGAATCATAATTGTTGTTGAACCAATAATCTCCTAATTCGTTTATTGCGTCAACCTTGGTTTCCTGACTTTTAGCAACTGCAATTTTATTGTTTAATTTTAAGATTTCCGCATTTGTCTTATTTTGTGCATTGATCGTCATTGCACAAAACGGAATCATTAACATTAAAAAGAAAGACAAATAGTTTTTCATTAAGTTTAAATTAACCAAATTAAATACAACAAAGTAACTTAAAGTTAAGCTACTCTTTATCCTATAAAAATAGGATATTTTAAATCATTATTTCATAGGAAAACAGATTTTTTATTTTAAAATATTTTTACAAAAACAATAAAACTCTTTTTATTATGAACAATAAATTTATCCTATTTGTAATTTGCTTTGTTTTATTGGTAACCAAAGCTTATACGCAACAAACAATTGCGCCTTCTGGAGGAAATGCTTCTGGCTCTGGAGGCTCGTCAAGTAATTCTATTGGGCAAATAACTTACACAAGCGCAAATGGCTCAAATGGTTCTATCAATCAAGGAGTTCAGCAACCATTTGAAATTATGACTCTAGGTAAAGACAATTTTCCTGAAATTACTTTACAAATGATGGTATATCCAAATCCTACATCATCTTTCCTAAACTTAAGAATAGAAAATTATACCATTGAGAATTTAAAATACAGTCTTTTTGATATTAGTGGAAAAGAAATTTCGAATCAAAAAATAAAAAATTCCGAAACACAAATCAATATGAGTAATTTACCTTCTGCCCTCTACTTTTTGAAAGTTATAGAAGAAGGAAAATTATTAAAAACCTTCAAGATAATCAAAAACCAATAAAACCTAGTAATATGAAACCATTTTTACAAAAAATTGCAAAAACAATTTTACTGTTATTTGTTATATGCAACCTACAAACTGTGTTTGCACAAGCACCTCAAAAAATGAGTTATCAGGCTGTAATTAGAGATGCAAGCAACATACTAATTGCTAACACACCAGTAGGAATAAGAATTAGCATTTTGCAAACCTCTTCTACAGGCACAGCCGTTTTTGTGGAGACACACACACCAACCACTAACACCAATGGTTTGGCAACCCTTGAAATTGGCGGTGGAACTCCAGTTTCAGGAAATTTTTCATCCATAAATTGGGCAAATGGTCCTCACTTCATTAAAACCGAAACTGACCCAGTAGGTGGAACAAACTATACTATTTCGGGAACTAGTCAGTTATTGAGTGTGCCTTTTGCTTTATTTGCGGCGAATAGCTCTAGTGCCAGTCTTCCTGTCGGAAATGCGGTTGGAGATATGCTAATGTGGAACGGAACTCAATGGCAACCTAAAACCTTTAATTATTATTATGCAGATAGAGATGGAGATACTTATGGCGACCATTTTTCTCAAATATATAGTTCCTTTCAGCCCGATCGTTTTGTAACCAATGATTGTGACGATGATGATACCGACATTGGCGCTGGAGGAGGTCAACTCAGTATTTGGTACAAAGATGCCGATGCCGATGGTTTTGCTGGTGATCCAGATTCAAACAATGAAAAACTATCTTGCTATAAACCTGCTGGTTATACAGATATTCTTGGCGACTGCAACGACTCAAATGCTCTTGTTTATCCTAATGCTCCGGAAATTTGCGATGGCATAGATAACGACTGCGATGGTCAAATTGACGAAAAAATAACGGTGTATGCAGATAGCGACAATGATACTTTTGGAAATCCAAACAGCTCCATTCAAACTTGTATGCCAATTCCAACTGGTTATGTAACAAATAACACCGATTGCAATGACACAAGCAACCTTGCCCATCCTGGTGCAAGTGAAATTTGTGACGGTATTGACAACAATTGTGATGGTCAAATAGACGAAAAAACAACCTTCTATCTTGACAATGACCACGATAATTATGGCGACTCAAATAACTCCATTAAAGCCTGTTACCCTATTCCAACTGGCTATGTAATTGATGGTAGCGATTGCAACGATAATGAATATTATGCAAATCCAGGTGTTCCAGGAGAAATTTGCGATGGAATTGACAATAATTGCGATGGACAAATTGATGAAGGGCAAACTTATATTTTTACAGATAATGATGGTGACGGTTTCGGAGATGCAAATAATCCAATACCTTGGAATTGTGCTAACCCGATTCCTCCAGATATGGTAAATAAAGCTGGTGATTGTGACGATTGGAATCCAAGTATTCATAGAGGTGCTGTAGAAATTTGCGATGGTCTTGACAACGATTGTAATGGTTTGATTGACGATAATGTTACAACATTAACCACTTTCTATGTAGATTTAGACCAGGATGGTTATGGAGATTTAAACACTACCACAACAGCTATAGGTTGTACTCCTCCAAATGGGTTTGCTATTAATTCTAGTGACTGTAATGACACCAATCCAAATATAAATCCAATTGCACAGGAACTTTGCAACGGCATCGACGATAATTGCAATGGACTAATAGATGAAGGAGAATCTCCTGACGGTTCTATTTACTATATTGATATGGATGGAGATGGTTTTGGTGATGCTTTAAACATACAAACAATGAAACTTTGCAACCCAACACCAGGTTGGAGTTTAGAAGCTACAGATTGCAATGACCAAGATCCAACAATCTATCCTGGAGCACCAGAAATTTGTGATGGTCTAGATAATGATTGTAATGGAATTACTGATGAAGGATTACCAACTACAACTTGGTACTTCGATTCAGATCGCGATGGATATGGATTCGCACCTATAGATTCTTGCTTCCAATATGAAAATTATGTAGCAGCTGGTGGCGATTGCGATGATTATAATGCAAGTGTTTTTCCTAATGCATCCGAAATTTGCGATGGTTTAGACAACGACTGTAATGGAATGATTGATGATAACCCAACCGATGGCAGAATTTGGTATCAGGATGCTGATGGAGACAATTTTGGAAATCCAAGTGTACAAGTAGTAGCTTGCAATGGACTTAATGGATATGTTTCTGACAATACCGATTGCGATGATACCGATGCGCAAATAAATCCTTGGATTGCTGAAATTTGTGACGGAAAAGATAATAATTGCGATGGGATAATTGATAATGATGCTAATGATGCTACAAAATGGTATCAAGATGCTGATGGAGACAGCTTTGGAAACACTTTATCCGCAATATATGCTTGTAGTCAACCAACCGGATATGTTGCTAACAGCACAGACTGCAACGATAACTTTAATTTCATATATCCAGGAGCTCCTGAGCTTTGTGATGGTTTAGATAATGATTGCAACGGTCTAATCGATGACGGAGCAACCTTTATTACCTCCTATAAAGATGCTGATGCTGATGGTTATGGAAATCCTTCTATGCCAAATACTGGATGTACAATTCCAGCAGGTTATTCAGTAACTAGTGGTGATTGCGACGATTCAAATGCTGCTATTCATCCAGGTGCAATTGAAATTTGTGGAAATGGTATTGATGAAAATTGTGACACAATTCTTGCACCTGTAATCAACTATTACTTAGATGCTGATGGTGATGGTTATGGAAATCCTTCTATAACAGTTTCAGGATGTTCCGCTCCAGCTGGTTTTGTTGCAAATAATACTGATTGCAATGACGCCAATGCACAAATTAATCCTTCGATATCTGAAATTTGTGATGGTTTAGACAACAACTGCGATGGAATTGTCGATAATAATCCAACTAATGGAACTATATGGTATCAAGATGCTGATGGTGATGGTTATGGAGTTACTTCCCTGTCTGTTACCAGTTGCTCAGCTCATGTAGGATATTCTGCGATTGGCGGAGACTGTGATGATACCAGATTTGACGTTCATCCTGGAGCAATTGAAATTTGTGGCAACGGAATAGACGAAAACTGCAATGGACAAATTGATGAGGCTGGCTGCCAATAAACTTTCTTTTAACTAATTTGATAATTTGGCTAGGCTATTATTAGTCTAGCCATTTTTTTCAAACCACAGCCTGATTCTACAATAGCTTTTTTTTTACTATTTTTGCCCAATGATTAAGATAGTAATTATTGGTTCCGGAAATGTAGCCCTGCATTTGATTCATGCTTTCACCAAAAGCAAAGAAATCGAGGTTTCGCAAGTCTTTTCAAGACGAAAAGAAGCCATCTTTCCCTTACTCGATTCCTCTAAAATTACTGATAATTTTAACGATTTGGTCGAAGCCGATTTATACATCATTTCAGTTTCTGATGATGCCATCTCTAAAGTTTCCTCACAATTACCGTTCGAAAATCACCTTGTCGTACACACTTCAGGCAGTGTACCAATGAATTCATTGGACGATAAAAATAGAAAAGGTATTTTTTATCCCTTACAAACTTTCACCAAGGGCAAAGAAGTCGATTTTAAACCAATTCCCATTTGTTTGGAAAGTGAAAACGAATCCGACTTTGATTTATTGGAAAAAGTGGCGAAATCTATTTCTAACAGTGCTTTCAAAAGCGATAAAAAACAACGAAAAGCATTGCATATTGCAGCCGTTTTTGTCAATAATTTCGTAAATGAAATGTATCGAATTGGTAATGAAATTTGCGATGAAAATAAAATCCCTTTTGAAATCTTAAAACCCTTAATTTTGGAAACCGTGAACAAGGTAATGACGCTTTCGCCAAAAGAAGCGCAAACTGGTCCGGCAAAACGCAACGACCAGCAAACGATTGAAGCACATTTGGACTTTTTATCGAATGAAAATCACACAACAATTTATAAAATACTAACCCAATCTATACAAAATAATGGCAAAGAGTTATAAAGAAATAATGAACGACATCACCACATTTATCTTCGATGTTGATGGCGTTCTCACTGACAGTTCCGTTTTTGTGACCAGTGAAGGCGAAATCCTGCGAACAATGAATATTCGCGATGGTTATGCAATGAAAGCAGCCGTGGAATGCGGTTATAATGTTTGTATTATTTCGGGAGGAAGCAACGAAGGTGTTCGTGTACGATTGAGAAATCTTGGAATAACCGACATCCATCTTGGAACGCCTGACAAAGTCGAAACATATAAAGAATATATAGAATTGTATAACATTAAGCCCGAACAAGTCTTGTATATGGGAGATGATATTCCTGATTATCACGTGATGCAATTAGTAGGACTACCCACTTGCCCACAAGATTCAAGCCCGGAAATCAAAGCCATTTCTAAATACATTTCGCATAAAAATGGTGGAAAAGGTGCAGCACGAGAAGTTATCGAACAAGTAATGAAAGTGCAAGGAAAGTGGATGACCTATTTTGACGGAAAACTGGATTAGTTTTAAGATTTCAGATTCCAGATTCCACATTTTCAAATAACCCATTAAACAATAAATGAATCTTTTAAAACTCATTCGCTATCAAAACCTATTAATGCTGGCATTTATGCAGCTTATTTTTCGTTATGGATTTTTGAAATTGCAAAATATTCCTTTGGCTTTGGCCGATTGGCAATACATATTATTGGTCTTGGCGACTGCGTGTATTGCTGCTGGCGGTTATATTATCAACAATATTTTTGATGTACAAACCGATATGGAAAACAAGCCTGAAAAGGTAATTGTTGGCAAGAGTATTTCGGAAACCAGGGCATATAATCTATACATTGGTTTTACAATTATTGGCGTTTTAATTGGATTTTATTTATCGAATGTAATCGACAAACCTAGTTTTGCTTCCCTATTTATAATCATCGCGGCAACACTTTATTTTTATGCCACGAGTTTGAAACAAAGCTTACTCATTGGGAACTTTATCGTTGCTTTATTACTTTCGTTTAGCGTATTAATTATTGGAATTTTCGACTTATATCCTGTGACTTTCGAAGAAAACAGACCTATTATGGGATTACTTTTTGGGATACTTCTGGATTATGCCCTATTTGCTTTGATCATCAATTTTATTCGGGAAATTGTCAAGGATTTAGAAGACGTAGAAGGCGATTTGAATCAAGGAATGAATACTTTACCGATTGTTTTTGGCGTAAATCGAACCACGAAACTTGTTTTTGGTTTAAGTTTTATTCCGATAATTTGTATCATTTATTATATCAATCAATATGTTTTTGCGAGTGGTTTATTTATAAGCACAATTTATGGATTAGCATTTATTCTGGCTCCGTTAATTTATTTTACCATAAAAATTTGGAATGCAAAAACTAAAAAAGATTTTCATTTCTTGAGTATGCTTCTAAAATGGATTCTCTTTTTTGGAATGGTGTCGATTGTCGTAATTAGCCTAAACCTGAAACACAATGCTTAAAAATAAATTGCAAAAATATAAGCTGATTTTAGCCTCGGGTTCACCAAGACGTCAACAATTTTTTAAGGATTTAGACCTAGATTTCGAAATTAAATTAAAAGAAATCGAAGAAATTTTCCCGCCAGAATTAAAAGCCGAGGAAATCACCAACTATTTAGCAGAATTGAAGGCCAATGCCTTTGAGGGTGAATTGAAACCCAATGAAATCCTGATAACCAGCGACACCATAGTTTGGCACAACTACAGAGCTCTGGGTAAACCAAAAGATGAGCAAGACGCTTTTGACATATTGAAATCATTGTCGAATGCCACTCACGAAGTCATCACCTCGGTTTGTTTTAAAACAAATACCAAGACTTCGCTAATTCACGAAATTACCAAAGTGACTTTCAACAAATTAAGTGACGAAGCCATTCGTTATTATATTGAAAATTACAAACCATTTGACAAAGCTGGAGCTTATGGCATTCAGGAATGGATTGGTTTTGTGGGAGTTTCAAAAATAGAAGGTTCTTACGCCAATGTTATGGGAATGCCTACTGACAAAGTCTTTGAATATTTGAGTAGTTTAGTGTAAAACACAAATCGATTCAAACAATAATTCCACAATTACTAATCATAGCTTTCAAAGAATTTTTTCAAAAAAAATATTTGAAAAATTATATCAAGTTATTTATAACTTTTTGTTTATAAATGTTTTGTATATTTATATGTCCAAATAATTAAAGATAATATTCTTTTATATGAAGACGTTTATTACAGCTTTTTGCTCACAATATTTACTGAGCTGGCATAGATATTGAGTTAACAAATACTAATTGTGATAAACAATAAATAGCAAAAGATTATTAATTAAACAATTTAAGAAAAATGAAAACATTAAAATTAATTGCGTTAGTACTATTCGTTTTTGCATTCAGTTTGACCCAAGCACAAGTTTCTGTAAGCGTGACCATTGGCAAACCTCCTTTATGGGGGCCGATAGGCTATTCGAATGTAGAATATTATTATTTACCTGATATTGAAGTTTATTATGACATTCGAACTTCTCAATTTATCTATTTTTTTGACGGAAAATGGATTCGTTCAAGGGATTTACCAAGACGCTATAGAAACTATGATTTGTATAGTGGTTATAAAGTAGTCTTGAGAGATTATCACGGTACAAGACCTTATATTTATTTTAAAAATCATAGAACGAAATATTACAAAGGCTACAAAGGCACTCCACAAAGAACCATTGGAAAAAAGGACAATAACCGAGGTAGAGATTACAGACACCGAGGAAATGACAAACGTTGAACATTAACCTCGTTTAAAATATAAAAGGGAGATCCAGTTGCGGCACTCCCTTTTTCACTAAAGAACCCAAAAAAAATTATTCAATTATTTTTTTTAATGCCTCAGAAACAAAAAATCAACTTATACATTTTATTATTACTTTGTATTCAAATGTCTTTTTCGCAAGAAACCCAATCTAAAAAAGACAGCACTGAAGTGTATGATAAAATTCAAACTTATTCTAAAAAAAATAAGGCTACAAATTTTTTGCACAATTTAATTTTCGAACCAATTCATCCAAAAGAAGAGGAAATAAAAAAAGAAGTTCAAAAAAGTTTTCGGGAATTTGAGGGCAAAATCATTAGAAATATCAATATCACTACACTTGATCCCTTTGGATATTCTGAAATTGATTCTACAAAAAAACCGAAAAGTTGGGTTCAAAAAAACGGTAACATCCTACATATTAAAACTAAAAAATTAGCTATTCAAAATTTATTGCTTATCAAAAAAAACGAACCTTTAGATTCTTTATTGGTAAAGGAATCCGAACGTTTAATAAGAGCCCAAAGTTATATAAGCAGAGTGGCATTTTCTATGGAATTGATTGCGAAAAACGCTGATTCTGTTGATGTGAACGTTAGGGTTTTAGATAATTGGAGCATTATTCCAAATGGAGCATTGTCAACGTCAAATTTCAATCTAGATATAAGAGACCATAATTTTATGGGTATTGGCCATACTTTTGATGGCGAATATAAGAATCGATTTAGTGACAGTAAAAAGGCATATAATTTTGGATATACCATTCCATCCATAAAAAATACGTTCATTCAAACATCGCTAAATTATTACAATGATTTAGATAATTATTATGGTAAAAGTATAAATATTGACCGTCCCTTTTATTCGCCCTTTGCTAAATGGGCAGGTGGTATCTATTTGGATCAAAAATTCAGAAAAGACACCCTCACAGATTCTAACTTGATTTATGCCAAACAAAATTTCAAATACAATTCGCAAGATTTTTGGATTGGACATGCTTTTAGAATTTTAAAAGGAAATACTGAAACCGACAGAACCACAAATATAATTTTATCAGGTCGTTTTCTAAATATAAAATATCTTGAAAGCCCAACCATTGACTACGATCCAATAGATTTCTATTCATCACAACAATTTTTTCTTTCTGGAATTGGACTTTCAATGCGAAAATTTGTTGTAGACAAATATATTTTTAAAAATGGAGTTCCCGAGGATGTTCCCATTGGAAAAATATATGGAATAATTAGCGGTTATCAGTATAAAAACAATGTTGGTCGGTTCTATTTAGGAAGTCGGTTCTCTTTTGGGAAATATTATAAATTTGGTTTTTTAAGTCTCAACTTTGAAATGGGAACTTTTTTCAATAAATCAGTAACGGAACAGACCGCTTTTTCACTTAGAACGGATTATTTCACTAATTTAATTGATATCGGAAAATGGAAATTAAGACAGTTTGTCAAACCGCAGTTAATTATTGGAATTAACCGCCAAAACGCTATTGGTGATCAACTTACAATCAACGGTGATTTTGGAATTCGGGGCTTCAATAGCGCAGTTTATGGAACCCAAAAAATGATTCTTTCTTTTCAAACTCAGGCTTATTCGACCTGGAATCTTTGGGGTTTTAGGTTAAATCCTTATTTCAATTATACGGTTGCAATGCTTGGCAATGCGACTAGAGGTTTACGCGACAGCAAAGCATTTTCAAAAATTGGAATCGGATTTCTAATTACCAATGATTATTTAGTTTTTCGAAATTTTCAGATTTCACTCGCATTTTTCCCAACTATTCCTGGAAATGGCAATAATATTTTCAAAACAAATTCATTCGAAACAACTGATTTTGGATTTCAAGATTTTGGATTTGACAAACCTAGAACCGTGATTTATAAATAATCTTTAAGTTCATTCGATAAGTTTTATAAATAAATTAGTCATTATTCTTAATATTTTAAAAATAGCTTTTTGATAATTAGTATATTTGATTTTCTTGTAAAATAATATAAATGCAAAAATTTAAAATTCTATTTCTTTTATTATTTATTTGGAATTATACCGCTGCGCAAAAACCCCAGAAACCAAATTCGGCTGAAATTTACAATCAAATTCAAAAGCTCAATTTTCTAGGTTCGGTACTTTATATTGCGGCACATCCAGATGACGAAAACACTCGATTAATTTCTTACTTATCGAATGAAACAAAGGCGATAACTGGCTATTTGTCTTTGACACGTGGCGATGGTGGACAAAACTTGATAGGTTCACAATTAAGAGAATTGTTAGGAGTGATTAGAACTCAAGAACTTATCGAAGCCCGAAAAATTGATGGTGGGGAACAGTTTTTTTCTCGTGCCAATGATTTTGGTTATTCAAAAAATCCTGAAGAAACATTACAAATTTGGGACAAAGAAAAAGTGCTTTCAGATATAGTCTGGACCATCCGAAAATTTCAGCCAGACGTTATTATCAATCGTTTTGACCATAGAACCTCGGGAAACACGCACGGTCATCATACAGCATCGGCAATATTGAGCGTCGAAAGTTTTAATTTGGCAAACAATCCAAATGTATTCCCAGACCAGTTAAAATTAGTTGAACCTTGGCAACCCAAACGCCAGTTTTTCAATCCTTCGTGGTGGTTTTATGGAAGCAAGGAAAAAATGAACGCTGCTGATAAATCCAATTTTATTGCTTTGAAAACAGGTATTTATTATCCAACCATTGGAAAATCGAACCAAGAAATTGCAGCATTAAGTAGAAGTTGTCACCAATCACAAGGCTTTGGAAGTACTGGTGAACGCGGAGAAGAAACCGAATATCTAGAACTTATAAACGGAGAAGCACCAAAAGACAAATCTTCCATTTTTGATGGAATAGACACTTCTTGGAATCGAGTAAATGGCGGGAAGCTTATTGGAGAATTAATTTCAAATATTTTGTCAAAATACGATTTTACAAATCCATCGGCGAGTATTCCTCATTTGGTAAAAGCCTATTCAATGATTCAGTCATTGGACGAAAACCATTGGAAGGAAATAAAAACTACTGAAATCAAAAAAATAATTGTAGCCTGTTCGGGATTATACCTTGAAGCTGTCGCTGAAAATCAAGAAGCCACGCCAGGAAGTCTCCTAAAAATAAAACTGGAAGCCATAAATAGAAGTTTAATACCTATGCAATTGTTGAGTTTAACCACTTTTCCGGACCAAAAAAAAACAATCCAAAATCTAGCCTTAAACAATAACATTTCACAAAGCATTACTCTCGATTTACAATTGCCCGAAACCATCGATTATACGCAACCGTATTGGCTAAAAGAAAAAGGAACCGAAGGAATGTATACGGTTTCTGATCAAAAAAACATTGGAATTCCAGAAAGTGACCGTGAAGTAAAGGTCGTTTTCAATATGGAAATCAACGGAATTGAAATCCCGTTTGAACACACCGTGGTTTATAAATATAATGACGACGTAAAAGGGGAAATATACAATTATCTTGATATAGTTCCAGAAGTAACAACGAGTATTCTTGACAAAGTGTTGCTTTTTAAGGACAATGAAAGCAAATCTGTAGCCGTGAAAGTTAAAGCCGGAAAAAATAATTTAAAAGGAAATTTACAATTGGAATTACCAAAGAATTGGATGGTTTCCCCAAAATTAATTCCATTTAATTTGGATAAAAAAGGAAGCGAACAAACATTCTATTTTGAAGTAACTCCTCCAAAATCTCCCGAAGAAACAATTGCCAGAAGCATTGCCGTCATTGATAATAAACGATTTGACAAAGACCAAGTCATTATCGATTTCAGTCATATTTCAAAACAGCAAGTTTTGAAACCTGCCGAGTCCAAATGCATCCGTTTTGATTTAAAAACAAATGGAGAAAAAATTGGGTACATTATGGGAGCTGGTGACGAAGTTCCCAATAGTTTAACCCAAATGGGGTACAAAGTCACCATTCTAAATCCCGAAGAAATTACACCCGAAAAACTAGCCAATTTTGATGTGGTTATGACAGGAGTTCGAGCCTACAACACCGTACAAGCTTTGGCTAACAAACAAAATATCCTTTTTGATTTTGTGAAAGGTGGAAAAAAAATGCTGGTGCAATATAATAATCCTAATGATTTGGTAACCGTAAATATAGCTCCATTTCCCTTAAAAATTTCGAGGGACAGAGTAACGGATGAAAATGCCGAAGTTCGGTTTCTGGCTCCCAATCATCCCGTTTTAAATTATCCAAATAAAATTACCACAAAAGATTTTGAAGGTTGGAAACAAGAGCAAGGCTTGTATTATCCAAATGAATTTGACAAAGCCTTCACTCCTATTTTATCATCGAATGATAAAGGAGAAACTCCAAAAAATGGAGCACTGTTAATCGCACCTTATGGCAAAGGTCATTATATTTATACCGGATTAAGTTTTTTCAGGGAATTGCCCGAAGGAGTTTCTGGGGCTTTTAAATTATTGGCTAATACAATTTCGCTGAAATCTACAGTAACAATTCCTTCAGAAAAAATTAAACCTTAAGAATTTCAATATGGGGACGAAAAAAGAGAAAATCTGGAAAAAAAACTACACTTGGGTTCTTATTGTGAATGCCATTTATATCTTGATATTCTATCTAATAATGAAATTATATTCCTAGACTATGCAACTAATCGATTGGATTGTACTTACGGTAACCTTATTATTCATCGTTATTTATGGAGTTTGGAAAACTCGCGGAAGCAAGAATGTAGAAGACTATATTCTGGGCAGCAACGAAACCCCTTGGTACACGGTGGGACTTTCGGTTATGGCGACACAAGCCAGTGCCATCACATTCCTATCGACACCGGGACAGGCCTATCATGACGGAATGGGATTTTTGCAATTCTATTTTGGTTTGCCAATTGCAATGGTCGTGATTTGTCTCACTTTTATTCCAATATATCACAAATACAAAGTTTTTACCGCTTATGAATACCTTGAAAAAAGGTTTGACTTAAAAACGCGCTCACTTGCCGCTATTCTTTTCTTGTTTCAGAGAGGTTTAGGAACCGGACTTACCATTTATGCTCCAGCGATAATTTTGTCGGCATTGTTGGGTTGGAATCTCACATTAATGAATATTATTATTGGTGTACTGGTAATAATTTATACCGTTTCGGGCGGAACAAAAGCTGTAAACGTTACACAGAAGCAACAAATGTTTGTGATTATGTCAGGTATGATAATCACGTTCTTTCTTATTTTGCATTTTTTGCCCAATGATATGACTTTTACAAGTGCTTTACATATTGCAGGTGCCAATGACAAAATGAACATCGTCGATTTTTCGTTTGACCCTGAAGAGAAATACACTATTTGGAGCGGAATCACGGGTGGTTTTTTCTTGGCGTTGGCTTATTTTGGAACCGATCAATCACAGGTAGGACGCTATTTATCAGGAAAATCCGTCAGGGAAAGCCAAATGGGACTGATTATGAATGGAATTCTTAAAGTGCCAATGCAATTCTTCATATTGCTTACTGGAGTTATGGTTTTTGTTTTTTTTCAATTCAATCCGGTTCCTTTGAATTTTAATCCAAATAACAAAACAATTGTAGAAAAATCAGCTTATAAAAAAGAATACCACATCTTGGAAAAAAAGCTGGAAGCACTTTCCGAAGACAAGAAAGTGATTAACCTATTATATATCGATCAACTCAACCAGGATTATGACAATCCCATTCTTCGAAAAGAACTCATTGGACTTTCGAGCAAAGAAAAAGACTTAAGGGATCGTGCCAAGGAAATTATCCTGAAAGCCGACAGCAACAGCGAGACCAATGACAAAGATTATGTGTTTTTTCACTTTATCCTGAATTATTTGCCAAAGGGATTGATAGGCTTATTGCTTGCAGTGATTATTTCGGCAGCAATGTCCTCGACGGCTTCGGGGCTCAATGCACTCGCATCGACAACGGCAATAGATATTTATAAACGGAATCTAAAGGAAGAAAAATCGGAAAAACATTATGTGAACGCTACCAAATTTTTCACTCTGTTTTGGGGGATTGTCGCTATTCTTTTTGCGAGTATTGGAACACTTTTCGAAAACTTGATCCAATTGGTAAACATTGTGGGTTCGATATTCTACGGAACGGTTTTGGGAATTTTTCTAGTTGGCTTCTATGTAAAATACGTTCAGGCAAAAGCAGTTTTTTATAGTGCTGTCATTAGTCAAACTACTATTTTCATCATATATTATTACGCTATTTTTATCTTTCCAAGTGGCGAAGAAAAACTGGGTTATTTGTGGCTCAACTTCATCGGGGCAATGCTCACCATCATTTTGTCTTTGATAATACAGGCAATGGTCATTAGAGACAAATCTTTAATTAAATAAGTTTCTATTTTGTACGTTTTCTGAATTCATAAATGTCAAAATATATTTTTGCAATAATATATTTTAATATTTTTTTCAAACTTCCATTATTTCCTAAAAATATTTCTTTTTAGAAATAAATCTTTCTACAAAAATTATAATATTAAAAACACACTGCATAATTTTATTCTTAAATTATTAAATATTTATCTTTAAATTTTAGTTTTGTTTGATAAATACTTAAATTGATATAAAAATATTTAAGAATATGATAAATATCATATAATTAAGTATTTTATTTATTGAAATTTACATCGTTAAAGTTTTGTTAACTTATGTCTATTTGATTATTTGAAAATAATATTTCAAAATATGATAAATATCATGGAAAGACATGTTAAATATTCGTTAATTCGTACTGTTAATTTTTACTAAAAACCGTTATATCTGAAGCCAAACAAAAAAATAAAATAAAAACAAAAAACAGAAATATAAATTAAACAGAACAAAAAACTAATTAAAATAAATTAAACAATCAAAATTATGAAAACAGTTAAGCTAATTATGGCAATTATCGTGGGGATTCTGTTCGTCTCTCTACAATCATGTACTCATGCCGACTATGTACCCGTTCCAGGTCCAGCAGGTCAAAATGGCACAAACGGAGTTGACGGAACGGCCTCTTGTACCTCTTGTCACTCTGCTTCGCACAGAGATCCTATCATTGCTTCTTATCTAGCAGGCGGGCACAATATGGGTATTGCAGTTAATGGTGTGGTATCAAAACATACTTATGGTACAAATACTACCTTTTCTGATGGTTCCTTGAATAGCAATAGAGCATTTTGTTCTCAATGCCACTCTCAAGAAGGATATATTGATAACGCAAAATATGGTAAACCAAATCCTAAAGGATATGATGCTTATCAAGCTATTTCTTGCGAAGGTTGTCATGGTCAACTACACAGATCGCTTAATTTTGCTGTTGACGGAAACGACTTTGGTTTAAGACAAATAACTGCTACAGCACAAAAAACTAACCCAACTAACTTCTTAAATGCTTCACCAACTGGAGGCACAAGTTCAAACAACACATGTATCACATGTCACCAACTTAGACCTGATTCAAATGGATTCTACAAAAGACCGGTTATCGAAAGTGGAGAAAAAGATATTAATGGAGATGTTGTAATCAATAACACTGTAGGTGGGCCAACCTATAAATTCTGGGCTAAGAAAACTCCAGCATTGGCTGTAGGTCCTTACCCAGCAGCTGCAGCAGGAACAAATTACAAAACTTATGCAAATACTGGTATTGGTGTTCACGAATCTCCACAAGCCGATATATGGATGGGAATCACTGGTATTGATATTGAAGGAACCACAACACACTTACCAGCAGCTAAAACTGCAAAACACTTTACATCATCTTCTTGTGTACAATGTCATATGGACAAACCTCTAGCAGATGGTTCTAAAGGACAGCACTCTTTGAAAGTTTCATTTCAAACTTGTGCAACGTGTCACACTAGTGCTGCAAATGCTGAAACTTTATTAACAAGTTTCCATACAGATTTTGATGCTAAAATTCAAACCTTGAGATTAGCATTATCTGCAAAAAGCACTTATTTTAACACTAATGCAACAACAGGTGCAATAAGCATAAACAGCGGATTTGGAACAGCTAATGATACTTATTATTCAAAAGATATTCCTCTAAAATATGTACAAGCATACTGGAATTACAAACTATTAACCGGAGATCCAGCAAGAGGGGTTCACAACCCACTTTATGTAAAAGCATTGATTCAAAATTCTATCGAAGCATTACAATAAAAATTGATTACCTCTGGGGCAGTGTCCCAGAGGTATTAATTTTAAATTGTTGAAAAAATGAAATTTGGAATGGCATTCTTTAGTAATGCGGCCACTGCTCACAGAACTTTAAAGCTTCTAACAATGAAAATTGTTGAATAGTTAAAATTCAAAAAAAACAATTATTCGTTTAAAAAATATAAAGATGAAAAAATTAGTTCAATATTTAATGGTTCTAACTCTGGGTTTGATGGCAACATCCTGCTATTATGACGAGTTACCACCGGAACCTGTTATACCCCTTCCAGAAAGTGTTTCTTACTCAAAGGATGTGCAGCCATTATGGAATCAGTCTTGCATCAGTTGTCATAAGGCAGGTGCAACTGCGCCAGATTTAACTGCAGCCAATTCTTATGCAGCATTAATGACAAGTAATAAATATGTTGTTGCGGGAAATGCGAGTTCAAGTCTACTATTCAAATTAATGGCAGGAACCGCATCACCTGTTATGCCTCCGGATGGAAAAATAAGCGATTCTAAAATTGCTATAATTGAAAAATGGATTAACGATGGTGCTCTTAATAACTAACTATAAATAGAAAATCATGAAATTAAATAAAAA
>Ga0208262_1000150_pt1 | contig 31363 bp, 29 predicted proteins | sample LakWasMet15_LOW5_2_FD_183863 | JGI IMG/M metagenome (GOLD analysis project Ga0208262, IMG submission 183863) | Freshwater sediment methanotrophic microbial communities from Lake Washington under simulated oxygen tension - Sediment Metagenome... | ecosystem: Environmental > Aquatic > Freshwater >... | reverse complement strand
TTCATCAATCGACAAAAGGTTAAACCATTTGATGATCAATACCAATGCCGAGAATTACAAAGTTTTTACCCACGAATTATTTAGATATTTAAGAATATTAAACAAAATATAAACTCACTATGCAATCATTAATAGGAACAGGTGTTGCACTCGTAACCCCTTTTAGAGCAGACTTTTCAATCGATACCGAGGCATTAAAAAGAATCATAAATTTTTCAATCGATGGTGGAGTTGAGTATCTCGTAATACTTGGTACAACCGCAGAAAATGCAGCATTGTCACACGAAGAAACAGAATTTGTCATAAAAACAGTGGTTGAAACAAACAAAGGAAGATTACCATTGGTACTTGGACTAGGTGGTAACAACACAGCGAAACTTGTCGAAGAATTAAAAACGAGAGATTTGTCTCAATTTGCTGCCATATTATCAGTATCTCCCTATTATAACAAACCTACACAAGAAGGAATTTATCAACACTTCAAGGCAATTGCCGAGGCTTCTCCAATTCCCGTAATTTTGTACAATGTTCCAAGTAGAACTGGCGTCAATATGTTGCCGTCTACTGTTTTGCGTTTGGCAAACGATTTCAAAAACATCGTGGCTATCAAGGAAGCAGCAGGCGATATGATACAAGCCTTGAGATTGATTAAGGATAAACCAAAAGATTTTCTTGTAATTTCTGGAGATGACATGATTGCTTTGCCAATGGTTTTAGCAGGAGGAGCTGGAGTAATTACGGTAATTGGACAGGCCTTTCCTAAAGAATTTTCCGAAATGATTCGCTTGGGTTTGAATGGAAAAGTAAACGATGCCAATAAAATTCATTACCTTTTTATGGATTGCATCGACATGATTTTCGAACAAGGAAACCCTGCGGGAATCAAGCAAGTCTTCCAGTCACTGGGAATTACCGAGAATACAGTTCGTTTGCCATTAGTAAAAACGGATGAGTCCTTAACTAGTAGAATAAACCAATTTGTAGAATTGATCAATAAATTGGCCTAAAATTAGCTTCTTTTATTAAGCGAAAATATATTTTGTAGTAGCTAAATTAATAACTAAATTTGCCACCGAAACTTCGGTATGATTTATGCTGGCTTAAAATAACTGATAAATCAAAAAAAGTAAAAAAATAAAATGAAAAAATTAATTTCTCTATTACTTGTTGTTATTGTTTTTGGCTCTTGCAGCGAATATCAAAAGGCATTAAAAAACGAAGATGTTGCAACAAAGTTTGAAATGTCCACTAAATTGTATGACGCAGGAAGTTATTCGAAAGCTATTCGACTTTTTGAACAAATTGCACCAGCTTATAGAGGAAAACCTCAGGCAGAAAAATTGTTTTATATGTTTTCTCAATCCTATTATAAAACAAAGCAATATTATTTGGCAGCATACCAATTTGAAAGTTTCGCCTCTGGTTATCCAAAAAGCGAAAAAATAGAAGAAGCTTCTTTTTTAGGAGCAAAAAGTTTTTCTAAGCTTTCGCCAGTTTATAGTCTGGATCAAACAGATACATTCAAAGCAATTGATAAATTGCAATCTTTTATAGATAGCTATCCAAATTCAACTTATTTGGCAGAAGCAAATAAAACGCTAAGAGAATTAAATGAAAAAGTAGAGAAAAAAGTTTTTGAAATTGCCAAAGGATATAATACCATTATGGATTATAAATCAGCAATAGTGGCTCTTGACAATTTTGTTGCTGATTATCCTGGAACACCTTTCAAGGAAGATGCCTTATATTACAAATTAGATTCTGCTTATCAATTGGGAATCAACAGTGTTCCTGCTAAAATGCAAGAACGATTAAATGTTGCTAAGACAGCTTATTCTAATTTGATTAAATTTGATGCCAATACTAAATACAAAAAAAATGCTGACGAAATGTTGGCTAGAATTGATAAAGATTTACAAAATTTCACTAAATAAATAAGCCATGGATTTAAGAAAGACAAATGCTCCCGTGAATACCATTACCTACAATAAAAATGTTATTGAAGAGCCAACAGGTAATGTGTATGAAGCCATAACAATTATGGCCAAAAGAGCAAATCAAATCAATTCTGAAATCAAAAAAGAATTGACCGAAAAACTAGAAGAATTTGCTACTTATAATGACAGTCTTGAAGAAGTTTTTGAAAACAAAGAGCAAATTGAGGTTTCAAAATTCTATGAAAAATTACCTAAACCTCACGCTTTGGCAGTTCAAGAATGGCTAGATGGTAAAATCTACCACAGAGAAGGAAATAAATAATATTGATAATGTCAGTTTTAAACGGGAAAAAGGTTTTACTGGGGATTTCCGGTGGAATTGCAGCCTATAAAACAGCTACATTAGTCCGACTTTTTATAAAAGCAGGTGCACATGTCCAAGTGATAATGACACCTGCTTCTAAGGATTTTATAACGCCTCTTACGTTATCTACTCTATCAAAAAATCCTGTGTATTCCAGCTTTTACGACGAAAGTGAAGAAAATGAAAAATGGAACAGTCACGTCGAATTGGGTCTTTGGGCAGATTTGATGGTTATTGCTCCTGCAACAGCAAATACATTGTCGAAAATGGCAAACGGAATTTGCGACAACCTTTTAATTGCTACTTATTTATCTGCAAAATGTCCCGTTTATTTTGCTCCAGCAATGGACTTGGACATGTATATTCACCCTTCCACAATTGCCAGTTTTAAAAAATTAGAACAATTTGGAAACACAATGATTCCCGCCGAAAAAGGAGAATTAGCAAGCGGTTTGTCAGGTGAAGGAAGAATGGCTGAACCAGAACATGTAGTGTCATTTCTAGAAGCTGATTTAGAAAGCCGCTTACCTTTAAAAGGAAAAAAAATACTAATTACTGCCGGTCCAACATACGAAGCAATCGATCCCGTGCGTTTTATTGGAAACCATTCATCAGGGAGAATGGGTTTTGATATTGCTCAAAGTGCCGCAAATCTTGGTGCCTCGGTAATCTTGATTTCCGGACCTTCCCATTTTACAATGGAGAATAGTTTGGTAAAAGTTGTTCGCGTTGTTTCGGCACAGGAAATGTATGATGCTTGCCATAAATATTTTGCTGATGTTGATGTGGCAATTGCAGCAGCAGCAGTTGCTGACTATAAGCCAAAGAATGTAGCGTTGCAAAAAATTAAAAAAGCGGCTGATGATTTTACAATTGAGCTCGAAAAAACCAAAGATATTCTGGCTTCATTAGGAGAAATCAAGAAAAATCAGTTTTTAATTGGCTTTGCATTGGAAACCGAGAATGAAGTTGAAAATGCAAAGTTGAAAATTCAGAAAAAAAACCTAGATTTGATAATTCTTAATTCTTTGCAGGATGAAGGAGCAGGTTTTGGAAAATCGACCAATAAAATCACTTTCATAGATAAAAATTTCAAGGTTGAACCGATGGAATTGAAATCGAAAGAAGAAGTCGCCAATGACATTTTAAACAAAGTAATAGCACATTATGCGTAACATTTTAAGTATATTTTTAGTTATGATTTTTGGCTTTGTCCAAGGACAAGAATTGAATTGCACCGTGACGGTAAATGCTCAAAAATTATCGAATGCTAACCAGCAAGTTTTTAAAACTTTGGAAACTTCATTAAGCGAATTTGTAAATCAAACACACTGGACTGGGCTGACGTTTAAACAAAATGAAAAGATAAATTGTTCTATGTATATTACCATTTCGTCTAACAATTCAGATCAATTTGTTGCAACAATTCAGGTTCAATCGTCAAGGCCAACTTATAATTCGACTTATGCTTCTCCAATTCTAAATTTCAACGACAAGGATTTTAGCTTTAGTTATACCGAGTTTGAAAGCCTGAATTTTAATCCAGCAGTATTCGAATCAAATCTTGTGTCCGTGGTTTCTTTTTACAGTTACATAATACTAGGAATGGACGCAGATAGTTTTATGCCATCTGGAGGAACTCCTTATTTAGAAATTGCCCAAAACATTTCGAATGTTGCCCAAGAAAGTGGTTATAGAGGTTGGAAACAAACTGACGGTAATCAAAACAGGTATTTTTTGATAAACGATTTGTTGTCACCTGCGTATAGCGAAGTTCGTCAAACAGAATATGAGTATCATTCAGGTTTGGATATAATGAGTCAAGATTTAAAAGCAGCCAAGGAAAAAATAAAAAACGCGTTGCTCAATTTAGGGAAACTAAATGAATCGAAGCCAAATGCTTATTTGACTCGAGTTTTTTTTGATGCAAAATCAGATGAAATTGTGTCCATTTTTTCTGGCGGACCAAGCGTTTCGATATCTGATTTAGTCGATAATTTGAATAAAACATCTCCTTTGAACTCAAGCAAATGGGCATCGATTAAATATTAATTGTACCGGTTCTTCATCAAAAAACTACATAAATGATAACTTCCCTGTCGATAAAAAACTATGCTTTAATCGAAAAATTGTCTATCGATTTTTCAAAAGGATTTTCGATTATTACGGGAGAAACAGGGGCAGGAAAATCAATAATTTTAGGTGCTCTAGGATTGGTTTTGGGAAAAAGAGCCGACCTAACTTCATTAAAAAATAAGGAGGAAAAATGTGTTATAGAGGCGCATTTCGAAATCTCAAAATACAACTTGCAAGATTTTTTCGAATCCAATGACTTGGATTATGAAGACGAAACCATTATTCGTCGTGAAATTTTACCCTCTGGAAAATCGAGGGCTTTTGTCAATGACAGTCCCGTGAATCTTCAGGAATTGCAGGAATTGAGTTTGCTTTTGATCGACATTCATTCACAGCATCAAACACAGGAACTTTCGGAAGAGAAGGTTCAGTTCGAAATTATTGACGCTATTGCTGACAATCAATCAACTATTTTAGATTATCAGGCACTTTTAAAAAGCTATAAATCGGATAAATCCAAATTAAATTCGCTTCTTAAAAAACAATCTGAATCTGCCAAAGAGCAGGAATACAACACTTTTTTGCTTGACGAATTAGTGGCATCAAATTTAAAATCCGGCGAACAAGAAATTCTCGAAGCTGATTTTGAAAAATTGAATAATGTAGAAATAATTAAAGAATCCTTGGATAAATCTTTGGCTATTGCCAATGAAGAACAAATAGGAGTGTTGCACAACTTAAAGGAAATCAAGATTTCTTTGCAAAAAATCGCTTCCTTTTCCCCAGAATATCATTCTTTATTAGAAAGAATAACGAGTTTAACTATTGAGTTTGACGACATCTCGGATGAATTGAACAGATGTTCCGAGAGACTCATTAATGACCCAGAACAATTGGATTTAATTAGCCAAAAGTTGCAAGTAATTTACGGTTTGCAAAAGAAGCACCAAGTTTCTTCGGTTGACGAATTGCTGGAAATCCAAAATAATTTGGAAAACTCCCTTTTCGAAATTGGAAATTTGGATACGGAAATTGCATCGTTAACGAATTCAATTCAACAAAAAACAGTTGAATTAGATGACTTGGCCAATACGATTCATAAAAATAGAATAGACGCCATTCCGGTTTTATCCCAAAAATTGATTTCGATTTTGGAAACTTTGGGAATGCCGAATGTGCGTTTTAAAATCGATATTATTTCCACTTCAACTTATTTCGAAAACGGAAAAGATGATCTTCAATTTTTGTTTTCGGCAAATAAGGGAACTGATTTTGGATTATTGAAAAAAGTGGCTTCCGGTGGAGAAATGTCAAGAATTATGCTGGCCGTGAAAGCAATTTTGGCACAATATTCAAAACTTCCCACGTTGATTTTTGATGAGATTGACTCTGGAGTTTCAGGAGAAATAGCCAACAAAATGGGCGAAATTATGAAAGAAATGAGTCAGAAAATGCAAATTTTTGCCATTACCCATTTGCCACAAATTGCAGCAAAAGGGACGGCGCATTTCAAGGTTTCTAAATCAACGGTAGGAGAAGAAACGCTGTCCGAATTAAAATTATTGTCCAGTGAGGAGCGACTTGTCGAAATTGCACAAATGTTATCTGGAACTGTAGTTTCTGATTCTGCATTAAACCACGCAAAAGCCTTGTTGAGCTAAAGAAATTCCCTATATTTGTCAACTCAAAAATCGAATAATAGAATAACTGAATAACCTTTACAAAATATGATTATAGAACCAAGAATGCGAGGATTTATTTGTTTGACATCACACCCAAAAGGATGCGAGCAAAATGTAAAAAATCAAATCGAATATATCAAATCAAAAGGGTCAATTGAAGGACCTAAAAAAGTTTTAGTGATTGGAGCTTCAACTGGTTTTGGTTTGGCATCAAGAATTACGGCAGCTTTTGGTTCAAATGCTGCGACGATTGGCGTGTTTTTCGAAAAACCTCCTGTTGAAGGTAAACCGGGTTCTCCAGGTTGGTATAATTCTGCTGCCTTCGAAAAGGAAGCCCATAAAGCAGAATTGTATGCAAAAAGTATCAACGGTGACGCTTTTTCAAATGAAATCAAACAACAAACTTTAGATTTAATAAAAGCTGATTTAGGTCAGATAGATTTGGTAATTTACAGTTTAGCTTCTCCAGTTCGTGTTCATCCAGTTACTGGTGTAATGCATCGTTCGGTTTTGAAACCTATTGGAACTACTTACACCAATAAAACTGTTGATTTTCATACTGGAATAGTTTCGGAAATCAGCATAGCTCCTTGTCAGGACGATGATATTGCCAATACAGTTGCCGTAATGGGTGGAGAGGATTGGGCAATGTGGATTGATGCTTTGAAAGCTGATAATCTTTTGGCTCCGGGCGCTACGACCGTTGCTTATTCCTATATTGGACCATCATTAACCGAAGCTGTTTACAGAAAAGGAACTATTGGTCGTGCCAAAGATCATCTTGAAGCTACTGCTTTTGCTATTACAGATGGCTTGAAATCCATTGGCGGTAAGGCATTTGTTTCTGTGAACAAAGCATTGGTAACCCAAGCTAGTTCAGCGATTCCGGTTATTCCTTTGTATATTTCGTTATTGTATAAAATAATGAAAGAAGAAGGTATTCACGAAGGTTGCATCGAGCAAATACAGCGATTATTTCACGACAGATTGTATACAGGACAAGCAATTCCTACTGATGAAAAAGGTAGAATTAGAATTGATGATTGGGAAATGCGTGCCGATGTTCAAGAAAAAATTGCTACTTTGTGGAAACAAGCCACTACCGAAAGTTTATCTGAAATTGGAGATTTAGAAGGATATAGAAAAGATTTTCTAAACCTTTTTGGTTTTGAATTTGAAGGAGTCGATTATAAAGCCGATGCCGATGAAATGGTAGGAATTTCGAGCATAGTTTAAAGAAATATTAGATAATTGAAATTTACCTATAAAACAAAACCGAGCAATTTGCTCGGTTTTTTAGTCTTGTTTTGCGTTGCTCTCGTTGGTGGGTACGAGCGTGACACTCGCACTAGCATTATGATACCTGATGCTCGCACGTCGGGGGTAATTTTACTATTAATATCTAAAAAACATTACCTATTTTTGGATTAGCTTTTAATCCTTCTATAAGTTTATCAAAATCATTATTCTTCGACATTCTAAAGTTAATTTTTTTTGCATCAGCTAATTCAATTATTATTTTTGGGTAGTAACTAAATCTAGCTCCTTTAAATTTTATAGCCTTTATATTGTCCAATAAAACTTCACTTTCTTCAATAACTATCTTTTTATCGTACAACTTAATTTGTATTTTCTCTGATGATTTTGAAAAGGAAAATTTATAAATATAGTTTCCAAAAACTAATGCTGTTAGAACAAAAAATAAGGCTACATTATTAAATTTAGGAAAAATTAGAGTTATTAAACTGATTAACAATATCATTAGTAAAACGTATGATATGACCCCAAATAAAACGAGTAAGTATAATCTAGCTATATTTACTTTTTCTATTGTATACATTTTCATTTGTTATTTATTATTACAGTATCCATTCTTAAACTTTCTTTAATACTATCAAAGCCCCTGCTCGTGCAAGCATCTTGCTCGTACCCACAAACATAATCAAATTTTACTAATTTTTAAAAGACTAAATTCAATTAATAAATTGCGAAAGTTAGGAATCGTATAGAAAGATGAAATATTTTTTTAGGGTTGTAGTTTCTTTTGCCCTCTTTATGTGTACGAGCAAGATGCTCGCACTAGCCCACCGTTACCTAATGCTTGAACCAGCAAGGGTAAAATGTTATAACCATCAAGAAAAACGTGGTGGTTTTTTTATGGATAAAGTTTATCTTTGTTAAAATTTTCAAGCATAAAAGTCTAAACTTTATTTCAAGAGTATGTTATTTTCTTTAATCATTCCAGTTTTCAACCGCCCAGATGAAGTTGACGAACTTTTAGAGAGTTTGTCGCAGTCAGATTATAACGAAGATTTTGAAATTGTAATTATTGAAGATGGTTCTTCGTTGAAATGTGAAGATGTAGTTCATAAATATGATAATAAATTAACTATTTCCTATTACTTTAAGGAAAATTCAGGTCCAGGAAATTCCAGAAATTACGGAATGATGAAAGCAAAAGGCGATTATTTTATCATTTTTGATTCGGATTGTATTATTCCCAAAAACTATTTGACGGAAGTTTCTAATGCTTTAAAACTGGATTATGTAGATTGTTTTGGCGGACCTGACAAGGCTTTGGATAGTTTTTCTGACATACAAAAAGCCATCAATTTTGCGATGACTTCTTTCCTTACAACTGGCGGGATTCGTGGTGGATCGGAGAAAATTGACAAGTTTCAACCTCGAAGTTTTAATATGGGATTATCTCGAAAAGCATTCGAAGCATCGAATGGTTTTGGGAACATTCATCCCGGAGAAGATCCTGACTTATCAATAAGATTGTGGGAATTGGGTTTTGAAACCAGACTTTTCCCAAAAGCGTTCGTTTATCACAAAAGAAGAATTGACTGGGGGAAATTCTCTGTTCAGGTAAATAAATTTGGCAAAGCCAGGCCAATATTGAATAGTTGGTATCCACAATATAACAAGCTTACTTTTTTCTTTCCATCCTTTTTTATCATCGGGTTTGTTGTTGCGCTTTTTTTGTCGTTAATTTTTAATCACGATTTGTTGCTTCAATTGTATTTTGTTTACTTTTTGGTATTGTTTTTGGTATCAACGTATCAAAATAAAAGTTTTAAAATTGGCTTCCTATCCATAAAAGCGGTCTGGAAACAATTCTTTGGTTATGGAACGGGTTTTTTAGAATCATTTATCAAAATCATCATACTGAAGCAAAAACCACAAGAAGCTTTTCCAGAGTTATTTTTCAAAAAATAAAATGACAAAAATAATTGGTTTAACCGGAGGAATTGGAAGTGGAAAAACCACGATTGCCAATTATTTTATAGAAGCAGGAATTCCTGTTTACATTGCTGATGATGAAGCCCGGAAAATTATGCAATCGGCAGAAATTATTGCTGAAATAAAAAAAACATTTGGAAATGAGCTTTTCGAAAATGATATTTTAAATCGAGAGAAACTAGCAGCAGTCGTATTCAGCAATCCTGAAAAACTAGAACAACTTAATGCCATTATTCATCCTGCTGTAAAGAAACATTTTTCTAACTGGATTTTAGACCATAAAAATTATCCTTATGTTATTTATGAAGCCGCAATTTTATTTGAAAGCGGCAGTTATAAAAATTGCGATTTAATAATTACCGTTACTGCACCACTGGAATCTAGGATTCAGCGAGTAATTCAACGAGACAAAACCACTCGTGAAAATGTTTTGAATCGAATAAATGCGCAATGGAATGACGAACAGCGCATTTCAAAAAGTGATTATATTATTGAGAATATTAATCCTGAAATCGTAAAATCAGAAGTCGAAAAAATTCTTAAAATTTTGAAGATTCAATAATTTGAGTCTTTGTTGTTAATCTTTGGTTAATTTATTATTATTTATACTGTTAAAATACTAATTTTGTATCGATGAATAAATTGTTTTTTAGAGTACTTGTTTTGTTGATGAGTTTATCCCTGATTGGGATAATTTTAGTCCAAGTTTATTGGTTCAATACTTCGTTTAAAAATAATGACGAACAATTTGAATTCCACGTTAAACAGGTTATGGGTAATGTGGCTGAAAAAATTCAAAGACAAGAGGCTTACGGTTTTTATGACAAATACAATCAGTATAAAGATAGTACAGGAAAGATTCCTCAAAAAAACGATTTATTGGAATTTTATTATATTCAGAAAAATAATAAAACCAATAAAACAATAATATACTCGAACAGTATAATAAGTGAAGATTACGATATATCATCTACGTTCTTTGATAAAAAATTAGATAGTGTAAAATTTAAAAGCTTTAATTCTAAACGGGTTACTGAGGTTTACAATAACAATAATCGATTTGACAATTCAAGAGTTCAACATAAATTAACTCCAGATGTCAAGATTGAAAAATCTGGAAACTTGGATGTGTTGGATAATGCCCAGTTTGAGATTTTCTTTAAGGATATCGCAACCACAATGCCAATACAGGAAAGAGTTTCGAAAGAAAGTTTGGCTAAACTTTTAAAGAAAGAGTTAGAAGAATATGGAGTAAAGACACGATTTGAATATGGGATTTATAGTAACGGATTAGCAACAAAAGTTAAATCGGACGGTTTTAAATATGATAAGAATACAACGTATTCGATTTCAATATTTTCTGATAACGAGGGAAACAGTAAATATCAATTATTAGTTTCATTTCCACAAAAAAAGAAATTCCTGGTGACTGATCTTATTGGAATAACCTTATTGTCGATTATTTTTACGTTAATCATTATTATTGCCTACACAAGTGCTTTGAACCAATTAATTCGCCAACGCCATATTTCTGAAATTAAATCAGATTTCATCAACAATATGACACACGAGTTCAAGACTCCAATTGCAACGATAAACTTGGCTTTGGATGCCATAAAAAATCCAAAAATAATTGATGACAAGGAAAAAGTGTTGAAATATATCCAGATGATCAAGGACGAAAATAAACGGATGCACGCCCAGGTTGAGAACGTATTAAGAATTTCAAAACTAGAAAAGAAAGAATTAGATATTGCCAAAGAATCAAGTAATATCCAGGAAATTATAGATGATGCTATCGAGCACGTAAATTTAATTTTGGAAGATAGACAGGGTACAATAACAAAACATTTTGATGCCGTTCGAACAAGTGTTTTAGTAAACGAAGCCCATTTTATAAATGTAATCGTGAACATCTTGGAGAATGCCATTAAATATTCGCCAAATATTCCTAAGATTGATGTTTTTACAGAAAATGTAAAGGATTTTATCATCATTAAGATAAAAGACAACGGAATAGGAATGAGCAAGGTTGCACAAAAAAGAGTTTTTGAAAAATTTTATCGAGAACATACTGGTGATGTGCATAATGTTAAAGGTCATGGGTTAGGATTGGCTTATGTAAAAAAAATTGTAGATGACCATAACGGTCAAATTCATGTAGAAAGCGAAAAGGGAAAGGGAAGTACCTTTATAATAAAAATACCATTAATAAATTAAAAATATGGAAAATGTAAATAAACGAATTCTTTTAGTTGAAGATGACCTGAATTTTGGTGCAGTACTAAAAGATTATTTAACGCTGAATGATTTTGATGTTACTTTAGCTAAAAATGGAATGGAAGGTTTCGAAAAATTCAAAAAAGATACTTATGATTTGTGTATTTTGGATGTGATGATGCCTTACAAAGATGGTTATACTTTAGCAAAAGAAATAAGAGAAAAAAATCAAGAAGTGCCAATTATTTTTTTAACGGCAAAATCTATGAAAGAAGATGTCTTGAAAGGATATAAAGCCGGTGCTGATGATTATTTGAACAAACCCTTTGATTCAGAGGTTTTGTTGATGAAAATCAGAGCCATAATTCAAAGAAAATCTTCAGGTGTAAAAGCAGAACCAGTTCAATTCGAATTTAACGTAGGTAAATTTCATTTGAACTCAAAACTTAGATTTTTAACTTTTGAAAATGGAGAACCAGTGAAATTATCTCCTAAGGAAAATGAACTTTTAAAAATGTTGATTCTTCACGAGAATGATTTGATGCCGAGAGAATTGGCTTTGACAAAAATTTGGAGAGATGACAACTATTTCACATCAAGAAGTATGGATGTTTATATCGCCAAATTGAGAAAATATCTCAAACTAGATCCAAATGTGGAAATATTAAATATTCACGGAGAAGGATTTAGATTAGTTGTAAAGAAATAAATAAAATATTATTATAGAAAGGCTTCAAGAAATTGAGGCCTTTTTATTTTATGTTTAGCTGCAACGCAAAACAAGTTTTACTTTCTTTGGTAATGCTAAAAATCAGTGATTCTGAATTCAAATTTTCGTGAATGACAACTTTGTCTTTGAGTGATAATTCCTTTAGGAAATTCATTTCGAAGCTTTCTATTTTTTGATTCAAAATTAATTTCTCGTCCATTAAATCAAGACACCATTCCAAATATTTTACGTTATTTACGTGATTGACAATGTCTAAATCCGAAAGTGAAACCGTTTTTTCAAAAAGTATTTCGGTTTCATTGTTAAGATTTATTTTAGAAAAAGTCTTTTGGGTTGCTTTGTGTTCCGGATATAATTCAAAATGGTCGAATGGCAAAGCCAATGGTTCCGGGCGTCTTATTTCTGTGTTAAAAACGGCCCAAAAAGTTTCAGATCCAATTATTTTTTTACCGTTGACATACATTTCCAAAGCACGAACGGAACGGGAGTTTTCGAGTGTGTTAATCCAAGTTTTAACCGTTACAACGTCTTTCCATTTGGGTAATTCCGAAATTTCAACACGCATTCTGCTCAAAACCCAAGCTTGATTGAATTTCTGCATATCCGAAAAGCTGATTCCTCCAATTTCGGAATGCGCAGCAGCCGTTAATTGCAGAAGATTGCACAAATCGGTATGTTTTAAATATCCATTTGGAAGACATTGGGTGAAATTAATCTCCCAATCTTTGCTGAATATGGACTTGAAATTTTCTGCTATTGGCATATAAATAATTATGAATTTTGAATTAGTCCTGTAATATAATTTATAATTTCCTTTCTATCCGTCAAATAATCAAACCATTTTGTATTTTCATTTCTTTTGAACCAAGTAAGCTGCCGTTTGGCAAATCTTCTAGTGTTTTTTTTGATTTCTTCGATGGCAAATTCCAATGGAATTTCATCTTCAAAATAACTGAATAATTCTCTGTAACCTACAGATTGCAATGCATTCAAGTCTTTGTGTTGAAATAAATCTTTGGCTTCCGCCAATAAACCTTCGTTGATCATACTATCAACCCGCTGGTTTATTCGATTGTAGATTATGCTTCTTTCGGCTTCTAATCCAATGAGAATAGGAGTGAAGTTTCGAGTGTTTTTCTTTTGGTTTAAAAAGGAAGAATACGGTTTTCCGCTTCCAACACAAACTTCCAAGGCGCGCATCATCCGTTGTGGATTTCTCTTGGCTACAACTTCAAAATAATTTGGGTCACGTTTTTCTAATTCGGTTTGCAAATATTCAATTCCTGATTTTTCGTAGTTTTTTTTAACTTCTTCCCGTACCGAAGAATCTATTTCTGGAAACTCATCAAACCCTTTTAAAACGGCATCTACATATAAACCCGAACCGCCAACCATTACAGCATAATCGTTGGTTTTAAATAATTCGTCCAGTTTGGAAATGGCTTCTTTTTCGAAATCACCCACAGTATAATTCTCGAAAATCGACTTGTTTTGGATAAAATGATGTTGGGCTCCAGCCAATTCTTCGGCTGTGGGAACTGCAGTTCCGATTTGCATTTGCTTAAAAAACTGCCGGCTGTCGCAAGAAATAATTTCGCAATTGAAATGTTGCGCCAAGGCAATGCTCAAGGAAGTTTTTCCTATTGCAGTTGGTCCGACAATCGTAATGAGATATTTAGTCATTTTATAAATTTATGACTTTCAAATTCTTGTTTTTTCGGAGATAGGCTTGAATGCTGTTTCGAGTATCGCGATTGCTTTGCATCGGGATGATGATATTTCGTAAAATGTCAATAGTATTGATTTGGTAATTCAAATCATAAAAAGCATATCCTTTGTAAATTCCATTCTCGACCAAAATTACGCTGCGTTCCGTAACTGTGCGACCTTTGTCCAGAATTGCCAAAGTTTTATTTTCAAAAATATTTTTTTCGATAAATGAATGAACCCTTTCGTTATATTCCAAAGCTGATATTTTACCAATACAAGCGCCATCGCATTCATTAATAGTATGTTGAAAACAATGTGTGTTTGTTTGATACAAACCGGTCAATTTTTGACACAATTGGTAATGAGAAGTAATTCGATATAAGGCATCTTTTCCTTCCTGCATTGAAGTGTACGATTTTATTTCTTTTTTCCTGCCATCTGCCTTTTGTAATTTTAAATTGAGATAACCATTAGCATCTTTTTCGGCATAAATTGCCCAATTAAAATTGCTTTTAGGGGACATTCGGTTATAGATGGGTCTGTGAATTTTTATTTCTTCGGATTCTTTCAAGAGTGCAATCAATTCGCTTCCTGTTTCTTCATAAGTTACGGCATAAACCTCGTTCTGGATTTTCTTTGCACTTTTGGTAATTCCTGTAAAATGCTGATTGACCCGTTTTTTGATGTTCCGGCTTTTGCCAATAAAAATTAGGCTTCCGTCTTCACGATGGATATAATAAATTCCTGTTTTTGAAGGCAAACTCTCGACAATGTCCATCAATTTTGGAGCAATTCCCTTTTGAATTTCAAATTTAATGAGCTCTTTTACGATTTCTTTATTCAAATCTTTGTCCAAAAGCATTTTGAATAATTTCACGGTTGCCATTGCATCTCCACTGGCACGATGTCTATCTGCCATTGGGATTCCCAAAGCACGAACTAATTTACCTAAACTGTGCGAAGGTTGTTCTGGCAATAATTTTTGGGATAATTCGACTGTGCAAAGTGTTTTCACGTTAAAATCATAGCCCAAACGTCGAAATTCTGTGCGAAGTATTCGATAATCGAAGTCAGCATTGTGGGCGACAAGAACGCAGTCGTTGGTCATTTCGATAATGCGTTTGGCCACTTCAAAAAACTTTGGAGCAGAGCGCAACATCGCATTATTGATTCCTGTAAGTTTCACCACAAAAGGCTGAATCGGGATTTCGGGATTTACCAAGCTGATAAATTGATCTACGATTTCGTGACCGTCAAATTTATAAATGGCTATTTCGGTAATTCCTTCTTCGTTGAACTGTCCTCCAGTGGTTTCTATGTCAAGTATTGCGTACAAAATAAGTTTTCAGTGTTCAGTTCCGATAGCTATCGGTATTAGTGTTCAGTTTTCAGTTTGTCATTCCGTAGGAATCTCATCATTTATAGAATCAAATTGCCATTGAAATTTATCTTCCCCCAAAGATACTACTTCCTATTCGAACCATTGTGCTACCACATTCAATTGCGAGTTGATAATCGCCGGACATTCCCATTGACAATTTAGAGACGCACCGCAGTGCGTCTCTACGTGATTGTAGTTTATCAAAAATAGATTTCAAATGAGTGAATTCTTTCTTGATTTGTTCTTGATTGTCCGTAAAAGTTGCCATTCCCATCAATCCCACAATTCGAATGTTTTTCATTTCCTGAAATGTCGTGGAAGCTAGAATTTCTTTGAGTTCTTCTTCGTCAAGACCAAACTTGGTTTCTTCTTCGGCAATATGTATTTGAAGCAAGCAATCAATGATTCTATTGTTTTTTTTGGCTTGTTTGTTGATTTCTTCCAATAATTTTAAACTATCAACTCCGTGAATTAAGCTCACAAATTGTGCCATAAATTTTACTTTATTCGTCTGGACGTGGCCAATCATATGCCATTCGATATCCTTTGGCATTGCTTCCCATTTCTCGGCCATTTCCTGGATCTTGTTTTCGCCAAAAATGCGTTGACCTGCATCGTAAGCTTCCATTAAATATGGAATAGGTTTGGTTTTTGAAACGGCAACAAGGGTTACATTTTCAGGTAAAGAGGATTTTATTTTGAGGAGGTTTTGTGCGATTGACATATTAAATAAACTGTTTCGAGATTTTTTCTGCTTTTTTACTTTCGCTATAATCATAAAAACCTTCGCCAGATTTCACGCCCAGTTTTCCTGCGCGGACCATATTGACTAATAATGGACAAGGTGCATATTTTGGGTTTTTGAAACCATCGTACATCACATTTAAAATTGCCAAACATACATCAAGTCCAATAAAATCAGCTAATTGTAATGGTCCCATCGGATGTCCCATTCCGAGTTTCATCACGGTGTCAATTTCATAAACGCCAGCCACTTTGTTGTATAAGGTTTCGATGGCCTCGTTTATCATTGGCATCAAAATTCTATTGGCAACAAAACCGGGATAATCGTTTACTTCAACCGGAGTTTTTCCCAGTTTTTTGGATAAAGCCATAATGATTTTTGTCACTTCATCGCTAGTATTGTAACCCCGAATGATTTCGACTAATTTCATAATAGGTACAGGATTCATAAAGTGCATCCCGATAACACGTTCCGGATGAGTTACCACTGCGCCAATTTGTGTAATAGAAATAGAAGAAGTATTCGTTGCCAAAATTGTGTTGTGTGAACAGGCTTCGTTCAATTGCTTAAAAATATTAAGTTTTAATTCTACGTTTTCGGTGGCAGCTTCAACGACCAAATCCACTCCAACAACACCGTCTTTAATGTCAGTATAAGTGATAATATTGTTAATGGTTTTGATTTTTTCTTCTTCGGTAATGGTCCCTTTTGTGACCATTCGATCTAAATTGGCAAAAATAGTTGCCATTCCTTTATCCAATGATTTCTCGGAAACATCGATTAGTTTTACGGCGAAACCACTTTGTGCAAAAGTATGCGCAATTCCGTTGCCCATTGTACCTGCTCCGATTACGGCTATTATTTTCATATATTTTGGTTTGAAAATTTAAAGTTTAAGGTTTAAAGTTGCTCGAAAGAAACTTTAAACCATTTTATTTATTTTTTAAAACAATCAATAATCTGGTAAGCAACACGTAAAGCTTCCGTTGCTTGTTCCAATGTTACAACAGGAGTTGTATCGTTATTGATGGCATCGGCAAAGGATTCCAATTCGTCAAGAATGGCGTTGTTTTGCTCCACATCAGGATTTGAGAAGTAGATTTGTTTTTTTACGCCTTCGGCATTTTGTAGAATAATATCGAAATCCCCAGGAATTTCGGGAGCGTCTTTCATTTTTACGACCTCGCATTTTTTCTCCAAGAAATCAACCGAGATATAGGCGTCCTTCTGAAAAAAACGTGATTTACGCATATTCTTTAGGGAAATTCGGCTGGCGGTTAAATTAGCCACACAGCCATTTTCGAATTCGATTCGAGCATTGGCAATATCTGGCGTGTCACTAATTACAGAAACTCCACTGGCGTGAATGTCTTTCACTTTCGAATTCACCACACTCAAAATCGCGTCAATATCGTGAATCATCAAGTCGAGAACTACTGGAACATCGGTGCCACGAGGATTGAATTCTGCTAAGCGATGCGTTTCGATAAACATTGGATTTTCAATCGTTTTCTTGGTAGCCTTGAATGCAGGATTGAACCTTTCGACGTGACCTACTTGTCCTTTTACATTGTATTCTTTGGCTAAAGCAATGATTTCTTCGGCTTCGGCAACGGTATTCGAAATGGGTTTTTCTATAAAAACGTGTTTGCCGGATTTGATGGAAACCTTGGCACATTTGTAATGCGAAAGCGTAGGCGTCACAATATCAATCACATCGACAGCGTGAATTAAAGTGGCAATTGTCGAGAATTTTTTATAGCCAAATTCATTGGCAATTTTCTCGGCATTTTCTTGACTTTCATCATAAAAACCAACCAATTCGTATTTCTCGGATTGTTGCAATAATCGCAAATGTATTTTTCCAAGATGACCCGCACCTAAAACGCCTACCTTTAACATAAAATGTATTTTTAACAAAAATATAATTTATTTGCTTAAAGTATGAAGTTTAGGGTTTAAAGTTTTGGAAATTGTTATTTGATTTTTGAATTATTAAAGTTTATTTTTACCGAAATATATTATTTTATACTTTGAAAGATACCGCCAAACATCAAGGACTTCGCAATCAATTAGTAAGCCTTTTGAAGGAAAAAGGAATTACTGACAAGAATGTTTTGGATGCCATCAATAAAATTCCAAGACATCTTTTTTTGAATTCCAGTTTTGAAGATTATGCTTATCAGGACAAAGCTTTTCCTATTGGTGCTGGTCAAACCATTTCGCAGCCTTACACTGTGGCTTTTCAAAGTCAACTATTGGAAGTCAAGAAAGACCATAAAATTTTGGAAATCGGAACTGGTTCGGGTTATCAAACTGCGGTTTTGTGTTTGATGGGAGCTAAAGTTTATAGTGTTGAAAGGCAAAACGAGTTGTTCAAACAAACATCGGTTTTATTACCAAAATTAGGTATTCGCCCTAAACATCTTTCTTTTGGCGACGGCTATAAAGGCTTGACTAATCACGCTCCTTTCGACAGTATTATTGTTACGGCCGGTGCGCCAATAATTCCGCAAGCCTTGATGGCACAGCTAAAAATAGGAGGGAGGCTTGTGATTCCTCTTGGAGAAGAAAAACAAATTATGACTTTGTTAATCAGAAAAAATGAAATGCAATTTGAAAAACACGAGTTTGGAGACTTTAAATTTGTGCCACTGTTAGAAAATAAAAATTAAAAGAAATTCGCATTTTATTGAAATTTTATTGACTAATAATTCCAAGATAACGTTCTAAATTTTCTTTCTCGGTTTGGACAATAAACAGTAAAAAATCCTCTTTGTTGTTTTTAGTTTGAGCAGTTTCAAGCACATTGTAATAATTTATTCTATTGTCATAATCACCTTTTATATTTGCAATTATGTAGCCGTTTTGCAATAAAACTAAATTCATAACCAAACGAGAAGTTCTGCCATTTCCATCTATAAATGGGTAAATTTTTACTAAACGTTCGTGAATTTCTGCAGCTAAAATAATAGGATGTAAACTGTTTTTATTGGTTTCGTACCAAATAAATAAATCTTCCATTTCCCTTGATACCAAAAAAGGCTGTGGAGGCATATGAGGACTGCCTTTGATCATTACCTGCACACGACGATATCTACCCGCTTCTTCAGGTATGATTCCACGTAAAATCAAGCTGTGAATAGACAAAACCTCTCGTTCATTTAAAGCAATATTTTTCTTCACCAAATGCTTGATATAAGCAATGGCTTCGTGGTGATTGATGGCTTCAAGATGCTCTCGCATACTTTTTCCGGAAATTGTCAAACCTTGGTTGATAACCAAGTCAGTTTCACGAAGTGTAAGTGTGTTTCCTTCGATGCGGTTACTTTCAAAAGTATATTCCAGTTCTAAATTCTGTTCGATTTTTAAATTGTCGAATTGTTGAAATTGACCCAGTTTCGATTTCAGGATATCTATTTCATCAAGAATCGACTGCAAGTTTTTGGAGAATATTTTTTGGGTGGTTGTGCTATTTTTTTCAATTTCCCGAAGAACCAAATTCATTGCTATGATGGCGAATTCATCCTTGCCAATTTCGTGTATTATTTTTTCTTTGAGCCAAGCAACCATAAGTGTTTCTAGATCGATTTCTAACAAAGTTGCTAACTTGATTACTTGATCTTTGGTTGGTTTTCGTAATCCGTTTTCGAACTTGCTGATTAAGGCTTGATCAATCTTCAAAAGTTGAGCCACTTCTCGAGTTTTTAATCCTTTTTGCTCTCGCGAGTTTTTGAGTAGTGTCTTCATTTTTGACAAACGAATCTTGGGATTCTTAAATAATTTAAATTGGTTTCAAAATCTTGGGTTCTATTTTTAAATAAAACGTGTGGTCTTTATAACTGTTTTTTCAATTGGGCTGCATCAATATCGCTGTGGGAAACATCATAAACTGATTTTCCGCTTTTAATCAACAATAATTGTGGCGATTGATGAAAAACGTTGAAACGCACAGCAATCTCGTTTGAAATGTCTCTGTGTTCTAATAGATCCAGAAAATAAGCATCTACCTTATCATTCAAGTCAAATTCATTTTCAAACTGTTTCAACGCAAATCTGCTGATACTGCAGCGAGTACTGTGCTTGAAAATCACAACTGGTTTTTTACCAGAAAAAGTGACGATTTCATCTAACTGACTTAAATCTGTCAGTGGAATCCAATTGACATTGTTGTTTGATGTGTTTCTATTTTCTGAATTTCCGAAAATACTTGAAAATAAGCTCATTAGATGTTAATTTTAATTATTTTTTAATTCTTAAACGTTACATTATCAGTCATTTTGTCGTAACTTTAACAATGGAACAACATTTGAATATTATTTTGTCAAAGATATTAAAAATAATTAAACAGACTCGGCTCCATCTCCTTTGGAGAGGGCTGGGGTGAGGAAAACATTAAACTTTAAACTAAAAGTAAAATGAACATCAATAAATTTACTATCAAATCGCAGGAAGCCATTCAGCTTTCCCAACAATTGGCACAAAGTTTTGGGCAACAACAAATAGAAAACGAGCATATTTTCAAGGCAATTTTTGAAGTAGATGAAAATGTCGCTCCATTTATTTTGAAGAAACTCAACGTAAATGTTCCGTTGTTCGAACAAATATTGGATAGCACTATCCAAAGTTTTCCAAAAGTTTCCGGTGGTGAAATTATGCTTTCCAGAACTGCAAACACTATGCTTAATGAGGCGGAAATCATTGCCAAAAAAATGAACGACGAATTCGTTTCAATCGAACATTTAATCTTGGCTATTTTTGCTTCGAAAAGTAAAGTCGCGCAGATTTTAAAAGACCAAGGCGTTACCGAAAAAGGATTGAAAGCCGCCATTGACGAACTTCGAAAAGGAGAAAGAGTTACCTCCGCCTCCGCGGAAGAGACATACAATTCCTTGAATAAATATGCTAAAAACCTTAATGAATTAGCCCAAACTGGAAAACTCGATCCTGTAATTGGACGTGATGAGGAAATCCGTAGGGTTTTACAAATCCTGACACGTCGAACCAAAAACAATCCAATGCTTGTAGGCGAACCCGGTGTTGGTAAAACCGCCATTGCCGAAGGTTTAGCGCATCGAATTGTAGATGGCGACGTTCCTGAAAACCTGAAAGACAAAATCGTTTTTTCACTTGATATGGGAGCTTTGATTGCAGGAGCTAAATACAAAGGTGAATTCGAGGAACGTCTAAAATCAGTAGTGAAAGAAGTTACCGCAGCCGAAGGTGATATTGTATTATTCATTGACGAAATTCACACCCTCGTGGGAGCCGGAGGTGGCGAAGGTGCGATGGATGCCGCCAATATCCTGAAACCGGCTTTGGCTCGTGGCGAGTTGCGTGCCATTGGTGCCACTACATTGGACGAATACCAAAAATATTTCGAAAAAGACAAAGCACTCGAACGTCGTTTCCAAAAAATAATGATTGAGGAACCCGATACCGAAAGTGCGATTTCTATCCTTCGTGGAATCAAGGAAAAATATGAAACACACCATAAAGTCCAGATAAAAGACGAGGCCATTATCGCAGCTGTCGAATTGTCGCAACGGTATATTACCAATCGTTTTCTGCCGGATAAAGCCATCGATTTAATGGATGAAGCTGCTTCGAAAATTAGAATGGAAATCAATTCGAAACCCGAAGAATTGGATGTTTTGGACAGGAAAATTATGCAATTGGAAATTGAAATTGCAGCCATCAAACGCGAGAAAGACGAAAGTAAACTCAAGGCTTTGGGAATGGATTTGGCCAACCTGAAAGACGACCGAAACGAAGTCTTCACCAAATGGAAATCCGAGAAAGATGTAGTCGATAATATTCAAAATGTAAAAACTGAAATCGAGGACTTTAAATACGAAGCCGAACGTGCCGAACGCGATGGCGATTACGGAAAAGTGGCCGAAATTCGTTACGGAAAAATAAAAGACGCGCAGGAAAGATTGGACGCTTTCCAAAAACAATTGGCCGAAGATCAAAAAGGAGGAACTTCCTTGATAAAAGAAGAGGTTACCCGTGAAGACATTGCCGAAGTTGTCGCAAAATGGACCGGAATTCCCGTAATGAAAATGCTGCAAGGTGAAAGAGAAAAACTCTTGAAACTCGAAGACGAATTGCACAAACGCGTCGTGGGTCAGGAAGAAGCCATCGAAGCCGTGAGCGATGCCGTTCGTAGAAGTCGTGCCGGATTGCAGGATATGAAAAAACCGGTGGGAACCTTCCTTTTCCTTGGAACTACAGGAGTTGGAAAAACCGAATTGGCAAAAGCCTTGGCGGAATATTTATTCGACGATGAAAACGCAATGACCCGAATCGATATGAGCGAGTACCAAGAACGCCACAGCGTGAGCCGATTGGTTGGTGCGCCTCCGGGATATGTGGGCTATGACGAAGGCGGACAATTGACCGAAGCCGTGCGTAGAAAACCTTATTCCGTGATATTATTGGACGAAATTGAAAAAGCGCATCCTGACACTTTCAATATCTTGTTGCAAGTCTTGGACGAAGGAAGATTAACCGATAATAAAGGAAGATTAGCCGATTTTAAAAACACGATTATCATAATGACCTCGAATATGGGAAGCCAGATTATTCAGGATAAATTTGATAATCTGAAAGGAAGCATTGAAGCCACAACCGAAGCCGCAAAAACAGAAGTTTTGGGACTTTTGAAACAAACTGTTCGACCGGAATTCATCAATCGTATTGACGAAATTGTGATGTTTACACCTTTGACCAACGCTAATATTGCTCAAATCGTGGGCTTGCAACTGAAATCAGTGACCAAAATGCTGGCACAACAAGGCATCACAATGGACGCCACTCCGGAAGCCATTGCTTATTTATCAGAGAAAGGTTATGATCCGCAATTTGGCGCAAGACCCGTAAAACGTGTGATACAAAGAGACGTTTTAAACCAATTATCGAAAGAGATTCTGGCGGGAAAAGTTACTGTAGACAGTATTATTTTGTTGGATGCTTTTGACGGGAAGTTGGTTTTCAGAAATCAGAGTGAGTTGGTTCATTAATCGGAGTTCGTCAGTTCGAGTGTTTTATTAAAAAATGCGACAGCTTTTTTAATAAAATGTATCGAGAACGCTACTACTCATAGGCTTCTCGATACAATTTTTAATAGTAAAGCTGTCGCATTACTATTAAAAACCACTCGAAGTGACGTATATCGAGAACAATACTAATTTATAGAAAGCACCAGTCGAGAGATTGGTGCTTTTATGCATTGACATAATTTAAAGTGAATAAAAATCTATGTATTTAAATATGTACACTACAAAATTTTCAAAGTAAAAAGCAAATACTTTATTCAATTAAAAACTTAATATGAAATTTAAATTCATATTTTTAGCATCTCTTTAAATCCTAGATAATGATAAAACTTCTTTTTGTGATGCTAACAATGGTATCCACAATCGTCTCTGCACAAGAAATAAAATTCGAAAAACCAAATTACGAAAGGATTGAGAAAGAAGTAAAAGATTCTGTTTCTGATTTCTATCATCAAAAACTAAAAGAAAAATTCGATGGTGGAGATTTCACAATGACAATTGAGGAAAAACGTCATTTATACTATGGTTTTACTTTCCAAGAAAACTATTCATCTCAGTATACTTCAAAAGAACTAGACAAGTTTATTGAGATTGTAAAAAAAGGCGAGTTAAAAGATATTGATTATGATAAAATAATCTCTTATGGAGATTCCATTCTAAAAAAAAATCCATTCGATTTAAGAGTAATGAATTATCAGCGTTATGTATTTGAAAAAAAAGGACTAAATAGCAGAATGATAGTAAGAGCAACTCAAATTAGATCGATTGTAGATGCCATTTTGAGTTCTGGCGATGGTATGATCAAAGAAAATGCATTTTTTGTGATTAACATTGCACACGAATATGATATTTTAAATATTTTAGGTTTTGAATTTGGTGGAAATCAAAATTTGATTGAAACTTTTGATTATTTAAAAGTCAAAGAAAATAAGAGTAAAATTGGAGGTCTTTATTTTGACATCAGTCCAAGTTTAAGACAATATGAATCAATGTTTTCGAATAACGCATTTAAAAAAGAAGAATTAATAGGAGTTTGGAATATTACAAATGTGTTAGAAACATCTGAAAATAAATATTTAGCAGAGTTAATTAAAGGATTTGAGGTTTCCTCTTTCACTTTTAACAGAGACAATTCTTTCCATTTTAAATCAAGTGACAAATCAAGAGGAATTTTAGAATTTGTAAAAATGCTTGGAACTTCAAGTTGGATTTTTGATTCCAATAAAATTATGGTGAAAGTTGGATCCAAAAAAGATCATTACACTTTAATGGGATTTAAGGTCATCAAAAAAAACGGGAAAATATTTTTTGCTGTTGAGGATACTGGGATGTCATTAACATTTGAAGTCAAAAAACAATAAAATCTCTTTTATAAAAATTTTACGAAAATCAATACTAATTTCATTTAAAACAAATTAAAGCAAAAAATTATGAACGAAAAAATTAAAACCCTCCAAACTATACATCTTGGCATTTGTGCAGGAATAGTTGTTGCTTATTTTATGATAGGAAATCTTTCAATGGAAATCTTAAAAATTAAAAGTGTTGATTCTTCAGAAATTATTTATGTCGCCATTCCAGTTTTAGCTTTCTTCCTGAGTAATTTCCTTTTTAAAACACAATTAAAACAAGCCAATCCCAAATTAAAACCCGAAGATAATTTGCCAATTTACCAAACTGCTTCAATCGTTCGATGGGCAATTCTTGAAGGCGCAGCTTTTTTAATACTGTTCTTAAGTCCAAAATTTCAGCTATTCGGAATACTGATAATAATGTATCTTGTTTTTTTAAGACCAACTGAAGAAAGAATTAATAACGATATTCAAAATAGTGAACAATAAAACCTAAATTTTAATTACGCAAATCCGTGTCCATTCCAATATGTCTTAAAATAAAACTATGTCAAAACAAGACGAATTACACCAATTTCCCCTATATCAAAAGGCAGAACAAATTTTCAAAATTACACAAGGGTTAGTCGAAATTGTTCCCGCTGAAAATGAATTTCTGCAAGAAACAACGGTTCGATTTATGTTGGAAAATGCGATGATTATACCAGCCAAAATTGCAGGAGCACAAGCCGTCGAGTTATATGATTTAAAAATGGAAAATGCGACCATTATTAGGAAAGCAGCCCGTGAACTAAGTGTTTATGCAGGTAGTTTGCGCTTCGAAGAAGACATCTTAAACAAAGACTACATCCTTTTATTGAGAAAAGAAATCGATGAATTCCGATTATTATTTATAGATTGGGTCGCTGGTTTTGATGTGTGGAATTACATCAAAGACGATTGGGGATTGTTCAATCCGCCAGGAGTAAATGCCCACGATAAAGACCCCGATGGAGATATTCCTTTTAATCCTGATGATTTCTTTGATTTTGAGGATGATGAAGACAGCAAAAATGAAGAGGAATAATTTTACAAACAAATTCAACCCAAAAAGTAGTAATTTAGCAGCCATAAAAAAACAAAACTCGCTGATGATTTTTTGGGTATCAACACCAAAATCAGTCTGTTTCTAAAACAATTATATGGCATCAGGTTTTTTCGCACTATTAGATGATATCGCAGCAATTATGGATGATGTTGCGGTAATGAGTAAAATTGCAGCCAAAAAAACGGCTGGTATTTTGGGTGATGATTTGGCGGTTAACGCCGAAAAAGCATCTGGATTCATTTCTTCGAGAGAAATTCCTGTATTATTAGCCATTGCAAAAGGTTCTTTTATCAATAAATTAATCATTTTGCCCATTGCTTTTCTGCTGAGTGCTTTTTCCCCTTTGGCAATTATCATTATTTTAATACTTGGTGGACTTTTTTTAGCCTATGAAGGTGCTGAAAAAATATATGAATATTTCTTCCCTCATAAAAATATTGCAACCGAAATTATCATACAAGATTTTACCGAAGCCGAAATTTTGGCTCTTGAAAAAGGCAAAATAAAATCAGCCATCGTAACCGATTTTATTTTATCTGTAGAAATTGTAATAATTGCGTTGGGTACTGTAATTGGCAAACCCATTACATCACAAATTGCCGTAGTTTCTATAATTGCAATACTGGCAACCGTTGGTGTTTATGGCATTGTGGCTCTAATTGTACGAATGGACGAACTAGGTTTCAAACTTATTAAACTCAGCACTAAAGAACGTAGTGTATCAAAAACAATAGGAAATTTACTCGTGCAAGCCTTACCCAAAGTCATCAAAAGTTTGTCCGTTATTGGTACAATTGCCCTGATTCTTGTAGCCGGCGGCATCTTTGTGCATCAAATCGATTTTCTGCACCATTTATTTCCACAATTGCCTTTGATCGTGAAAGAATTTTGTTTTGGACTCGTAATTGGAGGAATTGTTTTGGGAATTGTAAATCTGTTTAAAAAATGATTAAAAAAAATGAGTTTCATAAAATAGGTTAAAGTTATAAATCCAAATATTCCATTTCCCATTACCCCTATTCATTATAAAAATTCCTATTTTTGCAGTCTAAATTTTGCCTTATGCCAAAGAATAAATACAAAATAGCAGTTATTCAATTGAATTTGAATGATGTTGCCGAAAACAATCTTAAAAAATGTTTGTCTTGGGTTCGAGATGCTGCCAGTCAAGGTGCCGAAGTCATTTCGCTACCCGAATTATATAGCAGTCATTATTTTTGTCAAAGCGAAGATGTAGAGAATTTTGCTTTGGCAGAACCTTTGTACAGCACTTCGTTTATTGCTTTTAGTGCTTTGGCAAAAGAACTTGGAGTAGTTATCATCGTTCCGTTTTTCGAAAAAAGAATGGCGGGAATTTACCATAACAGCGCTTATATTATTGACACCGATGGTTCCGAAGCTGGATTGTATCGCAAAATGCACATCCCAGACGATCCACATTTTTACGAAAAATTCTATTTCACTCCTGGCGATTTGGGTTTCAAAGCTTTTCCTACCAATAAAGGAAAAATTGGAACGCTTATTTGTTGGGATCAATGGTATCCCGAAGCAGCTCGCTTAACAGCTTTACAAGGTGCTGAAGTTTTATTTTATCCAACGGCAATTGGTTGGCATCCCTTGGAAAAAGAACAATATGGCGAAAACCAGCACGGTGCTTGGATGAACGTGATGAAAGGTCACGCTGTTGCCAATGGTGTTTATGTTGCTGCAGCAAACCGAATCGGATTAGAACAATATATTCCTGGTACGGCTGGAATTCAGTTTTGGGGTTCTTCGTTTATTGCCGGACCACAAGGCGAAATTTTGGCGCAAGCCTCACACGATAAAGAGGAAATCCTGATTGCCGAAGTAGATTTGGATTTACAAGAAAATGTGCGCCAGAACTGGCCCTTTTTTAGAGACCGAAGAATTGATGCTTTTGGTGATATTACAAAAAGAGCAATCGACTAATTATGAGTGCAAATAACAGGCGCTTTCCTGCTGAATGGGAAAACCAACAAGGAATTTTATTGTGTTTTCCGCATAATGGGAAAGATTGGCCAGGGAAATACGAAGCCATTCAATGGGCTTTTGTAGAATTCATCAAAAAAGTGGCCACTTACGAAAAAGTATTTTTGATTGTCGCCGACGATAAACTTAAAGCAAAAGTTTCAAAAATGCTGGAAACGGCCGCCGTTCAAATGACTAATGTTTCTTTCATCATTCATAAAACCAACAGAAGCTGGATGCGGGATTCGGGTCCGATTATTGTTAAAAACGGCAGCAAAAGAGAAGCCTTGAATTTCAATTTTAACGGTTGGGCGAAATATAAAAACATCAATTTAGACAAACACGTTCCTGCGAAAGTAGGTCAATTTCTTCAACTTCCGACAACCCAAGTTTTATACAAAGGAAAACCGGTAATTGTAGAAGGTGGCGCGATTGACAGCAACGGAAAGGGAACTTTACTAACTTCGGAAGAATGTTTGATGCATCCCGATATTCAGGTTCGGAATCCTGGTTTTACCAAAGCAGATTATGAAGCCGTTTTTAAAGAATATCTGGGAATTACCAATGTCATTTGGTTGGGCGACGGTATCGAAGGCGACGACACTCACGGACATATTGATGATTTATGCCGATTTGTAAACGAAGATACCATTGTGACTATTGTAGAAACTGACCCAAAAGACAATAATTATAAACCTTTGCAAGACAACTTAAAACGTTTGCAAAACGCCAAACTAGAAAACGGACAATCTCCAAAAATCGTTACTTTACCAATGCCAAAACGCATTGATTTTGACGGATTGCGTTTACCGGCGAGTTATGCCAATTTCTTGATTTTGAACAAATGTGTTTTGGTACCCACTTTCAATGATGCTAATGATCGAATTGCCTTGAACACAATTGCCGATTGTTTTCCGGATAGGGAAATAATAGGAATTAACGCAATTGACTTGATTTGGGGTTTTGGAACCTTGCATTGTTTGAGCCAACAAATTCCGGAATAAGAATTTTGGTGTAAAAAAAACACCAACAAAATAGCTGGTGTTAAATTTTATGATTTGTTTAAGCGATGCGCTTTATGAAATTTAAATAGCTATATTTTTCGTTCTAATAATGCCATATAAAATCCATCAAAACCAGATTCGGAAGCTAATATTTTTTGATCTTTTATAAAGTCAAATTGTTTTCCAATATCGGTTGTCAAGAATTTTTTAACCTGTTCTTGATTTTCAGAAGGCAATATTGAACAAGTGGCATAAACTAATTTCCCACCTGGTTTTACAATTTTTGAATAATTTTCCAATACTTCAGACTGAACTTTCCGAATGTTGTCGATAAATTCTGGTTGTAACTTCCATTTGGCATCCGGATTTCTTTTGAGAACTCCCAAACCGCTGCAAGGCGCATCAATTAATACTCTATCTGCTTTTTCGTGTAATTTTTTGATGACTTTAGTTGTGTCGATAATACGATATTCGATATTGAAAGCGCCATCTCTTTTGGCACGTAATTTTAATTGTTTCAACTTGCTTTCGTACAAATCCATTGCGATTAGTTGCCCCTTGTTTTCCATTAAGGCTGCAATATGCAATGTTTTTCCTCCGGCACCGGCGCAAGTATCCACCACTCGCATTCCTGGTTTTACGTCAAGAAAAGCGGCAACGAGTTGCGAATTGGCATCTTGAACTTCAAAAAAACCTTGTTTGAAAGCATCCGTCATAAAAACATTGGCTCTTTCTTTTAAAACCAAAGCATCGGGTTGATCCTTCAAATATTCGGTTTCAATATTCAAGTCCATCAAGATAGCTCTTAATTGTTCTTTGTTGGTTTTTAGCGTGTTTACTCTAAGAATTACTTTGGCAGGTTGGTTTTGTGCAGCTATTTCTTTAGCCCAAATTTTCTCGCCTAATTCTTTTACACCCAATTCGTCCATCCAATCAGGAATAGATTCTTTTAGAGCTCTGGTTTTTGAAAGTTCATCAAAACGGCCTTTTATTTTTCTTTCGGGAGTTCCTTCAAGTTGGCGCCAATCGGGGATTGGATAACCTCTTAAAACTGCCCAAACTGAGAACATTCTCCAAATATTATCTCTGTCGAAAGGTTCTTTTACTTCGGCGATTTCTGCATATAATCTTTTCCACCTAACGATTTCGTATATGGTTTCGGCAACAAATTTCCTGTCGGAACTTCCCCAGCGTTTGTCTTTTTTTAAGGACCTTGCCACAACTTTATCTGCATATTCTCCTTCGTTGAAGATTGCGTTTAAAGCATCAATGGTGGTATAAACTAAATTTCTGTGTAATCTCATTTTAAATAATTGAGGTGCAAAGGTACTATTAAATGATTGAAAGTTTATTTTAAATTTTTTACAAAAAAAAACACTGTTTGTTTACAGTGTTTTTCCTAGTTGTTTTATTAAATTAAGGGATTCTGGTTAAACCTAAATTTTCCGTTGGATGTAAAACCATAGGGTATTTTTCTATTTTTACAGAACTGCTGTCTAATCCAAACGCACTTTCTTCGGATAAACTTAATTTTTTAAGGAAGAAATAGGAGTTCATAATTATTTTTTCATGCCATCTAATGTCACTATCATTTGACAGGAATTTTTCGGAAAGAACAAATTTAAAATCACCAATAATATTGTTTTTATTCAATGACTCATATCGGCTTGTAATATCGACTTCGCCATTTTTCACCATATCTTTGAGTACTTCTCTGAACATCAGATTGATTTTTGTAGGTTCTCTAAAGCCTAAATTAAAATCCACACGATAGATGTCATCCTTGGCAATTTCGGTTACTTTATAAGCGGTTCTATAAGGAACTGAAAGGATGTTTACATGTACAAACCAGTAAATATCGGCTCTTTTGGGTCTGCTTTGTAAGATGGAATAGATTACTTTCTCCTCAATTTCATCGGTTCGACCTGCATTAGTCATATAAACTAAATGGGTGGCGTATTTTGGAATGGATAAGTCGGCGCTCAGTTCCACTAGTACTTTTTTATAATCTTCGATTTTTACGATTTTGGTGTAGCTTTTGTTAACTTTCTTTGCCAAGAACCATATTGTCATTATTGAGATCAAGACAAAAGCAATGAATAAAGTTACATATCCTCCTTCGGCAAATTTCGTGACATTGGCTATTAAAAAACTAAATTCTATTGCTAAATAAATGGCAATTAATGGCATTATGAAATATAATTTTACCCTTTTCATAATTAAATAAAAATTGAGTAACACTGTGGTCATTATCATACATAAGATAATAGCCAATCCATAAGCATGTTCCATATTGCTTGATTCCTCAAAGTGCAATACAACACCGATACATCCTAGCAATAATAACCAGTTTATCGAAGGAATGTACAATTGTCCTTTTAATTCGGTTGGGTATTTTATTTTTACTTTTGGCCATAAATTCAGACGCATAGCTTCATTTATCAGAGTAAACGAACCGCTGATAAGGGCTTGAGATGCAATCACGGCAGCAAGTGTTGCTATTACAATTCCTATTGGTTGAAACCAATCAGCCATAATTAAATAAAATGGATTCCCATATTTTCCACCTAAACTTAGCAATGTTTCTCCTTCGTGATGAATTAAATAAGCTCCTTGTCCGAAATAATTTAAAACCAAAGTTGTTTTCACAAAAATCCAACTTATCCTAATGTTTTTTCTTCCACAATGTCCCATATCCGAATATAAAGCTTCGGCTCCTGTTGTACATAAAAAAACAAAACCAAGTACATAAAATCCCTCGGGGTGAATTGATAGAAGG
>Ga0208262_1000149_pt1 | contig 31452 bp, 27 predicted proteins | sample LakWasMet15_LOW5_2_FD_183863 | JGI IMG/M metagenome (GOLD analysis project Ga0208262, IMG submission 183863) | Freshwater sediment methanotrophic microbial communities from Lake Washington under simulated oxygen tension - Sediment Metagenome... | ecosystem: Environmental > Aquatic > Freshwater >... | reverse complement strand
CAACTTGCGCAGTTGGTGGCGACGGTGAAGGTGCTGTGATCGACCTTGGCGCCGGTCCAGCTGCTGGTGGTCTTGTGGCAGCTCTCGCAGTTGCCCGTGACGGTGGCGTGCACTGCGGTGGCCGGCTTGCCCACCGCGGGCGGGAAGCTGCCGGTGTGGCAACTCGCGCACTGGCTCGATACCGAGACGCTGCTATGGAATCGGGCCGGCGCCCAGGCGCTGTAGCCGCTCCTGTGGCAGGTGTCGCAGTTGGCGATGGCCACGCCACTCAGGGTCTGGTAGGGGATGTGGCTGGCAGACCTGCCGTCGGCCGGCGGGTAGCCGCCGGTGTGGCAAGTGGAGCAACTGTTGCTCACCGTCAATTGCGTGTGGTTCCACTTGCTGGGCACCCAGCTGGTGGTGCCATGGCAGCTGAAACAGCTGGTCGCACCGACCGGGATGTGCATTGCCGACTTGCCGGTGGCACCGCTGCCGTTGTGGCAACTGCTGCAGTTGGTCGTCATGTTGAAGGCGGAATGATCCGGCTTGGCGGCAGACCAACTGCTGGTGGTCTTGTGGCAACTCTCGCAGTTGCCCGTTACCGTGGCATGCACCGCGGTGGCCGGCTTGCCCACCGCGGGCGGGAAGCTGCCGGTGTGGCAACTCGCGCACTGGCCCGATACCGAGACATTGCTGTGGAATCGGGCCGGCGCCCAGGCGCTGTAGCCGCTCTTGTGGCAGGTGTCGCAGTTGGCGATCGCCGCCCCACTCAGGGTCTGATAGGGAATGTGGTTGGCAGACCTGCCATCGGCCGGTGGAAAGCCACCGGTGTGGCAAGTCGAGCAGGCACTGGCGACGCTGAGCTGGGTGTGGTTCCACCGGGTGGGGGTCCAGCCGCTAGTGCTGTGGCAACTGCTGCAGTTGCTGGCGCCGACGGGGATGTGGCTGGCGGACTTGCCGGTGGCCGAGCTGCCGTTGTGGCAACTGGCGCAATTGGTGCTGGCATTGAAGCTGCTGTGATCGACCTTGGTGCCCCTGAAACTGGAGGTCGACTTGTGGCAGCTCTCGCAGACGGTCACGCCGTTGTGAATCGGTGTGTTGGGCTTGCCGATTGCAACCGTGCTGCTGCCGGTGTGGCAGGTGGCACATTGGGTGGTGACGGATACGTTGGCGTGAAACCTGGCCGGTGCCCAGGCGCTGTAGCCGCTCTTGTGGCAGGTGTCGCAGTTGGCGATGGCCACGCCGCTCAAGGCCTGGTACGGGATGTGGTTGGGTGACTTGCCGTCAGCCGGCGGGTAGCCACCGCTGTGACAGGTGGCGCACTGGTTGGTGACCACGGCCTGGGTGTGGTTCCAGGCGCTGGGCTTCCAGCTGCCAAACGAGCGGTGGCAGTCGTCGCAGCCCTGCGATGGGGACACCGGCATGTGCGTGACAGGCTTGCCGGTGGCCTTGCTGCCGTTGTGGCAGGTGGCGCAGCTTGCTGGCACCACCATGCTGTGGTCGAATTTGGTGGCCGGGCGCCAGGCGCTGGAGGCGTGGCAGGAGTCGCAGGAGGCCTGCGTGGGGAAGTGACTGGCCGGTTTGCCGGCCGTGATGCTGCCGTTGTGGCAGCTCGCGCATGAGCCGGTGGCAACTCCCGTGTGGCTGAACTTGGCGCCAACGAACGACTGCGTGCCGTGGCAGCTGTCGCATGCCATTTGCGATGGAATGTGCTGCTGCGGCTTGACCACGTTGTTGCGGGCCAGTCGCAAGCCGCTGGTGTGGCAACTGGCACAGTCGCGAGGCGTGCCCTTGAAGACGCCGTTGATGTGGCAGGACTCGCAGCGTTCCGCGGCGTGCACCCCGGTCAGGGGGTAGCCGGTCTTGACGTGGTCGAAGTTGCGGGTGTTCTGAGCCAGCACCGAGGTGCCCACCAGCAACAGGAGGAGGGTCAAGAGCCATCCGGCCAGGGCGCGCAGCGAAGAGGTCGGCAGAGAGGGGTTCATGGTGATGACGCTCCGTTCATCGATCGGCCGTGCTGCCGGTTGAAGTAGCTGGATTGACCCAGTTCCGGCAGCGCGGCGGCGAGCGTCTGCTGGTTGGGCGGGAAGGAGGTGCCGATGCGGTTCTGGAAGGCCTTCCAGCTGGCTGTGACATGGCATTGCTCGCAACGCGCGCCGAACTGCCCGTCGTGCACGTCCTCGGCGCGATGGCAGCCAACGCATTGGATGCCCACCGGCGCAGCCAGCTTGCCGGCCGGCGCGGGCAGTTTGTGGCAGCCCTCGCAACTGGCCTTGAGGTGGCCACCGTCGAGCCGGTAGGAGGTGCGTTGCTGGTGTTCGAAGTTCCACAGCGACCAGGCGCGGCTGTTGTGGCAACTGCCGCAGTCCACCCCAAACTTCAGCTTGTGGGGGTCTTCCTTCTTGTGGCAGGCGTAGCACTCCCTGGAGGCGTCGCGGTAGCGCAAGGATTCGTGACAGCCCTTGCAGGGCGTGGCCACGTGTCGGCCGGTGAGCACGAAGCGCGCCCGGGAGTGGTCAAACTGCGCCACCTTCCAGGAGCGATCACCATGACACTGCTCGCATTGCTTGCCCTGCTGGCCCTCGTGCTTGTCGTCCTTGGCATGGCAACTGGCGCAATCGAGCGGGGTCCTGCGGAAACTGGTCAGGTCCTTGTGGCAGGCCTTGCACTGGATGGCACTGCCGGCGTGCGCGTTGCGCAGTGCGAACTTGGTGCGATTGTGATCAAAGCGCCCCCTGGTGGTCTTCCAGTCCTGCTCGCCGTGGCAATCGGCGCAGGACTGGCCCAGCGTGGCCTGGTGCTTGTCGTCCTTCTTGTGGCAGGCAAAGCATTCCTTGGGCGCTTCCTTGAACAGGCTGCTCTTGTGGCATTCCTTGCACTCGGTCTTCTGGTGCTTGCCCAACAGCGGGAAGCTCGATGTGCTGTGGTCGAACTTGGTGGACTCCTTCCAGTTGCGTTCCGAGTGGCAGTTGGCGCAGTTCTTGCCCAGAGTTTCCTTGTGCTTGTCGTCTTTCTTGTGGCAGGCGAAGCACTCCTGGCTGAGCTTGACGCGGAACAGGTTCCCGCTGTGGCAGTCGGTGCAGCCGGTGCCGCGGTGCTTGCCGCGCAGCACGTACCGGGTGTCGGTGTCGTGGTTGAAGCTGCTGCTCTTCCATTGTTTCGTGCCGTGGCAGGTCTCGCACTTGTCGCCAAACTGGCTCTTGTGCCCCTTCTGGTCGTCGTCCTTGCGATGGCAACCCACGCAGGTGCGGCTTGCTTCCTGGTAGTTGCTGGACTTGTGGCAATCGGCGCACTTCACGTCCACATGCTTGCCGGTTAGGGTGAAGCGGGCCGTGTCGTGGTCGAACTTGGCCTCCTTCCAGTTGCTCTCGCCGTGGCAGTTCGCGCATTTGGCCCCCAGGCTGCCCTTGTGCACGTCGTCCTTGCGGTGGCAGGTGTTGCAGTCCTGCGCGGCATCGCGAAATTTCCTGGCTACGAGGTGGCACTTCGCGCACTCGACCTTCTGGTGCCTGCCGCGCAATGCGAAGTCCGTCAACGCATGGTCAAAGGTCTTGTGGTCGAACGCCGCGATGCGCGCGCCGCTGCCCTTGTGGTCGGTATGGCAGCTTCTGCAAGCCTCGGGCTTGTTTTTCCCGTGAAAACCGGTCTTGGCGCGCACGTCAGCCCCGACTTCCTTGTGGCAGGCCATGCACAGGCCATCCTGGGCCTTGCGGTCGAACTTCACGTGACACTGTTTGCAGTCGTCCTCCCACTTGGCATGGCCCTGGATCAACGAGCCTGGCGACATGATGGATTCGATGCCCTGCGACCACGCGCCCGAGCCGCACAGCAGCCCCAGCGCCACGGCCACCGCCGCGCGCCAGCCCGACCAGGACGGGTAGCGAAACCAAGCCAGCCATTGCATCAGTCCATTTCCTGCGTCAATACGCGTGCACCGCCACCACGTGCACGATGGCGCTGACGATCAGCAGGTAGACAAAGGGAATGTGCGCCACGTGCCACAGGGCGAACAGGCGCTCGTAGGCGGTGAACTGGGCGACGCCCACCACCGCGTCCAGGTAGCTGCGCACCAGCTTGAGGGCCAGACGGTGATGCTTGGCCACGTCCTGCTCGCTCCAGGCCTTCCTGGGCGCCAGGGCCCGCAGCGCTTGCTGCAACGCCGGGTCGCAGGCGCGCAGGGTACGCCAGCGCTGGATCGGCAACCACAGCACTTGCCGCAGGTAGGTGACCCAGCCCGGCCTGGCGCCGAGCTGGGCCTGCTCGAAGGCTTTGAGGCGGGCCTCCACGGCAGGGGCAAAGGCCAGCCGTGAGCGGGCGTCGTCCTGGTGCATGCGGGCAAACGCCTGCAGTTCCTTCAGCGTGATCTCCTCGCCACGCAGCCCCTTGTTGACGTGGCGGTAGATGAACCGGCCCACCACGCCGCTGAGCGCCACGATGATCATGCTGTACAGCGCCACGCCCGCATTGAGCGAGCCGATGCGAAAGGTCGAGTGCACCAGGATCAACAGCGGTCCGCCTATGCCCAGGGTCATGTGCAGCCAGAACCACCATTTCATGCGACCCCAGTTCTGGGTGAAGCGCAAGTGCTTGCGCAAGGGGTAGCCAAACAGCAGCAACATCATCACGCCACCGGCCACGCCAATCCAGTAGCCGGCGTCGTCGCCTGCCTTGAACAGGCCCAGACGACTGAATCGCCAGGCTCCCCAAGTCAGACCAGCCAGCAGCAGGTAGATGGCGGAGTCGCGCCGCCACAGGGGCGGCGTGGTTGGCCGACGGCTGGCCGGCACCTGCTTGGGGCTTGGAGCATCCTCCAGTATCGAGGCGGTCATATCGTTGTTCTGGCAATGGATTTCGCTATCGGTGACCCCAACAGGTCCCGGCATTCCTCGGACACGGCCGGCGTGCGCGGTGACCGGTCGGCCAACACGAGGTCGTCCAGGCGCAGCGGCATTCGTCTCCTTGCTGGCACGGTATCGGCGGCGTCTTAAGGCTTTCTTAAGAAGCAGGTAAGCTTTTGTAAGGACCTCAACTATTCGGATACACCATCGCGCGACGCTGTTCGATGTGCCCCGATTTCGCTGGCCAGTGACGGCACAGGTCCTGTGACGACGGCCGAGGCCGCCCGATGCTGTGCAGGAATTCTGGTTTCCCGGCATGATTACTGGCTGGAAAACCTCCTGGAGAAGAGTTCGTGCGCATTTTGCTGGCCGAAGATGACCTGATGCTGGGCGACGGCCTGCGCGAGGGCCTGCGCCAGTTGGGATTTCAGGTCGATTGGGTGCGCGACGGGCTGGCGGCGGAGCGCGAGTTGTCGTCGCGCGAGTTCGACGTTGCGGTGCTCGATCTGGCCTTGCCGCGCAAGGACGGGTTCGAGGTGCTGCAGGGGCTGCGCGGGCGCAGGCTCACCACGCCGGTGCTGGTGCTGACGGCGCGCGATGCGGTGACCGATCGCATACGCGGTCTGGATCTCGGGGCCGACGACTACGTGGTCAAGCCGGTGGACCTGAATGAACTGGGCGCGCGCCTGCGCGCCCTGGTGCGCCGCTCGCATGGCCAACTGCAGGATGTGTTGCGTGTCGGCGCCGTGGCCCTGGATCCTTCGGCGCGGCAGGTGACGCTGCGCGACGAGCCGGTGCTGCTGTCGACGCGCGAATTCGATTTGCTGCAGGCTCTGATGCTCAGCGCGGGGCGCGTGCTGTCGCGCGAGCAACTGGAGCAGAAGCTTTACAGTTCAGGCAATGAAGTCGAGAGCAATGCCATTGAAGTGCACATTCATCACCTGCGGCGCAAATTGGGCCAGGACTTGATACAGACGGTGCGCGGTGTGGGTTATGCGGTGTCGCAAGCCCCGAGCGCGTCATGACGCTGGCCGGCAGACCGGGGTCGCTGCAGGCGCGGTTGCTGGCGCTGGTGCTGGGGTTGGTCACGCTCGTGTGGCTCGGCGCGGCCGTCATCACCTGGCTGGACGCGCGCCATGAACTCGATGAACTGCTCGATGGCCACCTGGCGCAGGCGGCCGCGCAACTGGTGGTGCAGTCCGCCAATGCCGATGGTGACGAGGACGACGGTCTGGCCGATGCGCCCTCGCTGCATCGCTACGCGCCTCGGGTCGCGTTCCAGGTATTCCGCCAGGGCAAGCTGGTCATGCGCTCCACCCACGCCGGCGAAACCCCGATGGCCACAATTCAAAGCGGCTTCATCACGGTGACCTTGCCCGATGGGCAGCGCTGGCGCGTGTTTGCCACCGCCGGCGCGCACAGTGACGCGCAAGTCTATGTGGGTGAGCTCGATGACTCGCGCCGCGCGATCCTGCGCGCGGTGTTGCGCAGTGTCCTGCTGCCCATGGCGTTTGCCCTGCCGATCATGGCGCTGGCACTTTGGTGGGCGGTACGCCGCGGGCTACTGCCGCTGCGCGAACTCGGCCACGCGCTTGGGCAGCGGCAACCCCAGGCGCTGGAGCCGGTGACGCTGGCCGATATGACGTCCGAGATGGAGCCGATGGTGCGCGCCCTCAATGAGTTGTTCCAGCGCATTGGCCAGATGGTGGCGGCGGAGCGGCGCTTCACGGCCGATGCCGCCCACGAGTTGCGCACGCCGATTGCTGTCATCCGCGCGCAGGCCCAGGTGGCGCTGGGTGCCGGCGGCGATGCGCTGCAACGCGATCACGCCCTGCGTTCCACCCTGGCAGGCTGCGACCGAGCTGCCCGGCTGGTCGATCAGTTGCTGACGCTGGCGCGATTGGAGGCCGGCGCGCCCGACAGCACAGTGGCGAGCGTTGCGCGCGCCGACCTCGGTGCGTCGGCGCGCCGGGTCGCGGCCGATCTCGCGCCGGCCGCCTTGCTGCGTTCCCAGCAACTGGAGCTGGAGGCGGCGCCATCATGCGCCGTTGCAGGCGATGACATGCTGTTGGGCGTGCTGGTGCGCAACCTGGTGGACAACGCCTTGCGTTACAGCCCGGACGGCGCGCGCGTGCAGGTCAGCGTGGCCGCGCAAGCGGGCCAGGTGGTGCTGCAGGTTCAGGACAGTGGCCCAGGCATGTCCGAAGCCGACATGGCCCATTTGGGTGAACGATTCTTTCGCGTGTTGGGCAGTGGGCAGCCAGGCAGTGGCCTGGGCTGGTCGATCATTCGACGCATTGCCAGGGTGTCGCAGGCGCGCGTCGAGGTGGGTCGGTCGGCTCAACTCGGCGGCTTGGCGGTGACGGTGCGCTGGCCGGTGTGACCGCTCGCCGGCGCTGCGACAATGCGGCCATGCAAGTGCAGAAGATCCTGATTCCGGTTGGCAGCGTGGTGCTGGTGGTGGCGGCCTACCGTGCCTATGGCTGGGCTGGCGTCGCAGTGGCGTGCGGCGCCCTGGTGATGTGGCTGCTGCTGCACTTCACGCGCATGATGCAGGTGCTCAAGCGTGCCGCCGACCGCCCGGTCGGCTTTGTCGACAGCGCGGTGATGCTCAATGCCAGACTCCAGCCCGGCGTGACCCTGCTGCATGTGGTGGCCCTGACCCGATCCCTGGGGGAGCTGCGCAGCCCCCAGGCGAGCCAGCCCGAGTTGTTCCGCTGGACCGACGGCTCCGGCTCGTTGGTGGAGTGCGAGTTTCATGCCGGCAAGTTGCGGCGGTGGTCGCTGCAGCGGCCTGTTGCCACGTCAGACGAGGTGCATGCCGACGGCGCGGCGGCGGCCTCGTAAAATCCCAGTTTCCCGAGTTTGGCTGGTGCTGTGCACCAGCGGCTTCTGTAACCCACAAGGAAACGCACCATGAGCCCAGTACCCCCTTCAATGTCGGACCGCGATGGCAAGATCTGGATGGACGGCCAGATGGTGGAATGGCGCGACGCCAAGATCCACGTGCTGAGCCACACCCTGCACTACGGCTGCGGCGCGTTCGAGGGCGTGCGCGCCTACAAGGGCGCGCTCGGCACGGCGATCTTCCGCCTGGAGGAGCACACCGAGCGCCTGTTCAACAGCGCCAAGATTCTGCGCATGAAGATCCCCTTCACCAAGGAGCAGGTCAACGAGGCGCAGAAAGCCGTGATCCGCGAGAACAAGCTGGAGTCCGGCTATCTTCGCCCGCTGGTCTGGATCGGCGACAAGAAGCTCGGCGTCAGCCCCAAGGGCAACACGATTCATCTGATGGTGGCGGCCTGGCCGTGGGGCGCCTACCTGGGCGACGAGGGCATGAAGCGCGGCATCCGCGTCAAGATCTCCAGCTACACCCGCCATCACGTGAACATCACCATGACGCAGGCCAAGGCGGTTTCCAACTACACCAACTCGATCCTGGCCAACATGGAGGCCACCGACGACGGCTACGACGAAGCCATGCTGCTGGACCCCAGCGGCTTCGTGTCGGAAGGCGCGGGCGAGAACCTGTTCGTGGTCAAGGGCGGCGTGGTCTACACGCCTGATCTGTCGGCCGGTGCGCTTAACGGCATCACCCGCAACACGGTGCTGCACATCTGCCAGGACCTGGGGCTGGAAGTGGTGCAAAAGCGCATCACCCGTGACGAGGTCTATATCTGCGACGAAGCCTTCTTCACCGGCACGGCGGCCGAGGTCACGCCGATTCGCGAGCTCGACCGCATTGAGCTGGGCGCCGGCAGCCGCGGCCCGATCACCGAGAAGATCCAGAGTGCCTTCTTCGACATCGTCAATGGCCGCAACCCGAAATACGCACATTGGCTGAGCAAAGTGTGAGACTTTGCGGGACAGACCGCAGCCGCGCAGCGGCAAGCTCTGTCCCCAAATGTGCTCTGACCCCAACCGATTAGGAGATGCCATGAGCAAGATGAAGATTGAACTGCTGGCCAAAGACCTGAACCGCGAGGGCGGCGTGTACTGCCCCAGCCCGCTGGCGGACATGAAGATCTGGAACAGCCATCCCAAGGTGTTTCTCAACGTGGCGCTGACGGGTCACGCCAAGTGCGCCTACTGCGGCACCGAGTACACACTCAAGGCCGGCGAGCACGTCGGTGCCCACCACTGAGAGTCTCGTCATCGCGCCCCAATGGATTGGGGATGCGGTGATGACCGAGCCGCTGCTGCGCCGGCTGCAGGCGCGTGGCGAGCGGCTCACGGTGGGGGCATTGCCCTGGGTGGCGCCGGTCTACCGCGCGATGCCGCAGGTGACCGAGGTGATCGAGTTTCCCTTTGCCCACGGTGGTCTGCAGTTCAAGGCGCGCACCGGTCTGGCGCGTCAGATGAAGGGGCGCTTCGACACCGCCTACGTCTGCCCGAATTCGCTCAAGAGCGCCTTGCTGCCCTTTTTGGCCAGCATCCCCAAGCGGGTGGGCTATCTGGGCGAGGCGCGCGTGGGCCTGCTCACGCACCGCCTGAAGAATCCGCCCAAGGGCCAGCGCCCGCCGATGGTGGCGTTTTACTCGGCGCTCAGTGGCGAGGCAGATGTGGCGCGGGATAGTCCGCGCTTGCGGCTCGACGACGGCCAGATCGACCAGGCGCTGGCTGCCATGGGCTTGCAGCGTGGCGCCTTCCATGTCTTTGCCCCGGGCGCCGAGTTCGGCCCGGCCAAGCGCTGGCCGGCCGCGCACTTTGCCGAACTGGCCGCGCAGCTGGATCTGCCGGTGGTGCTGCTGGGCTCAGTCAAGGAGTTTGCCCTGTGCGAAGAGATTGCCACGCCGGTGAACGCCGCGCAGGCCGGCAAATGCCTCAATCTGGCCGGCAAGACCTCGCTGGCGCACGCGTTTTGTGCCATCGCCGGGGCCCGCAGCACCGTGAGCAACGACTCCGGTCTGATGCACGTCGCGGCGGCGTTTGGGGTGCGCCAGGTCGCCATCTTCGGCTCCAGCAGCCCCTTGCATACGCCGCCCCTGAACGAGCGCGCCAGCGTCCTGTGGCTGAAGAACGATCCGGCGTACCAGCCGCCGCTGGACTGTGCACCCTGCTTCGAGCGGCAGTGCCCGCTGGGGCATACGCGTTGTCTGACGGACGTGGAGGCGGCGCGGGTGTTGTCGGCACTCGGCTGAGACATTGCCGGTGTTCGCCGCGGGGCGAAAAAAAAGCCACCCGAAGGTGGCTTTGAAAAGTCCCCGAAAGGACGTCGTTGGATCGGTACTGGGGCTGTCTATTGAATGACGTTCCCCTAACACTTGAGCACTGTGACAGCAGTTGGTGCAACTTTAATCGTCCCCATGCCTTCGCGCCATCCCACATTTGGGGGATATTGAGGACTCAATTGCAAAAATTTGTCACAGGTTTTTTGTATCGAAGTAGCTTGCCTGGCCCTGATTGCGTTGCTGCCGCGGTCCGGTTACGCGGGTGTAACGGGTAGACGCAGCACAAAGCAGGCGCCGCCGCCAGGGTTGTCCTCGCAGTGCACCGTGCCCTTGTGGCGCGTGGCGATGGACTTCACCAGCGACAGGCCCAGGCCGACGCCGCCATCGCGCTCGGTGGCGCCGGGCAGGCGGTAGAACGGCTCGAAGATGCGTTCGCGCAAAGGCTCCGGTACACCCGGCCCACGATCGCAGACCCGGATGTCGGCGAAGCCATCCTTGCGGCGCAGTGCCAGCGTGACCTCGCCGGCGGCATGCCGTTGGGCGTTTTCCAGCAGGTTGCGCATGGCGCGGCGCAGCAGTCGCGATACCCCCTGCACGATCAGCACGGTCTCCTGCACGTCGCCGGCCGTGCCGGCCACGCTGTCGAGCCGGACGTCCAGATCGGCGTTCAGTCGGGCACATTCCTCGGCCGCCAGGCCGACCAGGTCAACCGCTTCGATGGTGCCCAGATCCGCCTCCTTGGCGTCCAGGCGGCTGGCCAGCAGGATCTCGTCGATCAGCAGGTCCAGTTCGGCAATGTTGCGCGACAGCTCTTCCTTCAGTACCGGCGTGGAGGCCGAGCCCATCAGTTCCAGCCCCATGCGGATGCGCGCCAGCGGGGAGCGCAGCTCATGCGAGGCGTTGGCGAGCAGTGACTTCTGGGACGCCAGCAGCGATTCGTGCGACTTGACCAGGGTTTCGATGCGCTCGGCGGCGAGGTTGAAGCGCTTGGCCAGGAAGCCCACTTCGTCGTCGCCATCCAGGGCCACCCGGGTCGACAGATTGCCCCGACCCCACTGCTCAACGCCGTCTTGCAGCAGTTCCAGACGGCGCGTGAGCCTGCGCACGATGGGAAAGGCACCCAGCGCCACCGCTGTGGCCACCAGTGCCAGCATCCAGGCAAATCCGTACGGCGGGCGGGTCCAACTGCTCTGGTTGGGGCGCGGCAGGTGCATGTGCAGGATTCGGCCGTCTTGCATCCGGACCGTGAATTCGGGCCCGACGCGGGGTGCGCCGGGCTCACCCGCTGGCGGTGGCGGTGGCGGCGGCCCGCCCGGGTCCTCGGCCTCGTCGGGTGGCGGTCCCGGCCGGCGGGCCATGCCTGGCACGAAGCCGCGACGCCCTTCTGCGCCTTCGGTCCAGCGCGGCCGCGGTCGGCCGCTGCCAACGATCTGGCCGGTATCGTCACGCACCACCACCTGTCGGAACGGTGGCTCGACGGTGAGTCGCGCGATCCAGCCGACCAGCAGCGTCAGCACGGCCACGGTGATCACCACGGCCAGCCAGATGCGCACGTACAGCTTGTTGAGGAACATGCTCAGTCCTGCTGGCGGGCGAACACGTAGCCTACGCCGCGCACCGTCAGAATGCGTTTGGGGTTCTTTGGATCGGCTTCGATGGCGGCGCGGATGCGGCCCATGTGGACGTCGATGGAGCGGTCGAATGCGTCGAGCTCGCGCCCACGCACCGCTTCCATGATCTGGTCGCGCGTGAGCACCCGTCCGGCCCGCTCCGCCAGCGCGACCAGCAGGTCGAACTGGTAGGAGGTCAACTCGCACGGCGCGCCGCCAACCATGACGGCGCGCGCGTCGCGATCGATCTCCAGGCTGCCAAAGCGCATGCGGTTGGTGTTCTGCGCGCCGCCATCGACGCGGCGGCGCAGCACCGCGCGGATGCGCGCCAGCAACTCGCGTGGCTCGAACGGTTTGGGCAGGTAGTCATCGGCACCCAGCTCCAGCCCGATGATGCGGTCCATAGGATCGCCCTTGGCGGTGAGCATCAGCACCGGCACCTGGGCGACGGGCCCGCCCATCGCCCGAATTCGCCGACACACCTCCAGGCCATCCATGTCGGGCAGCATCAGGTCCAGGATCACCAGATCCGGCGCCGGCGTGGCCACCATCGGGCGCAAAGCGGCCAAGCCGCTTTGCGCATCGCCCGCGTGGCTGATGACGAAGCCGGACTGGCCAAGGTACTCCATCACCATCTTGGCCAGACGGGCGTCATCCTCGATCATCAACAGGTTCTGGCTCATGGCAGAAGTCTAGGCGGCTGCGGATTCATGCGCTTGAAGCAGTCGTAAAGATTCGTAAACCACAATCAGCGCGCCTTGACGCGCGAACCCAGCCACACCAGCAGTAGCACCGGCAGGCCCAGCAGCGCCGTGGCGACGAAGAAGTGGGTGTAGCCAAATGCGTCGACATAGCGCCCCGAGTAACCGGCCAGGAACTTGGGCAGCAGCAGCATCATGGAGCTGAAGATGGCGTACTGCGTTGCCGAATAGGCCACATTGGTCAACGAGGACAGGTAGGCGATGAAGGCCGCCGAAGCAATGCCGCTGGAGAGGTTGTCGGCCGAGATCACGAAGATCAGCGCCGTCACGTCATGCCCGCGCGAGCCCAACCAGGCAAACAGCAGGTTGCTGGCGGCGCTCAGGACGGCACCCAGCATCAACACCCGCATCACGCCCAGTCGCAGCGACAACACGCCGCCGACAAAGGCGCCGGCCAGCGTCATGACCACGCCGTAGATCTTGGTGACCGCTGCCACCTCGTCCTTGGTGTAGCCCATGTCCACGTAGAACGGATTGGCCATGATGCCCATCACGACGTCGCTGATGCGGTAAGTGGCGATCAGCGCCAGCAACAGCGCGGCCTGCCAGCGGTAGCGCTGAATGAAGTCGGCAAACGGGTCGACCAGGGCGCCGCGCAGCCAGTCGGCCGCGTTCTTGCTGGGCGCCAGGACGCGTGCCGCGGGCTCCCGCGAAAACAGCACGGTGGCGACGCCGACGCCCATGCTGGCCGCCATCACCAGGTAGGCGGTTTGCCAGGCCTGGGCTTGGTAGTTGGTGATCTGGGCGACCTCGGCGCGGGCGGCAATCCACAGCACACCGGCGCCAGCCCAGATCATCGCGATGCGGTAACCCGTCTGGTAGGCCGCCGCCAGCGCCGCCTGGCGCTGGGTTTCGGCCGATTCGATGCGAAAGGCGTCGAGCGCGATGTCCTGCGTGGCGGAGCCAAAGGCCACGGCCAGCGCGCACCAGATCATGGGCTGCAGGTTCACGCGCGGATCGTTGTAGGCCATGCCGCACAGGCCGGCAACGATCGCCAGTTGCGCCAGCAGCAGCCAGCTGCGCCGCCGCCCGAGCAGCCGGGTGAGGATCGGCAGCGGCATGCGATCCACCAGCGGCGCCCAGACCCACTTAAAGCCATAGGCCAGGCCCACCCAGCTCAGGTAGCCGATGGTGGTGCGGTCGATGCCGGCTTCGCGCAGCCAGAAGCTCAGGGTGCCCAGCACCAGCAGCAGCGGCAGACCGGCTGAAAAACCGAGCGTCAGCATGCGCAGCGTCGGCGGCTCCAGATAAACCCGAAAAGTGGCGGCCCAGGAGGGCTTGATTTCGGGCGTCTCGGGGGCACTTGTGGTCATGCGGGAATAATACGCGCAGCGATTGCAGTACTCAGTCCAGGACCCATGCACCACATCACCGTTTCGGTTTCACGTCGCGCGGGCCGCGCCGGTTTGGCGGCGGCCCTGTTTTGCCTGCTCGGCCCGATCGCCGGGATGGGGCAGGCCCAGGCGCGCGAAGGCGTCGACGTGGGACGCAACTCGGCTTTCACCCGGCTGGTTCCGGCGGAGAGCGTGGAACAGTCGGCCGGGCTGCAATACGGTCAGCTGCTGCGCCAGGCATCGGCCAAGAACGCCCTGGCGCCGTCGGAGCATCCACAGGTGCAGCGCTTGCGCGCGATCGCGCGCAAGATCATCCCGTTTGCGCTGGAATGGAATCCGCGTGCCAAGGATTGGCGCTGGGAAGTGAACCTGGTCGGCAGCCGGCAAATCAACGCCTTCTGCATGCCCGGCGGCAAGATCGCCTTCTACAGTGGCATCCTGGAGCAGCTCAGGCTGACCGATGACGAGGTGGCGATGGTGATGGGCCACGAAATCGCTCATGCGCTGCGCGAGCACGCGCGCGAGCGCATGGGCAAGACCGCGGTGACACACGGCGCCGCGCGCTTAGGGGGAGCCATTGCCGCCGGCGTATTCGGCATTGACCCCCGGCTCACCGATGGGCTGGCACGCGGTGGCGCCAACCTGTTGACGCTGGAGTTCAGCCGGGAGGACGAGACCGAGGCCGATCTGGTGGGCATGGAGCTGGCCGCGCGCGCCGGCTACGACCCGCGCGCCGGTGTCACGCTGTGGCAGAAGATGTCGGCGGCCAACAAGGGCGCGCCGCCGCAGTGGCTCTCCACCCATCCGTCGGGCAGCACGCGCATCGCCCAGATCGAGAAGAACCTGCCCAAGGTGCTGCCTTTGTACGAGCTTGCCGTGAAGAACTGAGAATTGATGCGTCAACAATGCATTTGACGCATGTATTCTTTCTGACGATGGCAATCTGATGGATGAATGGGTGCAATTGTTCGCGCACTCGCCCGAATAATTGAGTCATCCCCACTCAGACATTCGGTGCCCACCATGAATCTCACAGAATCTTTGCTGCATGCGCTGAAGTCGCACGGCGCGCGCCAGATCTTTGGCATCCCCGGCGACTTCGCGTTGCCCTACTTTCGCTTCATTGAACAATCGCAGATCCTGCCGCTCTACACGCTGTCGCATGAGCCGGGGGTGGGCTTCGCGGCCGACGCCTGCGCGCGCATCGGTGGCGGCCTGGGCGTGGCGGCGGTCACCTATGGTGCCGGTGCCCTGAACATGGTCAACGCGGTCGCCTCGGCCTACGCGGAGAAGGCGCCGCTGGTGGTGCTCTCCGGTGGTCCCGGCAAGCTGGAATCCCGCTCCGGTTTCGTGCTGCACCACCAGGCCAAGACGCTGGACTCGCAGTTTGAGATCTTCAAGGAGATTACCTGTGACCAGGTGCGGCTGGACGACGCCGCGCGGGCGCCGGCCGATATTGCCCGCGCGCTGGCCAATTGCCTGCGCCAGTCGCGACCGGTCTACATCGAGATGCCGCGCGACATGGCATCGGTGCCCTGCCTGCCGGTCACGCCCGCGCCAGCCGAGGAAGTGGACCCGGACGCGCTGGACGCTTGCGTGTCGGGTATCTTGCGGCGCCTGCGCGAGGCCAAGGCGCCGGTGTTGATGGCCGGCGTCGAGGTGCGGCGCTTCGGGCTGGAAGAGCAGGTCGCCGAGCTCGCGAATCGCCTGGCGCTGCCGGTGGTCACCAGTTTCATGGGGCGAGGGTTGCTGGCGCATGCCAATGCGCCGCTGATGGGAACCTATCTGGGGGTCGCCGGACAGCCGGAACTGACGCAGCTGGTCGAGAACTCCGACGGCTTGCTGCTGCTGGGTGAGATCGTGTCGGACACCAATTTCGCGGTGTCGGAGAAGAAGATCGACATGCGCAAGACCATGCGCGTGCTCGACGGGCAGGTGATGATGGGCTACCACACCTATGCCAACATGCCGCTGGCGGCGGTGGTCGGCCGCCTGCTGGAGCGCGTGGCAGCCACCGCACAGGTGTTCAGCGTCAAGCAGGAGCCGTTTCCACGCCACATGGTGGCAGACCAGGCGGCCATCCGGCCCACCGACATCGCCACGGCGGTCAACGACCTGATGGCCGAACACGGCAAGCTGCCGATTGCCTCGGACGTCGGCGACTGCCTGTTCACGGCGATGGACATCGAACACACGGCACTGGTCGCGCCGGGCTATTACGCCACCATGGGCTACGGCGTGCCGGCCGGCTTGGGACTGCAGGCCGCCACTGGGGAGCGACCGCTGATTCTGGTGGGTGATGGTGCGTTCCAGATGACCGGCTGGGAGCTGGGCAACTGCCGGCGCTACGGCTGGGACCCGATCGTGCTGTTGTTCAACAACGCCAGCTGGGAGATGCTGCGCACCTTTCAGCCGGAGTCCTCGTTCAACGACCTGGACCGCTGGGGCTTTGCCGAGATGGCCGCAGGCATGGGCGGCGAGGGGGTTCGGGTCAACACCCGCGCTGAATTGAAGGCTGCGTTGGATCACGCCATGGCCCAGCGCGGACGCTTTCAGCTGATCGACATCACCCTCGCGCGTGGCGTGCTGTCCGACACGTTGTCGCGCTTTGTCGCCGGCGTGAAGCGGCTCAACGCGCCAAAGTAATAACTTGCGATTGCGTGGGTTGGTGGCTCAGGTGCCGCCCACGTAGGGGTTGCTGCGGCGTTCGCGCCCGAAGCTGCTCTCCGGACCGTGGCCGGGGATGAACACCGTGTCGTCGCCCATGGGCCACAGGCGCTCGGTGATGCTGCGAATCAAGGTGTCCTGGTCGCCCTGAGGAAAATCCGTGCGGCCTATCGACCCTGCGAACAGCACATCGCCGACGAAGGCACGCTTGATCTGCGGCGAGTAGAACACCACATGGCCAGGCGTGTGGCCGGGGCAGTGACGCACCTGCAGCGTGCTGTGGCCAACGCTGACCGTGTCGCCGTCGTGCAGCCAACGCGTTGGCGTGAACGCCCTGGCCGGCGGGAAGCCAAACATCTGGCTCTGCTGCGGCAGGCCGTCGATCCAGAACTGATCGGCCGGATGCGGGCCGACGATCGGCAGCTTCAAGCTGTCAGCCAACTCGCCGGTTGCGCCGGCGTGGTCGATGTGGGCATGGGTCTGAAGTATCTGTGTGAGGTGCAGGCCGCGCTGTTCGATCTGTGCGAGCAGCACATCCAGATCGCCGCCGGGGTCTATCACCGCGGCGTCCCTGGTTTCGTCACACCAGACGATGGAACAGTTCTGCTGGAATGCGGTCACGGGCACGGTGAGGTAGTGAAGCATGGTGTTTACACCGCGTACTCGATGGTGATCGGCGCGTGGTCCGAGAAGCGCGCCGCCTTGTAGATAGACTCGGTGCGGGCGAAGGCCGCCACCGCCGGGGTGGCCAGGTGGTAGTCCAGCCGCCAGCCCACGTTCTTGGCATAGGCCTGGCCACGGTTGCTCCACCAGGTGTAGGCGTCGTCGGTGGCCGTGGGTTGCAGTTGGCGGTAGACGTCGACCAGGCCCGCTTCGTCGAGCAGTTTGCTCATCCAGGCCCGTTCCTCGGGCAGAAAGCCCGAGTTCTTGCGGTTGCCCTTCCAGTTCTTCAGGTCAATCTCCCGGTGCGCGATATTCACGTCACCACACAGGACGAACTCCCGTTGCGACTTGAGCGCCACCAGGTAGGGGTAGAACTCTTCGAGGAAGCGGAACTTGGCTTGCTGGCGATCCTCGCCCGATGAGCCGCTGGGGAAATAGGCGCTGATGACGGACATCTTGCGCTGGGGTGTGTCAAAACGCAGTTCCACATAGCGCCCCTCGGCGTCGAACTCGGACGAGCCGTAGCCGATCCGCACATCGCTGGGCTCGTGCCGCGTGTACACGCCCACGCCCGAATAGCCCTTCTTCTGTGCAAAGTGGAAGTGGCCTTGCAGTCCCGCGAGTTGATCGAAGCGGCCGAGCACGTCGTCGGCCTGCGCCTTGACTTCCTGCACGCAAATACAATCGGGCGAGTGTGTGGCAAGCCATGCCTCCAGCCCCTTGCTGGTTGCGGATCGAATGCCGTTAAGGTTGAGGCTGGTCAATTTAAACAAGGATATCCCCATGTCAGACGGTGTTGCATCGGCCGGCCAGCGCCCCAAACAGCTTGGTGGCACGGATGATCTGGCGCAAGAGTTTGTCCAGTTTGCGGTCGATTGTGGCGTGCTTCGCTTTGGTGAGTTCAAGACCAAGGCCGGGCGCCTCAGCCCCTATTTCTTCAATGCAGGCCTGTTCGACGACGGCGCGAAACTCTCGCGGCTGGCGCAATTCTATGCGCGGCGCCTGCTGGCCAGCGGCATCGAGTTTGACATGATTTTTGGCCCCGCGTACAAGGGCATTCCTTTGGGGGCCGCGTTGGCGGTGGAACTGGCACGACTTGGCCACAACCGGCCGTTTGCCTACAACCGCAAGGAGGTCAAGGACCATGGGGAGGGCGGCAACCTGGTTGGCGCGCCCCTCAAGGGCCGTGTGCTGATCGTCGACGACGTGATGTCGGCGGGTACCGCGGCACGCGAGGCGATTGGCGTGATCCAGGCGGCCGGCGCCAGCCCGCACGCCATGGTGGTTGCGCTCGATCGCCAGGAGAAGGCGACGGAGAATGGCGTTGATGTGGCGCACAGCGCCGTGCAGTATGTGCGCCAGCAACTGGGGCTGCAGGTTTGTGCGATTGCGAAACTGTCGGATTTGATGCAGTATCTGGCCCAACATGAAACACAAGGTATGGCAGCCGTGCACGCGCGCGTGCAGGCCTATCGCCAGCGCTATGGTGTCGAAGACATTTGATTTTCCGGTGGCCGTAACGGCCCGTTTTGGCTTGCTTGTGCTGTGCTCGGCGCTGGGCATGGCGGGGTCCGTCTCGGCGCAGGCGCCGGAGGCTGCGATCTATACCTGCATCGATGCCAAGGGCCGCAAGCTGACCTCGGATCGTCCCATCCCCGAGTGTTCGGACCGCGAGCAAAAACTGCTCAATCCGAGCGGCACGGTCAAGGGCAAGATCGGTCCCGTCCTCAATGTTCATGAGCGCGCCGAATTGGAGGCCAAGGAAAAGGCCGAGATGGAAGAGCGCGCCCGCGCGGCCGAAGAGAAACGCCGCGACCGTGCGCTGATGATTCGCTACCCCAACAAGGACGTTCACGACCGTGAGCGCACCGAGGCGGTGAATCAGGTGAACCTGGTGATTGCCGCAGCCACCATCCGGATCAAGGAGCTGCAGGATCAGCGGGTCGGCATCGATCGCGAACTTGAGTTCTACCAGAAGGACCCGAGCAAGGTGCCGCCCCTGTTGCGCCGGCAGATCGACGAGAACACCGAGAACCTGGCGGTTCAGCAGCGCTTCATCGTCGACAAGCAGGCCGAGATCAAGCGCGTCAATGATCGCTTTGACGCCGAGCTGACGCGCCTCAGGCAACTTTGGCTGCTGCAGCGTTCCGCGGTGGCGCCCGCCCCCGCTCCCAAGACGCCCTGAAAGACCTGCCAGGTCCTGGCCCGGCGCGGCGCATCAGCCCAGCTTGGCGCGCAGCAGTTCGTTGACCTGCTGCGGATTGGCCTTGCCCTTGCTGCCCTTCATGATCTGACCGACCAGCGCGTTCAACGCCTTGTCATTACCGGCCTTGAATTCGGCCACGTTCTTGGCGTTGCCGGCAATGACCTGGTCGACGATGGCCTCCAGCGCGCCGGTGTCGTTCATCTGCTTCAGGCCCTTGGCCTCGATGATGGCGTCCACATCGGAGCCTTCGCCGGACCACAAGGCATCAAAGACCTGTTTGGCGGCGTTGTTGGAGATGGTGCCATCGGCCACGCGGGCGATGACCGCGCCCAGTTGCGCTGGCCGTACCGGTGCCGCGTCGATGCCACGGTCTTCCGTGTTGAGTCGTCGCGACACCTCGCCCATGATCCAGTTGCTGGCCAGCTTGGCCTGGCCGCAGGTCTTGGCGGTTTCCTCAAAGTACGCAGCAACGGCCTTGCTCTGTGTGAGCTGGGTCGCGTCGTACTCCGGCAGGTTGTAGTCGCGCACAAAGCGCTCGGCCATGACACGCGGTAATTCGGCCATCTGCCCTCGTACCTGCTGAATCCATTGCTCCGAAATACATAGCGGTGGCAGATCCGGGTCGGGGAAGTAGCGGTAATCCGCGGCGTCTTCCTTGGTGCGCATGGCGCGCGTTTCGCCGGTGTCGGGGTTGAACAGCACCGTGGCCTGCTCAATGGCGTGGCCGTCCTCCAGTTGTTCGATCTGCCAGCGCACCTCGTAGTCGATGGCCTGCTGCATGAACTTGAAGCTGTTCAGGTTCTTGATCTCGCGCCGCGTGCCCAGCGGTGCCCCAGGCTTGCGCACCGAGACATTGGCGTCGCAGCGGAACGAGCCCTCCTGCATGTTGCCGTCGCAGATGCCGATCCAGGTCACGATCTTGTGCAGCTCCTTGGCGTAGGCCACGGCCTCGACACTGGAGCGCATGTCGGGCTCAGTCACGATCTCCAGCAGTGGCGTGCCGGCGCGGTTCAGGTCGATGCCGGTCTGGCCAATGAAGTCCTCGTGCAGCGACTTGCCGGCATCTTCTTCCAGATGGGCGCGCACCAGGCGCACGGCCTTCTTCTCCCGCACCAGCTCGGCGCCCTTGCCGGTTTCCAAAAAGAATTCGACTACGCCGCCCTGGACGACAGGGATCTCGAACTGGCTGATCTGGTAGCCCTTGGGCAGGTCGGGGTAGAAGTAGTTCTTGCGCGCAAAGATGCTGCGCTCGGCGATGTGGGCGTTGACCGCCAGGCCGAACTCGATGGCGCGCGCCACGGCGCCCTTGTTCATGACCGGCAGCGTGCCGGGCAGGGCGAGGTCCACGGCGCAGGCCTGTGTGTTGGGTTCGGCGCCGAAGGCGGTGCTGGCGCGGCTGAATATCTTCGACTGGGTGGAGAGTTGCGCGTGGGTCTCGAAGCCGATGATGACTTCGTAGCCGCCCACCAGCGGTCCGGTCGGTCGGCCCTTTTGTTGGGCTTCAAATGTGTTCACGGTTTCGCTCATCTCAGAAGCCCTCCGGCTTGCGCGTGTGCCAGTCGGTGGCTTGCTGGAAACGGTGCGCGGCATTGAGCAGGCGCGCCTCCTGCAGGTAGTTGCCCAGCAGCTGCATGCCCACCGGCATGCCACCCGCGCCAAATCCCACCGGCACGCTCATGCCGGGCAGGCCGGCCAGCGAGCCGGGCAGCGTGAAGATGTCGGCCAGGTAGTCGGCCAGTGGATCCTTGTGGGCGCCGAGCTTCCAGGCCACCGTGGGCGCCACCGGGCCGGCGATCAGGTCGCACTGCTTGAAGGCTTGCTGAAAGTCGTCGGCGATCATGCGACGGATCTTCTGCGCCTGCAGGTAGTAGGCGTCGTAGTAGCCATGCGAGAGGACGTAGGTGCCGATCATGATGCGGCGCTTGACCTCATCGCCAAAGCCCTCGGCGCGGGTCTTCCTGTACATGTCGGCCAGGTCGGTGTAATCCTTGGCGCGGTGGCCAAACTTCACGCCGTCGAAGCGGCTCAGATTGCTGGACGCCTCGGCCGGCGCAATGATGTAGTAGACCGGAATCGACAGCTCGGTGCGCGGCAGCGAAATCGGCACCAGCGTGGCGCCGAGCTTCTGGTACTGCGCCAGCGCCGCGTCGATCGCGGCGCGCACATCGGCGGCCAGACCCTCGCCAAAGAACTCGTTGGGGATGCCGATGCGCAGGCCGTCGATCGGGTCCGTCAGCGTGCGCGTGAAGTCTTGCGCCGGCACGTCGAGCGAGGTCGAGTCGCGGTCCGGATCGGCTGCGCACATCACCGACAGCAGCATCGCGCAGTCTTGCGCCGTGCGGGCCATCGGACCGGCCTGGTCCAGGCTGGAGGCAAACGCCACCATGCCGTAGCGCGAAGCGCGGCCATAGGTGGGCTTGATGCCGGTGATGCCACAGAACGCTGCCGGCTGGCGGATCGAGCCGCCGGTATCGGTGCCGGTGGCCGCCGGCGTGAGCCGCGCCGCCACGGCGGCGGCGCTGCCGCCCGAGGAGCCACCGGGCGTGCGCGTGACATCCCAGGGGTTGTGCACGGGCGCGAAGGCCGAGTTCTCGTTGCTCGATCCCATCGCGAACTCATCGCAGTTGAGTTTGCCCAGCGTCACGACACCTTCGCGCCCCAGTCGCTCGACCACGGTGGCGTCGAACGGTGAGCGATAGCCATCGAGCATGCGCGAGCCGGCGGTGCTGGCAAAGTCGCGCGTGACGAAGATGTCCTTGTGCGCCAGCGGTACGCCCAGCAGGGGATGCTGCGCGGCGTCAGTGCCGGCCAGCCGCTGGTCGGCGGCACGTGCCTGCGCCAGGGTGCAGGCGTGGTCCTGCGCAAGGTAGGTGCCCAACGCGCGGTGTGCGTCGGCGCGCGACAGGAAATGTTGTGCGGTCTCGACCGCGGAGACCTTGCGTGCCTGCAGCAGGTCGGAGAGTTCGCGCAGCGTCAGGTCGTGAAGGGCATTCGTGGGTAGGGTCATGTCAAACTGCTTCGGGGTCGCTTATTCGATCACCTTGGGAACCAGGAACAGACCGTGCTCCACGGCGGGTGCGCTGCGCTGGTTGGCTTCGCGGTTGTTGGGCTCGCTCACGACGTCCTCGCGCAGGCGTAAGGCGATATCTCTAATCGCAGCAACCGGGTGGGCCAGCGGCTCCAGGCCGGCGGTGTCGACCGAGCGCATCTGCTCAACGATTTCGAAGAAACCGTTGAGTTGCAGCAGCATGCGCTCACTTTCGTCTGGTTTGAGTTCCAGTCGCGCAAGCTTGGCGATGCGGTCAATGTCGGTGGATGTCAGGGACATGAGGTTTGACGCTTGGAAACCGGATGTAAGACTGCCTCGCAGAGGCGTCACCGGAGGGGTTATTCACAGGGGATAGAGTATTATCCCGCCTTTGGTGCAGAGCCCGTGAAATCGTGGGATTTGGCACCCAACATGCTATTTTGAACCCGTAAATGTGGCGATGGTTGGCCCCAGTGCCGACCGTGTCTGAGAGGATTTTTAATGTTCGGAGCATTCCGTCAGTACTTTTCGACTGACTTGGCCATTGATCTGGGGACCGCCAACACGCTGATTTTCGTACGCGACAAGGGCATTGTGCTGGATGAGCCGTCGGTGGTGGCGATTCGCCATGAAGGCGGGCCCCAGGGCAAGAAAACGATACAGGCGGTTGGCAAGGAAGCCAAGGCCATGCTGGGCAAGGTGCCGGGCAACATCGAGGCGATTCGGCCCATGAAGGATGGCGTGATTGCCGACTTCACGGTGACCGAGCAGATGCTCAAGCAGTTCATCAAGATGGTGCACCCGCGCAGTGTCTTCAAACCCAGCCCGCGCATCATCATCTGCGTGCCCTGCGGTTCGACGCAGGTCGAGCGCCGCGCCATTCGGGAGTCGGCGCTGGGCGCCGGCGCGTCCGATGTGTACCTGATCGAGGAGCCGATGGCAGCGGCCATCGGCGCCGGCCTGCCGGTGTCGGAGGCCAGCGGTTCGATGGTGGTCGACATCGGCGGCGGCACCACCGAAGTCGGCGTGATCTCGCTCGGTGGCATGGTCTACAAGGGTAGCGTGCGGGTGGGCGGCGACAAGTTCGACGAGGCCATCATCAACTACATCCGGCGCAACTACGGCATGCTGATCGGCGAGCCAACCGCCGAGGCGATCAAGAAGAACATTGGCTCGGCCTTTCCCGGCAGCGAAGTGCGCGAGATGGAAGTGCGTGGCCGCAATCTGTCCGAAGGGGTGCCACGCGCCTTCACGATTTCCTCGAACGAAATTCTGGAAGCGCTGACCGACCCGCTCAACAACATCGTGTCGGCCGTGAAGAATGCGCTGGAGCAGACGCCGCCCGAATTGGGTGCCGACATTGCTGACCGCGGCATGATGCTCACCGGTGGTGGCGCCTTGCTGCGCGATCTGGACCGGCTGCTGGCGGAGGAAACCGGCCTGCCCGTGCTGGTTGCCGAAGACCCGCTGACCTGTGTGGTGCGCGGTTGTGGCATCGCGCTGGAGCGGATGGATCGCCTGGGCTCCATCTTCACCAGCGAATAGTAGGCCGGGACGCGGCGATGCCACTCGGTACGCTGGACGGTACACCACCCCCCTTCTTCAGGCAGGGCCCGTCGGCCCGCTCCAAACTGATCTTCTTCAGCGCGCTGGCGCTGTTCCTGATGGTGGCCGACATTCGCCTCAAGGTGACGGAGCCGCTGCGGCTGGCGCTGGCGACGGCGTTGCAACCGGTGCAGTGGCTGGCGATGCGGCCGATTCTGCTGGCGCAGTCGGGCGGCAGCTACTTCCAGGATCTGCACACGGCGCAGAGCGAACAGGCGATGGTGCGCAAGCGGCTTGCCGCGCAGTCCCAGAATGCCAACCAGGTCGAGCAGCTCAGGCTGGAGAACGCGCGCCTGCGTCAACTGCTGTCGGTGCGCGAGCGCCTGACGACACCTGCCCAGGCCGCGCAAGTGCTGTACGACGCCGCCGACCCCTTCACCCGCAAGGTGGTGATCGACGTCGGCATGGTCGACAAGGTGCAGGCCGGCTCTCCGGTGCTCGATGAGTCGGGCGTGCTGGGCCAGGTGACGCGCGTCTACCCGCTGGTGAGTGAGGTGACCTTGATCACCGACCGTGATCAGGCGATTCCGATTCTCAATACCCGCACCGGCGCGCGCGGCGTCGCGTTTGGCGACCCGCAAGTTCGAGCCGGCGCGATGGAGTTGCGCTTCATGGCGGCCAATGCCGACGTGCAGGTGGGTGACCTGCTGACCACCAGCGGTGTCGACGGCGTGTATCCGCCGGGACTGCCGGTGGCTCGCGTCGACAAGGTGGAGCGCCGCGTGGACTCGGCGTTTGCGCGTATCACCTGCCTGCCGGTGGCGCTGGTGTCCGGCACGCTGCATGTGGTGGTGCTGCAGCCGATCCAGGCCACGCAGGCGCCGGCCGCGCCGGTTGAGCCGGCGGCCGGGGCAAGCAAGAAGGGCGGTCGCCGATGATCATGCGACGCGGCCAGCAATTGCTGCTGCCGGCCAACGGCTGGTTCGTCTCGGGCAGCCTGATGGCGGCGCTGCTGCTCAACATGGTGCAGAGCATGGGCCTGTGGGGGCGCGCGGCTTGGACGCCCGATGCGCTGGCGCTGGTGCTGGTGTTCTGGACGGTGCATCAGCCGCTGCGCGTGGGCGTCGGCGTGGCCTTTGCGATGGGCTTGCTGATGGACGTGCACCAGGGCGCGATGCTGGGCCAGCATGCCCTGGCCTACACCGTGCTGAGCTACTTTGCCACCGCCATACATCGGCGCCTGCTCTGGTTCAGCGTGCCCTCGCAGGCGTTTCAGATCCTGCCGCTGTTTCTGGTGTCGCATGTCATCGCGGTCGTCGTTCGCCTGATTGCCGGCGGCAGCTTCCCGGGGCTGTCGGTGTTGTTCGCGCCCATGATCGAGTCCCTGCTGTGGCCGGTGGTGAGCGTGGTGCTGCTGATGCCGCAGCGCCGGGCTCCGGATCCGGACGCGCACCGACCCTTGTGAGCCCAGGCCATTTCCCATGACTGAGCTGCGCAACGTCGAAGCCGACCTGGCGCGATTCAAGGCCCGCGTGCTGGTGGTGTCGCTGGCGGTGGTGCTGGCCTTCGTGCTGCTGGCGGCGCGCCTGGTCTACCTGCAGGTGGTGCGTCACGACGATCTCAGCGAGCAGGCCGAGAACAACCGCACCGCGGTGGTCCCCATCGTGCCCAACCGCGGCCTGATTCAGGACCGCAATGGCATCGCGCTGGCCACCAACTACTCGGCCTACACGCTGGAGATCACGCCATCGAAGACGCTCAACCTGGAGCAGACCATCGACGAGCTGTCCGGCGTGATCGACATAGCGCCGCGCGACCGGCGCCGCTTCAAGAAGCTGATGGATGAATCCAAGAGCTTCGAGTCGCTGCCGATCCGCACGCGCCTGTCGGATGAGGAGGTAGCCAGGTTCGCGGCGCAGCGCTTTCGCTTTCCCGGCGTGGACATCAAGGCGCGCCTGTTTCGCCAGTACCCCTACGGCGAGCTGGCCAGCCACGTGATCGGCTACATCGGGCGTATCAACCAGACCGAGAAGGAGAGCATTGCCGACTCGGAAGACGAAGCCAACTACCGAGGCACCGAGTACATCGGCAAACTCGGCATCGAGCAGAGCTTCGAGAGCCAGTTGCATGGAACCACAGGTGTCGACTCGGTGGAGACCTCGGCCGGTGGGCGCGCCATGCGCAAACTCGCCAGCAGCCCCTCGACGCCCGGCAATACGGTCATGCTGTCGATCGACATCAAGCTGCAGCACCTGGTCGAGCAGCTGTTTGGCGAACGGCGTGGGGCGCTGGTGGCGATGGACCCCGCCACCGGTGAGGTGCTGGCATTTGTCAGCAAGCCCACCTTCGACCCCAATCTGTTCGTCGAGGGCATCGACAGTGAGAGCTGGGCGGCGCTCAATGAGTCGCTCGACAAGCCCTTGCTCAACCGCGCCCTGCGCGGCACCTATCCGCCGGGGTCCACCTACAAGCCCTTCATGGCGCTGGCTGCGCTGGAAACCGGCGCCCGCACGCCGGAGCAGACCATCTCGGATCCGGGTTTCTTCATGTTTGGTGGGCACCGCTTCCGCGATGACAAGGAGGGGGGACACGGCTCGGTGAACATGTACCGCTCGATCGTCCAGTCGTGCGACACCTACTACTACGTGCTGGCCAACGACATGGGGGTTGACACCATCCACGAGCAGCTCAAGGGCTTTGGCTTTGGCGAGCTGACCGGGATCGACATCCAGGGCGAAGTGCGCGGCTTGTTGCCCTCGACGGGCTGGAAGCGGCGCGCCTACAGGCGGGCCGATCAGCAGAAGTGGTATGCCGGTGAGACCATCTCGCTGGGCATTGGCCAGGGCTACAACAACTTCACCGTGCTGCAGATGGCCACAGCGACGGCCACCTTGGCCAACAACGGCGTCAAGATGAAGCCGCACCTGGTCAAGGAGGTGGTTGACATCATGACGCGCGGCCAGAGCCGGACCGCCCACGAGGTGCAAGGCGAAGTGATCGCCAAGGCGGAGAACATCGCCGTCATCAAGAATGCCATGGTCGGCGTCAACATCGAGGGAACCTCGGCCGCGAGTTTTCGCGGTGCCGCCTACACCAGCGGCGGCAAGACCGGTACCGCGCAGGTGATCCAGATCAAGCAGGGTGAGAAGTATGTGGCATCCAAGGTCGACGAACGGCATCGGGACCATGCGCTGTTCGTGGCGTTTGCGCCGGCCGAGGCGCCAAAGATTGCACTGGCCCTGATTGTCGAGAACGCCGGTTTCGGTGCACAGAACGCGGCGCCGATAGCCAGGCGCGTGTTCGACTACTGGCTGCTCAAGCAGTACCCCAGCGAGGCCGACATCGCGGCCGTGCAGAAGGCACAGGCCACCACGCCGATCGGCAAACCGCGCAGCGTGGCCGAGGTGCCCTGGCCGCCAACCCCGTAGCGGCTGGCCCACGTGTCCCTAGCGCAGGAAGGCGTCGTAGCCGGTCTTCAGAATCAGGGCGCTGACCACCACGATGAACATGGTGCGCACAAAGCCGGTGCCGTGCTTGAGTGCCAGGTGCGTGCCCAGCAGGCTGCCGGCGACGTTGGCCAGCGCCATGGCCAGCACAAAATGCCACCAGATGTGGCCGGTGCCGATGAACAGAATCAGCGCCGCGATGTTGGTTGACGTGTTGATCAACTTGGCCGCGGCCGAGGCGCTGAGAAAGTCGTAGCCCATCAGCCGCACGAACATGAACACCAGAAAGCTGCCGGTGCCCGGGCCAAAGAAGCCATCGTAGAAGCCGATCACCGCGCCGATGCAGGATGCCAGCAGGGCTTCGGTACGGCCGGTGAAGTGCGGCGTGTGCTCGCGCCCCAGTTGCTTCTTGGCAAGCGTGTAGAGCAGTACCGCCAGCAGCACCAGCGGCAGGGCGCGGCGCAGATGGCCAGGCGAGATCACGGTCACCAGCCAGGCGCCGGCAAAGGCCGCCACGAATCCGGCGGCCGCGGCGGGCAGCAGGGCTGACCAGCGCATCTGCACGCGCCGGCTGTATTGCCAGGTCGCCATGCCGGTGCCCCAGACAGAGGCGCCTTTGTTGATGCCGAACAGCGTGGCGGGATGGGTATTGGGGAAGGTGGCAAACAGGGCCGGCACCAGAATCAGGCCACCACCACCGACGATCGAGTCCACGAAACCGGCCATCAAGGAGGCCAACGACACCACAAGCAATTCCATCGCTGGATTCTCGCACTGCCGACACCGGTGCCGCGCTGGGCTGGGCGCGGCCAATAAAAAAGGCACCAGACTGCTCTGGTGCCTTGTTAAAACGCATCTGCTTGTGGATGCGGGGTTCTTATTCGAGTTTGATCTTGGCTTGTCTCCAGGGGCTCTCGATGTCGACGGGACCAGGCCCGTCTGACGAGTGCCGCAAGTCTAAAGAGACGGTCCGCCGGCGGGCATCGGGATTTACCCTTTGTCACGCCCGGCGGCGGCCTCGACGATCCATTGCGCGGCTTTCTCGGCAACCATCAGCGTCGGTGAGTTGGTATTGCCGCTGGTGATCAGCGGCATGACGCCGGCATCGACCACGCGCAAACCGGCCACGCCGCGTACCCGCAGGCGGGCATCGACGACGGCCATGGGGTCGTCGTCGCGACCCATCTTGGTGGTGCCGACCGGATGAAAGATGGTGGTGGCGATGTCGCCCGCGAGCTTGGTCAGGTCGGCGTCGCTCTGGAACTGCACGCCTGGCTTGTATTCCACCGGCTGGTACTTGGCCAGGGCCGGTTGCGCCACGATTGCCCGCGCCACCCGCAATGAGTCGGCTGCCACCTTGCGGTCCGCGTCGGTGCTGAGGTAGTTGGGCGCGATGGCCGGCGCATCCTCGAAGCGGTTGGAGCGGATCTCCACGCTGCCGCGGCTGCTCGGGTTGAGGTTGCACACGCTGGCGGTGAAGGCGTTGAAGGTGTGCAGCGGTTCGCCGAAGGCCTCCAGGCTCAGCGGTTGAACGTGAAACTCGATGTTGGGGTAGGGCTGCGCCGGATCGCTGCGGGTGAAGGCGCCGAGCTGGCTGGGCGCCATGCTCATAGGACCGCTGCGTTGCAAGGCATACTGCAGCGCAATCTTCGCCTTGCCCAGCAGCGAATGGGCCTGGGTGTTCAGCGTGCTCACCCCCTTGACCTTGAAGACCGAGCGGATCTGCAGATGGTCCTGCAGGTTGGCGCCCACGCCGGGGGTGTCCTGCACCACCGTCACGCCGCGCTCCTGCAGCAGCTGCGCCGGGCCGATGCCGGAGAGCTGCAGGATTTGCGGCGAACCGATGCTGCCGGCGCACAGGATGACCTCGGTGCTGGCGTTGGCTGTGATCATCTCGTGACCGGCCCAGACCTGGGCGCCGGTGCAGCGCAGCTGACCATCGGGCTGGCGCTCGATCACCAGTTGCGCCACCTGGGCCGAGGTCCACATCTCAAAGTTCGGGCGGCCATAGCAGGTCGGCCGCAGGAAGGCCTTGGCGGTATTCCAGCGCCAGCCGTCCTTCTGATTCACCTCGAAGTAGCCAACCCCTTCGTTGTCGCCGCGGTTGAAGTCGGCGCTGGCCGGGATGCCGGCTTGCTGGGCCGCCTGGGCAAAGGCGTCGAGCACGTCCCAGCGCAGGCGTTGCTTGTCGACGCGCCACTCGCCGCCCGCGTTGTGGTGGCGCAGCCCCTTGCGGTAGGGGGTGCTGTCGTCGATCATGAGCGCCGGCGCCGTGCCGCGTGCGCCGTGCCAGGCGTTGGCGCCCAGGTGATGGTGCTCGTGCAGCATGAAATAGGGCAAGGCGCTTTGCCAGCTCCAACTGGGGTCCGCCGTGAGCTGGGCCCACTGGTCGTAGTCGCGCGCCTGGCCGCGCATGTAGATCATGCCGTTGATGCTGGAGCAACCCCCCAGCGTCTTGCCGCGCGGGTAGCGCAGGCTGCGCCCATTGAGGCCGGCTTCGGGCTCGGTGTGGTAGAGCCAGTCGGTGCGTGGATTGCCGATGCAATAGAGATAGCCCACCGGGATGTGGATCCAGTGGTAGTCGTCCTTGCGTCCGGCCTCGATCAGCAGCACGCGTTTGGTCGCGTCGCCCGACAGGCGGTTGGCCAGCAGGCAACCGGCGGTGCCCGCGCCGACGATGATGTAGTCGAAGTGGGTGCTCATGAAGCGTGCCGCGCCTAGACGCGTCGCGCCAGTTGGGCGGCCTGCCCGACGTAGCTGCCCGGCGTCATGGCCAGCAGGCGCTGCTTGTCGGCGTCAGGAATCGCCAGCTTGGAGATGAAGCCTTGCATCAGCTCGCGTGTCATGGGCTCGCCGCGCGTGAAGTCCTTCAACTGCTCGTAGGGCTTGGGCAAGCCGTAGCGGCGCATCACGGTTTGCACCGGCTCTGCCAGCACCTCCCAGGCCTGGTCCAGGTCCTTGGCCACCGCGGTCTCGTTGAGTTCGAGCTTGCCCAGACCGGTGAGCAGCGATTGGTAGGCCAGCACCGCGTAACCCAGTGCCACGCCCATGTTGCGCAGCACCGTGGAGTCGGTCAGGTCGCGCTGCCAGCGGCTGATCGGCAGCTTCTCGCTCATGTGGCGCAACAGCGCGTTGGACAGCCCGAGGTTGCCCTCGGCGTTCTCGAAGTCGATCGGGTTGACCTTGTGCGGCATGGTGCTCGAACCCACCTCGCCGGCGCGCAGCTTTTGCTTGAAGTAGCCCAGCGACACATAGCCCCAGACGTCACGCGACCAGTCCACCAGGATGGTGTTGGTGCGCGCCACAGCGTCGAACAACTCCGCCATGTAGTCGTGTGGTTCGATCTGGATGCTGTAGGGCTGGAAGCTCAGACCCAGTCCCAGGGGCTCGGGGGTTTCGATGACACGCCGGCTGAACGCCTCCCAATCGTAATCGGGCCAGGCCGACAGGTGCGCGTTGTAGTTCCCCACGGCGCCGTTCATCTTGGCCAGCAGCTTGACCTGGGCAATGCGCTCGCGCGCGGCCACCAGGCGCACCACCACGTTGGCCACCTCCTTGCCCACCGTGGTGGGGCTGGCGGTCTGGCCATGGGTTCGGCTCAGCATGGCGACGTCGGCGTAGGCGTGTGCCATCTCGCGCAGCTTGGCGATCACCGCGTCGAGTGCCGGCAACACGACCTGCTCGCGGCCCGCCTTGAGCTGCAGGGCGTGGCTGGTGTTGTTGATGTCCTCGCTGGTGCAGCCGAAGTGGACAAACTCGCCGGCGGCAAGCAGTTCGGGGCGCGCGTCGAACTTCGATTTGATCCAGTACTCCACTGCCTTGACGTCGTGGTTGGTGGTCTTCTCGATCGCCTTGATGGCCTCGCCATCGGCCTCGGAGAATTGCTTGACCAGACTCAGCAAGTAAGTGCGCGCTCCGGGCGAGAGAGGCTTGAATTCGGCAAATCCGCAATCACTCAGTGCGATGAACCAGGCTACTTCGACCTGCACGCGGCGGTGCATGTAGCCTTGCTCGCTCATGATGGGACGCAGTTTGCTAAGCTTGGCGGCGTAACGCCCGTCGAGTGGGGAGAGCGCTGAAATGGTGGAAAAAGTCATGCCGCAATTGTAGGTTGCGCACGCTCGCGCCACGGCGCCGGATCCGCGTAAACCCCAATGGATAGAATCGACGCTCCTGCAACAGTAGATCACCCATGAAACTTATC